>ERZ779892.532-NODE-532-length-42215-cov-7.772296_pt1 | contig 42215 bp, 39 predicted proteins | sample MGYA00511552_ERZ779892 | MGnify/ENA primary metagenome ERZ779892 (study PRJEB29588, sample SAMEA2154561) | human gut metagenome | biome: human gut; feature: human-associated habitat; material: faeces | place: Denmark | collected 2008/2010 ... | reverse complement strand
AGAAACAAAATAAAAGATAAAATATATAATGAAATAAATGAAAATTCTACAGTGCTAGATGCACTTAAACTAGCAAGTTCATATTATACATATGTATATTATTGTATACAAGACAATATAAAAGATATAACAGAAGAAGAAATAGAACAACTTATTAAAGAATTAAGAGAATTTGTAAATTGGCCATATTATACAATTTTGGACAATATAACAATGTTAAACGAAAAAGATGTTTTGGTAATAATAAAAGATAGATATCAATTATTAAAAATAAATATAACAAAAGAAGATTTAGAACAAGATAATTTAGATACTGCAATAGTAGCATTAGAAAAAATTAAAATGAATGAAAACTTGTTAAAGAACAATATAAATATAGATGAATTAGAAAGTGAATGCGAATTTGGCAAAATATTAAAATCTAAAATCTAGAATTAAAAGTAAATTTTCAACAATCTTAACTAAAATGGGGAAAATAAAAGATGAGACGATTGAACAAAAGGAAAACTGCCATAATATTAATAGTTATGATAATGCTATTAGTAGAAATTATAATATTAGGACTTTCTAGAGCTAATAATATAAAAGAAATACACACAACTATTATAGATTATGGTGAAAAATTAGAAGATGATAATTTAATATTAGATGCTATAAATAGTGGCAAGGATAGTTACTATGTTGTTTTACCAGACATGATAAATAATAAAGTAGTAACCAGCTATTATGTTGCTCTAAGAAATGATGGACAAAGCGAAGAAACAACAGCAACTGAAAATGCAGTAAGCAACGAAATAAACATTGATGAAGAGGCACAAATAAATACTGTTGTAGAAGATACAAGCAATACAGAGACAAACTTAGAAACAACAAAACAAGTTCAAATGGAAAAAAAACCAGGAGATAAACTATATTTAACAGCAACAGAAATAGAAGAACAGAAATTAAATGTAATAGCTAAATACGATGAAAAAGAAAAAAATGGACAACTATTATACAATAAACACCTAGAACAAATAATAGATGATAAAAACATAACAGTAGAAGGATACATGCCAGCAGATGCAATTCTTACTGTAGAAGTAGCAAGTGAAGAGAAAACTAAAGAAGCACTAAAAGATGTTTTGAATAAAGATATTACATATAAAATAGCATATGATATAAAATTACTTTCAAATGAAAAAGAATATAATCCAACAGATTTTGATGAAAATGTTAAGGTTTCAATTTCTGGTGTGGATGCAATAGACAAAGAAAACCAAAAATATAAAGTAGTACATATAAATAATGAAAATAAAATAGAAGAAATAGAGAAGATAGAGCTTAAGGATAATGAAGTTGTGTTTGATGCCTCAAGCTTTTCAACATATGCACTTTTATTAGATGATACTATGAATTTGACCAATATGGCAATGCGCGCCAATGTAGCACCTAGAACATTAGATAATGCTATGACAGATACATGGGATGGAACAACTGCTGCAACAAGCTTTAAGTATGGAGATGGAACAGCTGCATCACCTTATTTAATACAAAGCTGTGCAGAATTAGCATTATTTAGAAATAATGTAAATACAGGAACAACATATTCTGGGCAATACTTTCAATTAGTAAGAAATTTAGACTTAAATGGTAATTATTGGACACCAATAGGAATAACAGAAAAACCATTTCAGGGAATTTTTGATGGAGCAGGTTATACAATATCAAATGCCAAAATAGCAATAGCAGCACTAACTACAAGTATAGATTCTTATGGTTTTTTTGGAAGTATAGGTGGAGGAACTTCTAAAGCAGAAGTTCGAAATGTAATGTTCGATTCTATTAGCATTCAAATAACTGCAAGCGGAAATACTGCAACTACTACAACACAAAAAGGATATCATATTGGAATAATAGTAGGAACACTTTACAAAAATGCAAATATTCTTAATAATAGTATAACAAATTGTTCAATAACGGCAGGAAGTACATTGACATTAGCAAACAATTCATTTAGGGTCGCAGTAGGAGGAGTGGCAGGTTTTGTTGCAAATGGATTTACTAAAAATAAAAATGGAATAACTATAAGCGAAACAGATCCAGGTTCTACTGCAAGATATAGTATAAAAAGTTGTTTCGCAGATGTTAATATAAATATAGGAACAAAATGTGCGGATGAGGCCAGTGCTGGACAATATGCAGTAGGTGGAATAGTTGGAATAATCCGCTCACAACCTGTATGGCCAGATCATTGTATGTATAATGGAAGCATTACTGCAAATGGATTTATAGGACCTATATTTGGCTATTTAAGAAATAGCACAAATTACACATCAACAAGTAATTATTTAACATTATGGCAAGGTAATGATGCAGGAAACTTGACAATGACAAGTGCATATTCAGCACCGATAACAATAAATGGTACATCTATTAATGGAACAGTAACTACAGGTAGCTCTACAAACAATATAGCAGCATCAGTGGGAAAAGGTGCTACAGTTATTCAATCAGTACAAGGCACAAATAAAGGAATAGCTTATACTGAAACAACAGATAATATATCACTACTTAATGGAGGAGGACTTTCTACAAATACATATTTACCTTGGACTACAGGATATACAATAACCTCTAACTTCACAAGTGTAACTGTTGCAAATAAAACAACATCAACATATGATATAGATGCTAAAAATACAAAAACACCATTAACATATAAGTGGTATGTTAATGGAACATTACAAACTGAAACAAGTAATGTACTTACAAAAACCTCTAGTTGGGAGGAAGCTTATGAAATAGATTCTATAATAAAAGATAATAATGGCTTTTATTATTTGCAAAGCTTTGAAATTCCAAAACTAGAGTTAAAGATAACATTTAATATAGATGAAGCAAAAGCAAAAACAACAGCAGAACTAACAGGAACGGCAAAGGACTTAATTAATTTAGAGGATTATACATATCAATGGTATAAATTAGATGTTTCTGGAATTACGGCTACGGAAATAAAAGGAGAAACATTAGCAATATTAACGCAATTAGTAGAGGGACAAGAATATAAATTAGTTGCTACAAATACTAATAATGCAGAACTATCAAGAGAAGGTAGTTTTATATATAAGGGAAATAGAACAGTTATATATGTAGATTATGCGGAAGGATCAAATACAAATGATGGCTTAACACCAGAAACCGCCGTAAAAACTATGGTATCTGCATATATGAAATTAAGTTCTTCAGGAGACATTAATACAAATATAATAGTAGTAATAGGAAAATATACTGCTACTGTATTTAGTGCCTCAACAAATGCAAATATGTCAAAACCAGCGACCATAACAGGAGCATATGGAGGAACAGATTATCAAGGAAACCTACTAATGGCCGGGGATACAGCAGGAAGATTCTTGGTTGCAGATACTGCTTTTGAACATTTGGAATTTAGAGGGTCTTTTACTGATGGAACAACTGCTTCAACAAATTTATATTTACAAGGATATAGCTTAACAATGGGACGAGGAGTTACTATGTCAAATTATAATTATATAAACATAGGAACAATTCCAGACTTTAATGTATATGCAGGATGGAGAAGATATAATTATGCTACATTGCCAAGAAATAATTCACATATAATTATTGAAAGCGGACAATATGGAACAATAGCATTAGGAGGAAATACAGGGACAAATGCAGTATCCAATTTATCAAATACTACTTCTAATAATTTTACAGGTTCATCATCAAGTGATACATTTAGTGTGACATTAGACATAGAGTACGAACAGAAACTAAAACAATATGATATAGGATATGTAATAGGAGGAAGTACTTTAGGAAATATTTATGCAAATCAAACTATTAATATAAAAAATGGAGTAATATATGAATTAATTGGTGGAAGTCTAGGAGATTCAAGCAATAGACCAACAGACTGGAATTATCCATTAAATACATTTATAGGAAGCACAACAATAAATATAATAGGTGGTTCTATTGATGAAGTTTGTGCTGGAAGTATGGGGGGCAATATAAGTGGTACAAGTATAGTAGGAGACTCATATTTCTATGGTACTATAACTGTAAATATGTCTAAAGGAGAAATAGTAGGAAATTTATATGGAGCTGGATGCGGAAGTGTTACAGGTTATAATGCAAAATCTTCAGACCCTTATAGCAGCTATGGACAAAGCGTAACAACAACAACAAACATAAATATATCTGGAGGTACGATTGGAGGAGATATTTATGGAGGAGGATATGCATATTCAGAAAAACTAACAGAAGCAACAACTCCAAATGATGGAGGAGCATTATTTGGAGATAGCAATATAACTATAAGTGGTTCTCCAACTATAAGTGGAAATATATATGGAGCAGGTAGAGGAAATAACTTCACTTCAAAAACATATAATGCAATAGTTATAGGAAATTCAAATATAACATTGGGAGGTACACCAACAATAACAGGAGCAATATATGGTGGCGGAAATGGAGTTATTTCAAATCCAAGTATTGCAGAATTAACTGGAGAAACCAATATTAATATTACAACATCATTAGAAAATAATATATATGGTGGTGGAAATTACGCAACTACGAATGAAACTAATGTGTACTTGAAAAGTGGTACAACAACTGGCAATATATATGGTGGAGGAAAAAATGCACAAGCTACTACAACACATGTATATATACAAGGTGGAACAGCTAGTACAATATATGGGGGTTCTGATTCAGAAGGTAATGTTAGAACAACAAATATAAATGGAACTTCAGGAACAGTTAGTACTATTTATGGAGGAAATTATTTGGCTGGAGTTTCTACAACCACAAATGTGACAATAAATGGAACAAAGATTAGTACAGCAATATATGGAGGGGGAAATCAGGCAACAACAACTACAACCAACATTACACTTACGAATTCAACATCGCAGATACCATTGGTATATGGTGGAGGAAAAAATGCAAATGTAACAACTACAAATATTAATTGTAATGGGGCAAGCATAAATAATGTATATGGAGGTTCTGGTGATGGAGGAAATATTAATAAAACAAATGTAAAAATAAATTCAAGCACAGTAACAACTGTATATGGTGGGAATAGAAATGGCGGAACTGTAACACAAGCAAATATAATAGGAACAGGAGGACAAGTTGCTAACATATATGGGGGTGGTAGTAAAACTAGTACTGGTACTACTACAAGCGTAGATACTACAACGATAACTATAAATGGAACCAAAATAACAAGTTCAATTTATGGAGCGGGAAGACTAAACTCATCTACAGGAACAACCAATGTTACTCTAACAAGCTCAAGCGCAACAATTCCAAATGTTTATGGAGGAGGTTATTCAACAACTAGTGGAGTAACAACTACAAATGTTAATTGTAATGGAGCAACTATAACTAATGTGTACGGTGGTTCTAGCAATGGGGGAAATGTTGATAAAACAAATATAAAAATCAATTCAGGCACTGTAAATAATATATATGGTGGAAATTATAATTCAGGAGAAGTTACACAAAGTACAAATATAATTATGCAAGGTGGAACGATTTCAAACTCTATGTATGGTGGAGGAAGAGGAACCAGTTCAAAAGTGGGTACTACAGAGAACAGTGCAACAAGCAATGTACATATAACTAAAGGAACTATTAATGGAAATATATATGGTGGAGGATATGATTCTGTAATATATGGTGATACCAACGTAAGCATTGGTGGTATCGATAGTAGTAGAGAATTAGACATAAATATAGCTGGAAATATATATGGAGGGGCAAAAGCCACAACAACTTCACATATAGGAGTTACTGGCACATCAAATGTAAATATAAATGGAAATGGGTATACAGTTTTTACAATAGCCAAAAGTGTTTTTGGGGATGGAGAAAGTTCGACTGTAAGTAGCACTAAAAATATAACAATAGAAAATTATGGAACAAGCACATCATTAAAGCAATTAGATTCAATAGAAGGAGCAACGCAGACATTAATAAATAATTCTACAATTCATTTATTAGGAGCAACCAATGAAGCAAATAAGTATAATAATGTTAAATTCACTTTAAATAAAATTGATCATTTGAAATTAGCAAATAATTCTACTATATATTTGGATAATGGAGCAAACTTACTAAAAGCATATTCTAGCATATTATTAAGTGAGGATGGAACTACAGAAACATTGGAAACAGCTAAAATAGAAGGAACTATAGGAACAGCGAATGAAAATACTGTAACAACAAATGTTGACAATAGAATATACATTCTTCAAGGAAATAACCTTAATATTGCAACAAATGAAGATGTAACACAATATGGAACAATAAATGGTATGACATATTTAGGAATGTATACTAGTTCAACTAATCCTACAGGAACAATAACATTAACAGGAACAGATAATGTATATGTTTTAGGACAACACAAGGCAAATCATAACACAGAAGTGGATGGATTTTATACAAATTTAAATTCAAGTGCATATAAATATGTAGGAGTAACACCACAAAATACAGGATATTATATATGGTTAATAGGAACTGTACCACAAGAGCAACAGTTAGAAAAAGATATTACGGCAAGAAAATATACTACAATAGGAACAGTAGAATTACCATTAACAACAGTGAATTCGCCTAATACAGTATATAATGTTTCAAAAATAGATGGAAATTTAGCTACTGATGTTTCAATCAAAGATAGAAGTTTAATACCAACTATAGCTTCAACAGAAGAAAAAGCTAACACTACTTTTGCCTTAGAAATGAAAACTGGAGTATCTGCTTGGACATCAAATGCTATAACAAAGTTCTTTATATCAGCAGGTGCTACATCAGGAAGTTATAGTGGAAGCACAGAGTATTTGTCAGATAATTCAACACAAGTGCCAAATCTAGTTTTTAATATATATAATTCACAAAATATTTCGGAAGATGCAGATTTAGGCTTTGTTACTATAGGTATTACAGTGCTAAAACCGGAAACAGCATTAAAATATAATGTATCAGAATTAGCTATAAAAATAAATATAAAAACATCTATTGAACAAGAAAACGGATATTCAACAGGAATAGCACCAGGAGAGAAATTTGTTTCGGAATTTGAAACAATAGAGACCAATATAACAGATTCAAGTGAATTTTCTACATATTATGCATTAGGAATAAGCAATTTTTCAAATTATGAGTATAATGAAATTTATTCAACTTGCCATAGAGCTTTGATTTCAAGAGATTCATATGGTGATGGTTTTGCATTTCCATCAGGAACTAAGATAACAATGCTAGATATGGTAACAAATAAATATTATTATTATATAGTAACCTCAGCAGACCAAACAGCAGTAAAATATGTATATAACTTATCAGACTTTTTAGAGATGGGAACAACAAATTTGAATTACAATGAAGCAACAGCAGTATCAACATACATTGATTCATCAAGTGATTCTGTAACTGAAAGATTTGTATTTCATGTGGATTTTAAAGAAGGAGAGTTGTCAGAAACAAAAGAAAATAATACTTTATATTTAGAATTAAGAAATAGTGAAGAACAAACAATAATTAATGTTTTAGGAACCCAAAGAGATACTTGCAAATATGGAGTCTACGTAAATAAGGATGCAATATTAGATACAAAAATACAAGAAATTCCAACAACAATAGGATTAGGAGATGATTTTAACATAAAGGTATCATCTACTTTTACACAGCAATTAGTAAATGAAAAAACAATATATGATACACAGTATTTGGACAAAAAAATGGGAATAACAATAAATATATGGAGTGTTGCTAATGCAACTTTGCTAAATGGTCAAGAAATAATGGGAATAACATATGAAATAAATGGAACAACATATTATCCAAACGTTAATGGTACTGCTAGAATAAAAGTGTCAGAGAATGTTTCAAATGTTATTTCTAATATAAATGTACATACAGGAGGAAATAAAACATTATCAACAGGAGATTATGTTATAATAGTAGATACTTTAGCATCAGCAGATGGAGAGTACTATGAAAGAGATATACAAAATCATGATAAGAAAACATTAACAATAAAGAATAGTACATATGGATTAAAAATAACAGTAGATGACCAAGATAGAATAATAGAAAAAGGAAAAACAAACATAACTGTCAATATGGAAAAATCAGTCTCGAATATAGAAAATCCAACATTTAATGTAAAAATGTATAGAAGAGATTATAGTGAAGAAAATTCTACTACATACAATGAAACAATAAGTATTACAGCCCAAGCAAATACACCATCATTTGAAATTGCAATTCCAACAAATATAAAAACAGGAACTTATAAAATAATTGTAGAACTATATGATGGAGACATATATGTAGGAGAAGCATATGACTACTTTATTGTCACTTAGGGACGTTCCTTTTTGTGACAATTTGTCACTTGGGGGACAGTCCTTTAAGGGTCAAAAGGGACAGTTCTGCTTGGCAGGATAATAAGGTTAATTTAGGGTCAGCAGAAAACTGACCCAAAATACACAATACACAGAAGAAAGGAATATAATGGAGTATAATATTGAACAAATAGAAAAAAGAAATGAAAAAAATAAAAGACGAAGACAAATAATAAAAAATGTATTATTTGTTGTTATAGTAATACTGTTATATAATATTTTTCTTATAACTAAATCTACATTAGACCAAACAAATGCAAAAACCATATTTGGATATAAGGCATATATAATTACAACAAATAGTATGGAGCCAACAATTAATGTTGGAGATATAATAATTGTTAGTGGAATAGAAAAAAGTAAAATAAATGTAGATGATATAGTTACATTTGAACAAGAAGGAAAGACAATAACACACAGAATTGTAGAAATAAATTATGCAGACCAAGAGAAAAAATATGTAACTAAAGGGGATAATAACGAAGTAAATGATATAGAAGAAATAACATATGAACAGATAATTGGTACACTAGTATTTAAAATTCCACGTATAGGAAATATTATATTATTACTAGAAGATAAAATTTATGTTATATTATTACTAAACTTGGCATTGATTATATATATAAATACTAGAAGAGTAGAAGAAAAGAAAAAAATGAGGAGAGAAAAGAAAAAAATTGAGGATAAGAGAAAATAAAGTAAAAAAAATAATATTTGCATTGCCAAGAAAAATATTAGGATTAATCTTAATATTAATGATTTTATATAATGTAATTAATACAGTATATGGCATATTTAATAAAAAATTAGAATTACAAATAGGCGAAACAAAAATATATGTGGCAGAAGATAAAACGATGTTGCCAACAATCAAGCCGAATGATTTAATATTAGCAAAGCAATGTACTCCAGAAGATTTGAATTTAGAAGACATAATAATATTTGATGAAAATGGAATAATAAAAGTACAAAGAATAACTAAAATACAAGGGTTAGGAGAAAAATCGAATTACACAACTAAGGGAGATAACAATTATTACAATAATAATGTAATAATAAAATATGAACAGATAAAAGGAAAATTTGTAAAAAGAATTCCATCATTAGGATTGGTAATAAAAATACTAGAATCAAAAGTTACAACTATATTTATTGTAATAATACTTATACTATTATTCTTATTTAATAGAGATATGAAAATGAAAAGCATAAAAAGAAGAAAAAATAAAAAAATAGACCAGCTAAGGAGAGCAAAGTAAAATTAGCTACCAATTATTGAATAAGTGCTTGTAGATAGCAAAAAAATGTGAACGCTGTTCACATTTTTTTAATTTATATTTGTATTTGTATTTGAATTTTGATTTGTAAGTGCTGTTGCATTTGAATCTATATGGCTAAGCTTATTCATAAAATTATGACCTTTTTTAAAAGCCTTCTTAGAAACGGCTGGCAAGCCTTGAAATACTATTTTAAAACTTGTAAAATCCTCTAATTCATTATATTCCAAACAAGATAAATATACATCTAATTCATTTGAGTTTTTACAAGCAGTTATAATAGCTGGATGCAAATTATAATTAAAGAATAATTCTGTAGCTAAATCAACAGCTTGAAGTAATGTGCCTTTATCTCTTTCTCTAACAAGTTTATAAGCTTCTCTAAAACGCGAAATCGCAGAATTTTTATAATATTTTAATGGAATAGTATATAGCTGATTAATAACGTCTTGAGCAGAAGTGTATTTAGCAGGACTCGCCTTTAAAATATTTTTAATATCACTTAAAGTATATGGTAAGATAACTCTATTTTCTATCTCTGAAATAATTAAAGTATTAGGCAATAAGTTAACTTCTTTTGTTCTGACTTTTACCTTTTTAGCAGATTCTGCAATAGCCTTATTTTGATTCTCAACTTCTTGAAAGTCAGCCTTTAGAAAACATTCTATTTTCATAGTATTTGTTGTTATTTCATCTATAACATCTAAGTAATTTTCGTTAAACTTAGATATTTTATTAGTTATTGTAGTATTATTTTCATTATTTTTAATTTCATATAATTGACTAAGTAAAGCCTCTAAGGTATCAATATTAAAAGTGGATTTTTTTAGCAAAGACATAACATTATTTAACGCCTCATAATTTTTACTAAACTCCATAGCAGTTTCAATAACTTCAGAGTTTTGAGTAATTAAATTCATACATAAAAGAACTTCTTTATTAAGACTTCTTTGGTAAGCCAAACTAGTGTCTATAAAAGAAATTTCTTTATTTATAAGTTTTAGTAAATTGGATTTTGTTTTATTATCATTTAATTTTATCATCTGTTCCTCCGAGAAAACAATATTGTTTTGTATATAAAATGTAATACAGGAAATTAAAAATTAACAGTCCTTAATTTAATTATATCATCATAAAAATTTTTTTCAATAATCTTTTAAACAAAAAATATGAAAAAAACAATACAGTTTTACAAAAATATTACAAAGCTATTACAGAAAAAATACAAAAGTTTTTTTTAGATATTTTAATCGAAAAATGTATTGATAAAAAAAAACCACTATGTTATATTATAAAGAAGAAAGAAAGTTTACGGAGGAAGAAAAATGAAGAAAATTATTTATAACACACTTATCATTTTATATGCATTAATTGCAATAATAGTAACAATATGCTTATTATCATTTAACCAATACAAGGTTTCAGAATTTGATTCTACAACTGTGTTAATAATTAACACAAACAATCTAAAAGAAAAGGGATTTAATAAAGGGGATTTAGTGCTAGTAGATACAACACAAAAACAAGAACCTGGGGAAGACATATTTTTCCATGCAACATCAGAACTAGGAAAAACAACAATAGATATTCAAACACTAAAAGATAAGCAAGTTAGCGCTGTGACAGGAGAAACAACATATGTATTAGAAAATAAAGAAATACCAAGTGATTTAGCAATAGGACCAACGAAGAATTCAACTAGAATAGGAAAATTGGGAACAATTTTAAGTATACTAGAATCTAAATGGGGATTTTTAATATTAATAGTATTCCCATCATTATTAGCATTCTTATATGAATTATGGGAATTTATAGCAAATGTAAGAGCAGCAAAAGATGAAGAAGAGGAAGAAGAGGAAGAAGAGGAAGACGAGAATGAAGAGGAAGTAGAAGAAGTGGTAGTAGAGAAGAAAAAACCTGCAAAAAAGACAACTACAACAACTGCTAAAAAAACAACAAGAGCAACAAAAGCAACAACTACAAAAGCGACAACTACAAAAAAATCAAATACAGCTAAGAAAACCTCAACATCAAAACCAAAAGCAACAACTACAAAGGCAACTACTACAAAATCAAGAACTACTAAAGCAAAAGAACAATAAAAAAGGATTGGGATAAAAAATGAAAGTAGTAAAAAAAATATGTAGATGGATATTTGATATTATACTATTTATAATATTAGCCATTGCCTTAATAATGGCATATAATCATATACAAATAAATATAAAAGGTAATACATATACAACTATGCTAGGATACTCGGCTTTTGAAGTAGCAACAGGGAGTATGTCTAATACAATAGAAATTGGAGATGTGATATTAGTAAAACTTATAGAACCAAATGAAACATTAAGTGAAAATGAAATAGTGGTATTTACTCAGGATACTACGCTAGTAACACATAGAATAATTAAAATAAATGGAGACCAAATTATTACAAAGGGTGATGCTAATAATACACAAGATGACCCTATTAGCAGAGGACAAATAATAGGAAAAGTAGTAAAAATTATACCAGATGTGAAAATGTGGAAAGAAATAATACTAACTCCAAAGGTGCTTATACCAACAAGTATCTCAATATTATTGCTTTGGATTTTCTTTTCATATGATAAAGAAAAAGATGTTAAAAAAACTAAGAAAGTAATAGAAGAACAAGAATATATAGACGAAGAGATAGAAAGTAATGAGAAACCAGAAAAAATAGGGGCAAAGGAGCCAACTAAAAAAACAAAAGTAGTGAAGGCAGAAAACAAAGAAGAAAAAAATAGTATAAAAAATTCAGAAGATAAGAATACAACAAAGAGTAGTAAAACAACCACAAAAAGCAAAACAAATACTACAAAAACAGCAAGAAAGAATACTACAAAAAGCAAAACAAATAGCGCATCAAGCAAACCTAAAAAAACAGTGAAAAATGCGGAGGAAAAAATAAAAAATGAAGGAGAAGGTTCAAAGAATAAGAAGGAAAAGCCGTAGAAATACGGTAATAGCAATAAGATTTATATTTTTCTTAATTTGTTTAATAGTTATGTGTAGTATTATTTTGACAAATGTTATAGCAAGATATCGTAGTGAAGCAGTAGCTTCAAAAAATATAGATATAGCTCTATATGTATTTCAAGAAGATCACCAAACTATGACTTTTAAGTTAGATAATATGGTTCCAAGGTCTGAACCATATCAATATACATTTTCTGTAACTAATACAGATTCAAATAACAAAATAGCACAAACAACTATAGAATATGATATTACAATAAAAACTACAACCAATATACCATTACAATATGTTCTATATAAAAATCAAGCTCCAACATCTACAAATCCTACTAATATACTTATAGGAGGGGAAGCATTAGCAGATACAGATGGTACTTATTTTAAAACCTTTACAACAGCTACTCAAACATTAACACATAGTACAGAGCAAACTGATGTATATTACTTATTAGTATATTTTCCAGAAACATATAAATCACAGCAAGAATATCAAAGCATGATAGAAAGTATAGAAATAATGCTAGATTCAAAACAAAAAATCTAAGCAAAAGGAGAAAGAGATGAAGAAGAAAAAAAATAGCACATTTTATAAATATACAAGAAAACAAATTTTGGTTTTGTCTGTGCTAGTTATATTTGGATTATCTCTTGTTTCTATATTAGCTAGATATGTAATGAACTATGCGAATGATTTTTATACTAGAGCACAAGAATTTTACTTTTATAGTGATAAGCTAAAGGAAAATAATCCAACATACAGAATAGAACAGTGGACAGGAGTAAATACTTATACAATACCAATTAAGCTAAGTACAGCCAAAAACTCGTTAGAAAAGGCAACATATGATATAAACTATAGTATAACTTATAGTTGCTCTAGCAATATAACATGTCAATTAAATAAAACTACTGGTATAATATATGCTACAAGCAATGAAGATTATATTACACTACAGATAACCCCAAACACATCTTTAAGTACGGGAGATGTGGCAGAAGTAAATATTACTGCTACATCATCATCTCCATATCAAAAAAGCATTATGGCAAAATTTATATTAGTAGTTGGAGATAGTGCATATACATATAAAATAGAAGACTCAGTGGGACAAATATATTGTGATTTAATTATAACTAATACAACTAATTACTATTTGGTACAAACCGCATTTGGTCCATACTCAGTTGGAGATAGAATTAATATATATACGTATTATGAATTAACTGCTGAAGAAAGAGAAAATTGTGTACCAACTAAAATTGTAAGATTTGACTATGATCCCCAAATACTTTCACTAGATATGGCAAATACAACAGTAGAACTATTTAGCATGGGAACAGAAACACAAGGAACAACAGAATATGTAGTAAGTTATAAAGTTGGTGTTGGAGCAGAATCAAGTGCCAGAGTTAGATTTTACAAAGCAGATTCAACACAGGATTACACATATCCAATAGTAAATAATACTTCAGTCATAGAAGTAGAATTGTTGGATTGGTAAAAAAGTTGGTTAAAACTTTAAAGGAGAAATTTATATATGAGTGTAATGAGTGAATACATAAAAATGACACAAGAGGGCATAACCCAATATATGAAGTTAGTGTTTGAAAGAAAATTTAATAAACAAATATGTGATAGCTACATAAAAACATATATAGATGTTAGGTACTATAATGTAAATGAAAGAGGAAACCACAAAACTTTAAGAAGAGAAATATTAGAAAGCTTAAAGGAAAAGAAAAAAAGGCTAATAGTAGATAACAAAACTAAACAAAAGCTTATAGAAGATATGGAAATGTTTTTTATATATGTTTTATACATAGACAAAGTAACACCATATAAAACAATAAATGACTTAGTAAAAAGTATATGTAGATTGAGAGTAAAAATTCTAAAAAAAGAAGATGAAAAATTTAGGAAAGTACTTAAAGACTTTATTGAAGATGATATAAATAAAAAAGAAGAATTTTTAGAGAAATTTGATAGTAAGGTGTTCTCTTTAAAGTTATCTGATTATAATAGTATAAATGATGTACAAAGAGTAAGTTTAAAATATCATATGAAATTTTCAGAAATCTTTAGTTCTACAGCTATAGAAAGAGCTTTTAACACTGGAACAACAAATGAAGACAAGCTATTTGTAGAATATAATATGATAAGTGCACAAATAATAAAAGACATAATAAAAGGTAATTTCAAAAAACAATATATTGTAGAGTTTGCAGATTCTTTATTTGAAAAAAAACAAAAAATACTTAGACTATTAAACATAATAGATAATTCAGCAATACAGGATAAATTAAGTTTAAAAATAAAGCATGAAACTTTCTTAAAATATAGAGAAGAGGCATATGAGCTTCTTAGAAACGGCTATAAAATAGCACTTTTGGCAGACGAAACAATAGATACAGATAGGGCAGAATTAGAAAAGTTGAAAATGTTCAAATATATTTTAATTAATAAAGATGCTCCTTATTATGATGAAATAATTAGGAAAAAAACATTGCAGAACATAATAGAAATATAGATAAAGGAATGAAATAAAAAATGGGAACATATACAAGATTTTTATATGAATTTTTAGCACAATTTTTTGCAGGATTAATAACAATAGTAAGTGGAATTGGAAAAGGAATAGGGCAGTTATTTAACATACCAGGATATGCTAAAATAATAGAACACTACAAAAATGATTTTTCAATTGCAGAATGGTTATTAGTCGTACTTGCAGTACTTGCTGTTATTTTAGTCGTTGGAATGGGATTTGCTTTAATATTTTTATTAATTAAAAAATATATAAAATTCAGAGCAAAAGTTGTTAAGCAAGAAGAACTATTAGATGAAGTTACAAATTTAAACAAAAAAGTGGTAAATCTAATGAAGGAAAAAGATGAAATATTAGCAATGAAGGTTTCACAACTTGGATTAAAACCAACTGAATCAAATGTACAAGAATTACCAGAAAGCGGAGGAGAACCAACAGAAGAAGATCTTGTTAATGACGGAATTAGATTTGCAAAACTTAATGAGATTGATGAACAATTTGCAAATTATAAAATTAAGGATTATGGAAATTCATTTACATTACCAGAATTCTGCGAAGCATTCAGGAATTTTGCTGCATCAAGACTAAGATTATATTATACCTCACATATGATGAGATTATTCATATCTTCACTAGCTTCTACAAAGTTAGTTATTTTGCAAGGTATTTCTGGTACTGGTAAAACTTCTTTAGCGTATGCTTGGGGAAAGTTTTTAAAGCATGACTCATGTGTTGCATCAGTTCAACCATCTTGGAGAGATAGAACAGAACTTTTTGGATACTTCAACGAGTTTACTAAAAAGTTTAATGAAACTGAAGTTTTAAAAGAAATGTATATGGCAGGATATACAAATGATATATATACAATAATTCTAGATGAAATGAACATTTCACGTGTTGAATATTATTTCGCCGAGATGTTATCTATCCTAGAAATGCCAAACAAAGACGAATGGATAGTAGAGCTTGTTCCAAATAGTTGGAAAAGTGACCCTAAAAAATTAAAAGGAGGAAAACTACAAATTCCACCAAACCTATGGTATATAGGAACAATCAACAATGATGATTCTACATTTATGGTAACAGATAAGGTTTACGATAGAGCGATGCCTATAGATATAAATGATAAAGGACAACCATTTGATCCAATAGATACAGACCCAATGGATGTAAATTATACATACTTAGATCAATTATTTGCAAAAGCCATGATAGATAATGCAGTAAGCAAAGATACATTAGATAAAATAGAAATAATGGATAACTACGTTATACAACATTTTAGAATAGCTTTTGGTAACCGTATTGTTGCACAAATGAAAAAATTTGTGCCAGTATTTGTAGGATGTGGAGGGGACGAAATAGAAGGTGTAGACTATTTCCTAGCAAGAAAAGTATTAAGAAAATTTGAACAATTAAACATTTCATATATAAGAGACGAAATAGATCCATATATAGACTTTTTAAACAAAACATTTGGAAAAGATAAAATGAAAGAATGTATAGAATATTTAACAAGACTTAAAAAACTAACATAACAGGAAAATGCAAAAATAAGTGAACAGTAAATAATAGAAATATGTGTGGGACAAATATTAAACCACGCAGAAAGGTAAATACATGAGCGATTTAGGAATATATAATTTATATGAAAGAACAAATCCAGGAACAATCGAAACATTTCAAAAAAGAACAGCCTCAAAAATGGATTTACAAACAGAATATGAAAAAATAATAGAAGATACTGAATGGATAGATTTAATGGAAACAACAATACCATATATAGACAATATATTTCGTAATCCAAACAGATTTATTATAAATGAAGAAGAAATAGTAAAAATAGAACTAGCAAGAAAAGTTACTGTAGAAAGCATAAAGCATTTAGCAAAACATACCAATTTAATACAAGATGTAGATGAAGAAACAGGAGATGTTAAACCATCTAAAATATTAAATATTAATAAAGAGGAAAGCTATGACACATACGAAAATCGTTTTATTTATACATTGATACAACATATGAAATTTTACATAATGAGAAAGAAAAAAATGATAGAAGATAGATTAAAGCTATACGAAAAAAACAATAAAAGATTTTCATATACAGGCAATGCAAAACTATTAAATGAAAATGTAAGCATAACAGTAAACTTAACAACAAAGTTAGATGATGGAAATAAAAGAAAAAAAGGAGAGACCCCTTTAGAAAGAATACGAAAATTAGAAGAAAAATTGTTAATGGTCATGGGTTCAGAAACCTATAAATTAATAGACAAAAAACATATAGCATTAGTAACATCACCAATAAAAAAGACAAACCTAATATTAAAAAATGTTAATTTTCAGTATGCGGTTAAGTTATGGAATTATATACAAACAAACTTAGATGATAATGCAAAACATATAAGTGAAAAACAAGATTATTCAGATAATGAAGAACTAAAAAAATTAGCAGATGAAACATTTTTGTTAAATTATTTAATATTAAATTCTTTAGACAGAGATAATGCAGAAGAAAGCATGCAAAAAGAGATAAAAGAACAGGTTTTAAACCAAATGATAGACAGAATAGTAAGCCTAAATGCCAATTTGACAGAAAGTGAAGTTAAAGATTTGGTTGCAGATAGATATATTGTTATTAGAAACAAAAATATAGCAACACTAGGTCAAATACAAAAGGTATTTAAGAAACAAATAGAAAAATATCTAGAAAAAATATAGGAGAATTCAAAAGATGTTTGAAAAAATAAAAGAAAATACGGTTTTAAAGATAATATATAATATTATATATGTAATACTATTCTTTATAATTGCAGCAATATTATTTGTAGTAATGTTGCAAAGAGTAAGTAACAATACAATAGCATTAGGCGGAATAAGGGTATTTAATATAATTTCAGAAAGTATGGTTCCAAAATATAATATAGGAGATGTTCTAGTAGTACAAGATGTGGCCCCTGAAAATATAAAAGTGGGAGACGATATTGCCTATATTGGACAAGAAAGCACCTTTAATCAAAAGATAGTTACACATCAAGTTATAAAAATAGATTATAAAGATGGAGAATATATATTCCATACAAAAGGAATAGCAAATATTTTAGAGGATCCACTAGTACACGAAAACCAAGTATTTGGAAAAGTGGTTTATAAAATATGGACACTAAGCTTTATATCTAAATTAGTAGGTAATATATATGTAGTATTTTTCGGAATATTTGTGCCTATGGTTATACTAATATTTTGGACAATACTAAAACTAAAAGGTTTAGCAGGAGAAGAAGATGATGATGAAGAGGAAGAAGAAGAGATTAAGCCTAAAAAAACGATAAATAAAAAGAAAACAACAACAACTAAAAACAGTGCAAAAACACAGAAGACAAATTCAAAAAAGAAATCAAATGATAATAAAGGGTAAAAAATGTTTAAGAAAGTTTTAAATGTAATTAAAAAAAAGGTAAAATTAAGTAATTTAATATTATTAGTAGTTTTGCTTATGTTTAATTCATATGCTTGGTTTATTTACAATACTAAAGTAAATACATCTATATCAGCCAAAATTGAAGCTTGGGATATAGCATATATTTCTGACGGGATAAGAGAAACACAAAATATAATTTTAGATGTAGAAAAAATATATCCTGGCATGACTACATATACTCATCAAATAACAGTAAATAACAATGGAGATACAGAGGCAGAACTTAGTTTTGCTGTAAAAAAAGTAGAAATATTAGGACAAGTTTATGAAGTAAATGCAACAACAACAGCACAAGATTTATATAACAAATTACAAAATGACTTTCCATTTAAAACAACAGTAACTCTAAGTATTACACAATTACCAGCACATACAGGAACTGCAACAGTAACAATAAAATTAGAATGGGAATATGAATCTGGAGATGATGAATTAGATACTCAATATGGAAAAAATGCATATCAATTTATTACAGAAAATCCAGATACACCATGTGTACATTTAGAAATAGAACTTGGAGCAAAACAAATAAATAGTTAAAAAAGAAGTTAAAAGATTATATCTTCTAACTCCATTTTTTAAAAATAAATTATGTAGTTTTTTGCTCGAAGCTAGCATCTACTTTTAAAGTAATTTGTCTGTTAGTATCATCCCAAGTAAATTGAGAATCTTGTGTATCAGACATTGTAGCACCTTCGGCTGTATTATCTACCCATTTAATAAAAACTCTAATTGTTTTAGTTTTTGTTCCAGTTGTAGCATATGGTATAGTTCCACTTATAACAGTAGGTTTAACATTTGTTGTTCCAGAATTAAGTGTTGTAGTAGTACCACCATCTACTGAATAACCTGTAACTTTAAAATCTGCAAGATTGCTAGTAGTTGAATCAATAGCACCATCAGTATTGTTAATTTTAATAGTATAATCAAAACTAACATCAACATTAGTATAATCAAGAGCTAAATCAAAATAACCAGTAGCACCAGGAGCAAGTTTATTAGCAGCAAGATTGGCATTAGTATCAAAAACAGGTGTTAAATTAGCAGAAATATCAGTGCTATTTTGAATAGCTAATGTATTTAATTTAATGTCCCATCTAGCAATAGAAATATCAACAGCACCTTGAGCAGAAGATACGTATTTGGCATAAATATCGGAAAACGAAATAGCAGAAACACAAAGAGAAATAATTGCTAAAACAAGGACCAATTTCCTATAATTTTTCTTCATATGTTCACCTCGAATCTTATCTAAGATAATTAGATAATAACATATAAAGAAAATTAAATCAATACCAAAAAAATGTAAATATAATATTAATGTAGTGAAAGGAAAATAAAAAATGTCAAAAGAAAAAATTAAACTAAATTCGGAAAAAATTGAAAAAAGAGAAAGTCGTATTAAGGTTTTAAAATTAGGACTATTAATAAGTACAGTTTTCCTTATAATACTCTTCTTCCTATTAAAAATAGTATATGGACAAGGACCATTTACTATTTCTCTAGACCAAAATTTTGCTAAAAAAAGTGGTATAGTTATATACGAAAATCCGGCAGTAAAAGAATTTAGAAGGATATTAGAAGCTGGAAAATTAGAGTTTATGGATAATATTTCTATAAGATGGATTCCAGAAAACATAGATACAGAAGCAGATGGAGCACATAATGGAAATAATTATATAGCATATACTTTTTATGTAGAAAATAATGGAAACGAAAATCTTACATACTGGTCAGAATTAGTAATAGATGATGTAATAAGAAATGCAGATGAAGCTATAAGAGTAATGGTATTTAGAAATGGAGAGAAAACAGTTTATGCAAAACTAAACTCAAACGGTGAGCCAGAGCCAGACACAATACCATTTTACTCAGAACAATACGTTTATATAGAACCAAGAGAAAATTTTTACCCAAATGATGTAGATAGATATACAATAGTAGTATGGGTAGAAGGAGATGACCCAGACTGTATAAATGATATATTAGGTGGAGAAATGAAAATGCACTTAGAAATAAATGAAGAACATGTGCAAAAATAAATGTATACACAAGAAGTAAGCCATACAAGCGTAGAGACAATTATAATTGTCTGCGAGAGTATGGCCTTTTCTAAAAGTTTTATTACAAAAATATTACAAAAAAACACACAAAAGTTACAGTTTTGTTACATTATTCAGCAAATATTGACACTTAAAAATGGCTATGTTAATATAAACTCATATAGAGTTTAATTTTAAAAGAAAGGGGTAAAAAAATGCGAACAGTAAAAAAGGAGAAGAAGAAAAGCCTAAGAGCAATATTATTAGTACTATTAATAATAACAGTAATATTAATAGGATCAACATATGCGTGGTTTATTTCGAATAATACTGCAAAAATTTCTACAATAGACGTAAAAATAGAAACGGTAGAAGGTATCCAAATTTCTGTTGATGCTAGTAACTGGAAATCAACTATTACAAATGAGGATATAATAGGGGCTGGAGCCACATATACGAGTGCAGTTAATCAGTTACCTTCAATACTAAAACCAGTTTCATCTGCTGGAGCAGGTTATATAACAAATAGCAAACAAGACATGTACACAGTAACAGCAATGGATACAACAAGTACAGTATCAGAAGATGTAGGTCGTAAAGTAATAGTTGCAGAAAAAGCAACAGATGTACATGGAGAGACAGGGCAATATATAACATTTGATGTATTTTTTAATCTTCAATCTGAATCAGCTAAAGATTTATATTTAACAGGAACTTCTGGAGTAAAATGGGACGAAACAAGAGCACAAGCTGATACTGATACAGCGTATCAGACTGACAAAGGTTTGCAGAATGCAACAAGAATTTCATTCCTAGTAATGAATAATTCTGCATCGGCTGATGCAGTGACAGCACAAGGATGGACATATTCGGAAGGAAGTAGTCAATTCATTTTATGGGAACCAAATGCAGATGTACATACTACAGCCGCTATAGAAAATGCTGTAGGTGAAAAACCATATGACGTACCACATTATGACAGAACAGATTTAGAAGGTCCTACTAAAAAAATACCATTGCCATATAGTGGTATAAAGGCTAGTATTTTACAATCAGATAATGTATATTATTATAAAGCTACAGCCGCTAATTATGCAGCAAAGCTTGGAGCAGTAACACCTAATATTACAACAAATGCATCAAATACTGAAAAAAAGAAATTAATGACATTAAAACCAGGTGTTACAAAAATGAGAATATATATGTGGCTAGAAGGACAAGATGTTGATTGCTATACAGGTGCTTCTGGTACATACTTAAACTTTGATTTGCAATTCCAAGTAGATACTGCAACAGGCACATAGTACATTACAAAAATGTTACAAAAATAAAACAAAATTACAGTTTTATTACATTATTCAACAATTATTGACACCTCCAAAAGTGAGTGTTAATATATACTTATGAAAAATAAAATTAAATTTTAAAGGAGTGTAAAAATGAAAACAACAAAAAAACAAAAGAAATCAAATTTAAAAGTTTCACTATTACTTTTATTGTTAGCAGCAGTATTATTAATTAGTTCAACATATGCATGGTTTATAGCAAACAATACTGCAACAATTTCTACAATTAATGTAAAAGTAGAAACAGTAGAAGGTATTCAAATTTCAGTTGACGCACAAGCATGGAAAAACACAATAACTAATGCAGATATAACAGGAGCAGGAAGTACATATACAGCAGCTGTTAATCAATTACCAGGAATATTAAAACCAGTTTCTTCAGGAGCACAATCAGCAAATGTTACTTCAAGCCAATTAGATATGTTTGACGTAACTGCTGTTGATTCAACTGAAACTTCAGGTGCAAATGTTGGACGTAAAAAAATGGTAGCTACTAAAACAACAGATACACATGGAACAACAGGAAATTATATTACTTTTGATGTATTCTTCAATTTACAATCAACAGAAGCTAAGGACTTATATATTACGCCTAATTCAAAAGTAGTATGGGATTCAGTAAGAGCAGGAAGTGATGCAAATACAGCATATCAAACAGATAAGGGACTTCAAAATGCATCTAGAATCGCATTTATGGTATTCAATAATGCAACAACAGCAGATGCAACAACAGCACAAGGATGGACATATTCAGATGGTTCAGCAAATTCTGCATTCGTTTTATGGGAACCAAATGCAGATGCACATACTACAGCTGCTATAGAAAATGCGGTAGTTGATGCACCATATGATGTACCACACATGAATAGAGCTGACTTAGAAGGAGAGTCAAAGAAAGTGCCACTTCCATATAGTGGAGTAAAAGCAACATTCGATGCTGAACAAAACGTATATTACTGGAATGCAACAGCCGCAAATTATGCTTCAAACTTACAAGCAATAACACCACAAATAGCAACAAATGCAGCAAATGCAACAAGACAAAAATTAGTGACATTAAAACCAGGTGTTACAAAAATGAGAATATATATGTGGATAGAAGGACAAGACATTGACTGCTACACAGGTGCTTCAGGTACATATTTAAATTGGGACTTACAATTCCAAGTAGATACAGCAGCATCTACCTAAAATTTAATATAATAAATAAAAAGAAAAGAGGAGTGTTCCTCTTTTCTTTTTTGCCCCTCACCCAATTAGGGACAGTCCCCAAATGTCCCATTTGCCCAATTTGGGACACCCTTATATATCGTATATTTTATTCCTCCACAATTACTTTAGCAATTTTATAAATTAATTTCTGCTTTTCAGGAGATGCCTTTGCTAAAATATCATTAAACTCAGAAGATAAATAGTCTTGAGAAGTGCTAGAAGAGCCATTTAATATATAACCTTCAGTAACACCAAGTATATCACAAATTTGACTTAATCTTTTTAAATTAACATGTGAATTTCCTCTTTCTACCTTACTCAAAAAAGCTACTGAAATCCCTAGTTGTTCAGATAAATTTTCTTGAGTAAGTTTTTTATCAAGCCTTGCTTTTTTTAATCTTTCTCCAACAATTGTATAATCTAATGCCATTTGATATCACCCTTTTAAAATATAGCACCTATAGGTAGAATTTAACAGAAATCTCAGTATTAATATTGATGTATAAGTTAATATACAAATTAATAAAAAGTTCTTGACATAAAAGTTAGTAAATGCTAAAATGTTACTTGTCGATTATTATAGAGAGAACCTGTAACATTCCGAACCAGAAGTCAACTCTATTTTATAGGATTATATGATTTTTGTCAGAAGATACTATAAAACTTTAAAGACTTAACAATGGAGCAGGAGATTTAGAAAAATCATATAATGCCAAATGTAAAGATAAGGGGTATATATCTTTATATTTGGTATTTTTTCCGTGGCAAAATTTTTTGAAAGGAGGACATTGCCAAAAAAAGTAATAAATATTCAAACTTTAAATATCTAATTATCTGAAGAAAGAGAGGTATTAAAAGATGATTGAATTATCCAACATTACAAAAACTTATAAAGTAGCAAAAAGAAATGCAGGGATAAAAAATGCATTTAAAAATTATTTTAAAAGAGAATATACACAAATAAATGCACTAAATGATATATCTTTTAAAATAAACGAAGGAGAAATGGTTCGGATATATAGGCCCAAATGGAGCACGGTAAATCCACTACAATTAAAATTATGTGTGGAATTTTAACGCCAGATTCCGGAATTTGCAAAATTAATGGATTTATTCCATATAAAGACAGAAAAAAATATGTAAAAGATATTGGTGTTGTTTTTGGAAATAGATCAGCACTATGGTGGGATGTTCCAGTAGAAGACTCATTTGAATTGATAAAAGAAATTTACAACATTTCGGATGAAAACTATAAAAAGCAAAGAAATATGCTTACAGAAATGCTAAATATTGGCGAAATAATAAAAACTCCGACAAGGCAATTAAGTTTGGGTCAAAGGATGAGATGCGAAATAGCAGCAGCATTTTTACATGAACCTAAAATAGTATTTTTAGATGAGCCAACTATTGGACTAGATAGTATTTCTAAAATTGCAGTAAGAGACTTTATAAAAAAAATTAACAAAGAGAAAAATACAACAATAATACTTACTACACATGACACAGGGGATATAGAAGCACTTACAAAAAGAGTCATTTTAATAGGAAAGGGCAGAGTTTTGCTTGATGGCAGTTTTAATGGCTTAATAAAAAAATATAGCCATAAAGTTATAAATATAAAATATAAAGGCAAAATTTCAGATTTTCCTTTAGGGATGGAGGTATTAGAGAAAAGTACAAATGAGCTAAAAATATTAATAGATGAAAGCAAAATCAAATTAACAGAATCAATTTCATTTTTATCTAGTACTTTAGAAGTATTAGATATAGAAATAAAAAATACAGATATAGATGATGTTGTTGCTAACTTATATAAAGAATATCAAATTTAATAAGTATACTTATTTTAAAAGAAAGGGGTTATTTTTATGATAAAAATAATAAAAATGAAAATTTTTAGATATTATATAAGATTGGCACAAAAACTTAAAATATATTTAGCATATTCTAAAATTAAATTTTTAAATGAAATTCAATATAAAATAGCAGCATTTGCAGGAGTTATAACTCAATTTGCTTGGGGTGGTATGTATATTATGCTGTATTGTACTTTTATGAAAAATGGAAATGCAAATACATACACTATTCCACAAATGTGTACATATATTTGGTTACATCAAGCATTTTTTCTATTATTTAATTTTGTATCTGTGGATAAAGATATTTTAGAAATGTGTAAAACTGGCGGAGTTGCATTAGAGTTGGTGAAGCCAATAGATTTGTATTATATATGGCATGCAAAAACATTAGGCAAAAAAATAGCTGCTACTTCTTTAAGAGCTTTGCCTATATTTATAATTTGTACAATGCCATTTTTAAATCAATATAAGTTAACTGCACCAGTCAATATAGGAGCATTTTTCTTATTTGTTATAACATTAATTTTATCCCTGGGATTAATAATAGCATATGTAATGTTATTATACATTATAGTAATGAAAACCACTACTACACAGGGAATTAAACTTACATTTCAACTTGTTATGGAGTTTTGCACAGGAGGGGCAATTCCAATAGCATTTATGCCAAATTATATGATAAAAATATTAAAATTTACACCATTTTATTATATGGAAAATGTATCATTTAATATTTATAATGGGTATATATCTAATGGGGCTGAGATTTTCAAAATAATATTATTACAGTTGTTTTGGCTTACTATATTAACTATTTTAGGAAAGAAAATGATGAATAAGCGACTTTCAAAATTAATAGTACAAGGTGGATAGGGGGGAGAAAATTGAAATTATATTTAAAGTATCTTTCTATGCATTTGAAATCCTTATTAGAATATGGGAAAACTTTTATAATATCTTGTATGGGACAAATAGCAACTTCAATTTTTTCATTTTTATCAATCATATTTTTATTTGACAAATTTGGTAATATAGAAGGATATACTTTTGAAAATGTATTAATATGTTTTTCAATATCTTTTTTTGGATTTTCAATAGCAGAATGTTTTTTTAGAGCTTTTGACCATTTCGATAAAATGATTGCAAATGGTGAATTTGATAGAGTATTAGTTAGACCCAGAAGTATAATTTTACAGGTATTAGGCTTAAAAGTGGAATTTGCAAAATTTGGTAGATGTTTGGCTTCGCTAGTAATTGTAATTTGGGTAATAATACGTAATCCAGACCTTCTAGAAACAGAAAAGTTAATTACTTTAACATTAATGGCTATAGGAACGATAATAATTTATGTTTCTTTATTTGTACTTAAAGCAGGAATAACATTTTTTACCACACAAAGTTTAGAAATAATGAATATATTTACAGATGGTGCAAGGGATTTAGCGCAATACCCATTAAATATTTATCACAAATGGGTAAAAAACTTTTTTACATATATATTGCCATTAGCTTTAGTAAATTATTATCCACTTTTATATATAATAGAGCGAACATATAATAAGCTATATATGTTTTTACCAATACTTTCTGTATTTTTTATTATTCCTTGTTATATAGTATGGAATATAGGATTACGTAAATATAAATCAACAGGGTCATAAAAAGATTTTTTAAAATTTAGTTGTTTTATTTATTGGTTTATGTTATACTAATTGTGGCTTGAAAAAGCTTAAATTGAATTTAATTATTTTGTAGACTATTTCCTTCTTTTTTGATGAAAAAAAGTATCAATGTGTCAAAAATATTAAATGTCAAAAAATAAGAAGGAGGTAACCTATAATGGCAGACAAAACATTAGTATGCAAAGACTGTGGAGCAGAATTCGTTTTTACTGAAGGTGAACAAGCATTTTATGCTGAAAAAGGTTTTACAAATGAACCACAAAGATGCCCAGAGTGTAGAAAAGCAAGAAAACAAAATAGAAATAATTTTAAAAATAATTAACAAGAAAAACTGTCGATATTTTCGACAGTTTTTTAGCTTACTTTTTCTTTATGACTATATTTCAGTTTTGTGGCCATTCCACCACGTATATGCCTTTCAGCTTTGTTTTCATCCAAAATTGCTCTAACTTCTAAAAATAATGATGGGTTTATTTTTTTCAATCTTTCGCTAACATCTTTGTGTACAGTACTTTTACTTATTCCGAAATTTTTTAGCTGCTCCTCTGACTGTGTCTCCAGTATCTATAATATAGTGTGCCAAATCTACAGCACGTTCTTCTATGTATATCTTACTCAAATGAAAAACCCCCTATACGAATTGCATTTGTTAAATTGTATTCGAGGAAAGGTTGTATTATGCGTAGATTATTTTTCTAAACTATTGAATTAAAATCCAAAATATGTTAATATATATAAGTATTAAAAATATAAGCCGTTGAAAAAGCAAAGTATGTAAAAATAAAATATATTATAGAGAAAATGGGGTAGCTGAAAACCATTATATATTTTTTACAGAAATTTCACTTTTTAGGCTTTACCTTGAATAACAGTAGAGGTAAACGATTGCTACGTTATAGCTATAGAGGTTAATTATTTAATTAATAAAATTAGGTGGTACCACGAGCCAGTTCGTCCTAACAGGATGGAACTGTTTTTTTTGTATAATAGAAAAGTTCTCCAAACCTTCCTATTATACAAAAGAGCTTCGATGTATCAAAGCCTCATAGCGGTTTTGAAAAGAAAGGAAAGATATTTTATGAAGGAAGAAATTATACAAATTGAAAAAAAAGCAATAAAAGAAGTTGAACTTTCTCAAGATATAAAAACTTTAGAAGAAGCTAAAGTAAAATATTTGGGAAAAAAAGGTGAGCTTACAGCAATATTAAGAGGTATGGGAGCACTTTCACCAGAAGAAAGACCAGTAATAGGAAGTTTAGTAAATGAAGTAAGAGAAAAAATAGAAACTGTTTTTAATCAAAAAGAAGAAGAATTAAAAAATAAGGAAATGGAAGAAAAATTGAAAGCAGAAAAAATAGATATAACTTTGCCAAGTACAAAAATAAAAAGAGGTAGCAAACATCCTATTAATAGAGTTATAGAAGAGGTAGAAGATATATTTGTTTCTATGGGATATGCTGTTGTAGATGGTCCAGAATTAGAAACAGATGAATATTGTTTTGAAAGATTAAATCTACCCAAAGGACATCCAGCAAGAGATATGCAAGATAGCTTTTATGTAACAACAGAATATTTGTTAAGAACTCAAACATCATCTGTTCAAGCAAGAACAATGATGGCAAATGAAGAAAAAACACCAATACGTATGATATGCCCAGGAAAAACATATAGAAGAGATGATGACGCTACACATTCTCATCAATTTGGTCAAGTAGAAGGACTAGTAATAGACAAAAATATATCTTTGGCAGACCTAAAAGGAACATTAGAAATATTTGTTAAAAAGATGTTAGGAGAAAATTCTAAATTAAGATTTAGACCAAGTTATTTCCCATTTACAGAGCCTTCATATGAAGTAGACGTGAGCTGCTTTAAATGTGGAGGAAAAGGTTGCAACTTATGCAAACAAACAGGTTGGATAGAAATATTAGGCTCAGGAATGGTACATCCCAATGTGCTAAAAATGAACGGATATGACCCAGAAGTATACACTGGATTTGCTTTTGGAACAGGGCTAGATAGACTAGCAATGTTCAAATATGGAATAACAGATATTCGTTTGTTGTATACAAATGATATAAAATTTTTAAGCCAATTTGATAGAAAGGATGAAGAAAATGAAATTAAGTACTAAATTTTTAAAAGATTATGTGGATATAGATGTAGATGTAAAAAAATTAGCAGAAGATATGACAAATGTAGGAAATGAATATGATTCTGCCGAGAAATTAATAAATGCTACAAATTTAGTAATAGGAGAAGTACTTGAATGTGAAGCACATCCGGACTCAGACCATTTGCACATATGCAAGGTAAATGTAGGAGAACAAATACTACAGATTATATGTGGAGCACCAAATGTAAGAAAAGGACTAAAAGTAATAGTGGCATTACCAGGAGCAAATTTGCCAGGAGGTATTACAATAAAAGCAGGAAAAATTCGAGGAGAAGAATCTAATGGAATGCTATGTTCTATGGCAGAATTAGGTTTAGAAAGTAAATTTTTAAAGCCAGAAGATAAAGACGGTATACATGAATTACCACAAGAGGCACCAGTAGGTGAAGAACCTATAAAATATTTACAGATGGATGATGAAGTTATAGATTTTGAGTTAACAGCAAACAGAGGAGACTTATTAAGCATACTCGGCATGGCTTATGAAGTAGCAGCAATATATGATAAAAAAGTAAAAGATATAGATTTAACATATACCCAAAATAGTGAAAATATAAGTGATGAATTTAAAATAAAAGTAGAGACAGAAAATTGTCAAATGTTATTAGCAAAAAAAGTAAAAAATGTAACAATAACAGAAAGCCCAGAATTTATAAAAAACAGATTAATAGCATCAGGAATAAGACCTATTAATAATGTAGTTGATATAAGCAATTATGTAATGCTAGAAACAGGCCAACCTTTACATTTTTATGATGCAGAAACACTAAGTGGAAAGCTAGAAGTAAGAATGGCAACAAAAGGAGAAAAATTAACTACTTTAGATGGAATAGAAAGAACTTTAACAGAAGAAAACATTGTTATCTCAGATGGCAAAAAAGCAATAGGTTTAGCAGGAGTAATGGGAGGATTGGAAACAGAAGTAACAGACAATACTAAGAATATTATAATTGAATCAGCAATTTTCAATCCGGTAAAAATAAGAATGACATCAAAAGAAATATTAAGAAGTGAAGCAAGCAACAGATTTGAAAAAGGATTGGATCCTAATAGAACATATATGGCTATTGAAAGATCTTGTAATCTATTACAGAAATATGCTGGAGCAGAAATTGTTGGTGGATTAGAAAAATATGATACAACAGAATTGACAAATAAAAAAATAGAAATAACTTATAAAAACATAAATTCTTTATTAGGCTCAAATATATCAAATAAAGATATATTAAATGTATTTAGGAGATTAGGTTTTACGTATGAGGAAAAAGGTGAAGCGGTAATTGTAGAAGTGCCTAGAAGAAGAATGGATATCAATATAAAAGAAGACCTAATAGAAGAGGTTGGCCGTATATATGGTGTAAATAATATAGAAGGAAAATTACCAATGTCACCAACTAAATTAGGAAGTTATGATAAGGTAAAGAGACAAATTAGAAATAAATTGATAGATTTAGGACTAAACGAGACTCTTTCATATGTTCTAGTAAATGAAAAAGAAGCTAAAGACTTTACAAATGACAATACAGAAATAGTAAAGTTATTAGCACCAATGTCAGAAGATAGAAATGCATTAAGACATAGTATATTGCCATCTTTATTAAAAATATATGAGTATAACAAAGCACATTATAATAAAGATGTATCTATATTTGAAATAGGAAAAACTTTTTATAAAAAAGGTGAAAAATATGGAGAAGAAAATGGAATAGCAGGATTAATGACAGGCAACTACTATTTAGGAATAGAAAAAAAACAAGTAGATTTTTATATTATAAAAGGAATAGTGGAAGAACTTTTAGACTATTTAGGATATGGAGGTAGATATAGTTTTATTGTAAAAGAAGAAATGCCAAAAGAACTACATCCAGGACAATCATCATTAATTTCAGTAAATAATGACGTAATAGGAATAATAGGAAAAGTACATCCACAAAAAATAAAAGAAAATATATATGTATTTGAAATAAACCTAGAAAAACTATTGGCCAAAAAAGTTGGAAAAATGAAATATAAAGAACTTTCAAAATATCCAAGTGTAAAAAAAGATTTAGCAGTAATTATAAATAAAAATGTAACAGCACAAGAAATAGCAACATTAATAAAAAAATCAGCAGGATCACTATTACTTAACACAGAAGTATTTGACGTATATACAGGAAAAGGAATAGAGGAAAACAAAAAAAGCCTAGCATATTCTTTAGAATTTGGAACAAACGACAGAACTTTAACAGATGAAGAAATAAACAACATAATAGATAAAATAATAGCCAACTTAGAAAAAAACGGAGCAGAAATAAGAAAATGAACAATTGGGGACAGTCCCTAATTGCCCCAATTGCCCAATTTGGGACACCCTTTAAAAATGCTTAATAATGCATTGCAATTATTGAAAACTAGCAAAGAATTATTGTACAAGCTCTTGAAAAAAAAGTAGAAATATGCTATAACATAATTAGAGTTAAAATTAAGGAGGATAAACTAATGGCAAAAAAGAAAAAACGCGATATTGGAAAAATAGCTATAAGAGTTATTGCAGCAGTATTAGCATTAATGTTTGTTGTTAGTATGGCAGGAACATTAATATATTACTTAGCAGCTTAAAAACAAAAGATAGAGGGGATAGTTTGGAAAATTATTTTACTGTAAATATAAATAATATATGGAATAATTTAATTGATTATTTTTGGTATTTAAAAGAAAATCCACTGAGGTTAATCATACTTATTTTAGATTTGACAATTGTTATTGGTTTAGTATATAAATTTATTAAATATTCTAAAAGGACAAGAGTTTGGCAACTATTAAAAGGAATAGTTTTTATACTAATAGTTACCTTATTAAGTGATATTTTACATTTAAAAATATTAAATTGTATATTAACAATATTTATGCCATATGGAGTAATAGCAATAATTGTAATATTTGCACCTGAATTAAGAAGAATGTTAGAACAATTGGGTACAAATAAATTAACTAAATATTTTGGAATAGAAAAAGATATATATACAAAAACAAAAGAAAACATATATAAAATAGTAATTGCCACAATGGAGTTAGCAAAACAAAAAACAGGAGCATTGATAGTAATTGAAAGAGATATACAAATAAATGACATAATGGAAACAGGGTTGAAATTAGATAGTGAAATATCTCCACAATTATTAGTAAATATATTTACTCCAAATACTCCACTACATGATGGAGCTGTAGTAATAAGCAATAATAAAATAGCAGCAGCTGCATGCATATTACCACTTGCAAGCGATAAAAATATTGCAAAAGAATTAGGAACAAGACATAGAGCAGCAATAGGAATTTCTAAAGAAACAGATAGTATAGCAATAGTAGTATCAGAGGAAACGGGCAAAATATCATTAGCCAAAGATGGAACTCTGATTGCGGATTTAAAAGAAGAAACACTAAAAAGTATATTAATAAAAAATGTGTTAATAAAAAGGTTTGGAGATGAAATTCCAAGAAAGATGCCTACGTTTAAGAAGAAAAATAAGAACAAAGGTATAGTTAACAAAGGGTCTGTTTAAAAAACAGACCTTAAATATTATTTAAGAAAAGAGATTAATATTATGAGAAATATTAAATTGATAATAGAATATGATGGAAAAGACTTCAATGGTTGGCAAAAGCAGCAAAATAAATTAAATATACAAGGCGAAATAGAAAGAGCAATTGAAGTTATAACAAGAGAAAAAGTAGAACTAATTGCTTCGGGTAGAACTGATGCAGGAGTTCATAGTTTGGGACAAACGGCAAATTTTAAAATAGAAAGTGAAATGCCAATAGAAAAAATGAAAGTAGCAATAAATTCACAACTAAAAAAGAGTATAAGAATAAAAAATGTAGAAGAAGTAGAAGAAAATTTCCACAGTAGATATAACTGTAAGAAAAAGACATATAGATACATAATAAATAATTCTGAACAAGGTTCGGCAATATATAGAAATTTAGAATATCATATGCCACTTAAGTTAAACTTTGAAGAAATGAAAAAGGCTATAAAATATTTTGAAGGAGAACATGATTTTAAAGCATTTAAATCAAGTGGGGGAAGTGTAAAAACTACAATAAGAACAATATATAAAACAAAAATAAAAAAAGAAAATGAAAGAATAGAAATAGAACTTACAGGAAATGGATTCTTATATAATATGGTAAGAATAATAGCAGGAACTTTAGTAGATGTGGGACTTGGAAAGATAGAAACAAACCAAATACCAGAAATAATAGAATCAAAAGATAGACAAAAAGCAGGAAAAACGCTACCAGCACATGGACTTTACTTAGTAAAAGTGGAATATTAAAATATAAAGCAGTGGGTAACAAAATATTAGTAAAATGCATAACATATACAAAAAGGATAGGTGAGAATAAAGTTATGAACATTTTACTAATATTTTTTGCGCTTCCTATAGCAACAATATTATTAGCTATTGTATTACAAAAAATATTAAAAAGTCCTATATTAGTGGCAATTATATTTTTTGCAATATATTTAATAGTTACATTCACAGCGTTTGATTCGGATTTTTTAATAGTTGCGATATTACTTACAATTTTAGCATATATAACAGCAGTATTGGTATGCATTATATGTAAAATATTAAGAAAACTTAAAGAAGATGAAGATAATCATCACGACAATGATAATAATAATGGAGATTGTGGATGTAGGAGAAGAGAAAATTTAATAGCATATACTACACCGTTGCTTCCGAACAATACAGTAATATTGGGAGCTAATAATAACAACAATGAATCAAATGATGATGATAATAATAACTGTGGATGCTATAGATGTTACAGATGCTGTAGATGCAGACGAAATAGATAAACTGTGCAAATGCTTTGCGCATTGCACAGTCCAAGGTAAAAATCAACTTTGTTGTATAGAGAAAATCCCTGATTTTCCTATACAATGAAAAAGGACTGTCCCCAAAGTGACAAACTGTCACAAAAAGGAACGTCCCCGAAGTGACAAATATTACAATTATGTTACAAAGATATTAAACTTGTATTACAGGGTTGCAATTTGTTGTTTTTAATAAAAAAATGTTGTAAAATTAAATAAATAATTATAGAGAAATACAAGGAGGAATATTAAAAATGGCAGTAAATCCAATGCAAAGAAAAGCAACAACATCTGCATTAATAGCAGTGTTAATAACACTTATAATTACAGGTACTATAATAGGGCTTTTAATAATGAAAATAGGTAATTTAAACAAACAAATGGAGGAGAAAATATCAAGTATTGTAAAAGTATATGTATTAAATAATGATGTAAAATCTGGACAAGAAATAACAACAGATATGCTAAAATTACAAGAGGTTGATATGGCAACTGTTCCAAGCAATTCTTTTGGAAGTATTATTTCTACATTTAATAATTATAGACTAGAAGACATAGAAGGAACACCAGTTTTAACAGATACTGATGGAAGAATGTATTTAACTAAACAAGAAGCAAATGGGGAAAAAGTAAAGAAATATATACAAAGAGTAGAAGATGATTATAAACAAACTGCTTATTATTATGAGGATGGAGGACAAAAAGTAGAACTTGTTACAGTTCCATTAGTAGCCAAGGTTGCTTTAAAGAAAAACACAGTATTAACATTAGATTTAATAGCTAGAAGTGATGAAATAGTAACAGATGATGTTAGAATACAAGAATACAATGTAGTACTTTTACCATCACAAATAGAAGATAAAGAATACATAGATGTAAGATTAAGAATGCCAAATGGAACAGATTACATAGTACTTTCACATAAACAAATAGAGTTACCACAAATAGATGGAGTTGAAACACAAGATACTATATGGATGAATCTTTCAGAAGATGAAACATTAATGATGAGTAGTGCTATTGTTGAAAGCTACATGGTTAAAGGTTCTATGCTATATGCTACAAGATATGTAGAGGCAGGAACTCAAGAGGCTGCAATACCAACATATTTACCAAATGCAGATGTAGTTTTATTAATGGAAAAAGATAAAAATATAGTTCAAGTAGCAAAAAATGAATTGTTCAAGAGATACAACGAAAATAAAGAAACAATAAGAACAAATGGAATTAATAAACAAATTGACTCAAAAACAGCAATAAATAATGCAGTTTCAGGAGTAAATGAAGAAATTAAAAAATCACAAGAACAAAGGAAAAAATACTTACAAACACTAGGAGGTAAATAAAGTAGGGAGGCTATAATGGACAAGATTGGATTTGTGGGAGCATATGACAAAACAGATGTTATACTATATATAGCTAAAATTATATCTTTAATAGGAAAAAAAGTTTTAGTCATTGATTCTACAGTCAATCAAAAGGCTAAATACGTAGTTCCTGTTATAAACCCTACAAAATCATATATTACAAACTTTGAAGGAATGGATATTGCTGTGGGCTTTAATAACCTACAGCAAATTCAAGAATATTTGGGAACAGAAGACAAAAAAATAGACTATGATATAATTTTAATAGATATAGATTCAACAGAATCAATAGAAATATATGACATGAAAGAAGCAAATAAAAATTATTTTGTTACATCATTTGATTTATACTCATTGAAAAAAGGAATAGAAATTATAGATGGATTAAATGAAACAATACAGTTAAAAAAAGTTTTATTTTCTAAATATGCTACAGAAGAGGAAGATGACTATTTGAATTTTTTATCGCTGGGACATAAAGTTATATGGGAAAGTGAAAGAATATATTTTCCACTTGAATTAGGAGATCAAAGCACAATAATAGAAAATCAAATGTTATCAAAAATAAAAATTAGAAAATTAACTAATCAATATAAAAAAAGTTTATTATATATGGCAGAAGAAATTGTGAAACCAGAAGAAAGAGGAAAAATAAGAAAAGTATTTAGACAATTAGAAAAAGAGGTGTAGAAAATGGCAATCATAGTTTTTAGCAGTAGCGAAAAAAAAGAAACAGGACAAACATTAACAACAGCAGCATTAGCAACATATATGTCAATAGAGCATAACCAAAAAATGTTGATTGTATCTACAGACTTTAATGATGGAACTTTAGAAGATTGCTTTTGGCCACAAAAAAAAGAAGAAATTATAATAGACAGAACTATACCCTTAGATAGAATAACACAGATGGATTCTGGAGTAGAAGGATTAGCAAAAATTGTTTCAAGCAGTAAAACTTCGCCAGAAATAATAAGAAATTATTCTAGGGTGGTTTTAAAGGATAGATTGGATGTACTAGTAGCACCAGATACTAGAGAGAGAACAGAATATAATAAAATTGCTATAGCATATCCTAATATTTTGCAAATGGCTAATAGATTTTATGACTATATATTTGTAGACTTAAACAAAAACATGAATTTAACTGAATACGAACAAATAATGAAAATATCTGATGTTATTGTATTAACATTAAACCAAAAACTAAAAAGCATCAATAATTTTGCAAAATTAAGGGAAAAAGAACAATTCTATAATAGTAGAAAAGTAATACCTATATTAGATAAATATGACAAATTTTCTAAATATAATAATAAAAATGTGTCAAGGTGTTTAAAGGAAAAGAAAATAATACCTACAGTTTCATATAATACTTTATTTGCAGAGGCATGTAGCGAAGGTAAAATTGTAGATTATTTTTTAAAAATGAGAAATGTAAAAGCAGATGAAACAGATAGAAACAAAATGTTTATATATGAAATAGCAGAATTAAGCGAATGCATAATAAATAAATTATTAGAACTGCAAAACAAAAAAGTATAGCCTTAAGGAAGGAGAAATAAAATGTTAAACACAATATTAAAGATAGTTGTTTTACTTGTAGCAGTAGGAGCAGTATATTATTTTATTAGAAGCAAACAAAAACAAAAAGTAGAAGAAACCATAGAAATGGATGATAAAACATATACTTTAGAAAGAATGACTGCTTTTGTAAAACAAAGATTAAATGAAATAACAAAAGTAAATTTATATGATATTGGACTTTCAGAAGAGGAATTAAAAAGAAGAAAGAACAAAAAATATGAATTGAAAAAAGCATTAAAAGGCTGTACATATGGAGACGTTAATGATAAAAAATACATAAAAGAATTAATATATGATTTATTATACAGAGAATATGGAGTTGATGAAACTAATGTATCAAAAGCAATTCCTTTTGACATACCATCACTTCTAACAGCTCAAGATAAATTTGACATAATAATATATATGTATAAAAATGATTTTGGATATGAGGCATTAACTGAACTTATAAAAAAATACAATTTGGCAGAATTGAAATATGTAGCTGGAGAGACAAAGCCATGTTATGTTATAACTTCGCAAGAAATTAGTGAAATATTTGAAAAGGAAAATTTTGTATTGACTTTATCAGATAAAATAAATGTAATAGTTCAAAGAATTTATCAACATTATAAAGGCTATAGTAGTATAGATGAAATTAGAGATATGAATATAGATGGAGTATCAGGTGGTGTATCTGGACTTCCAGAATCTTTTTTAAGTCAAGTTGCACAAACAGATGGAGATTATTTAAATCAAGTAGTAGAGCACAAAGTTCCAAGAGCATGTGACAGTATATGGATATTTTTCCAAGGTAAATCAATTAGATTAGAATTTTTATCTTTTGGAACAGAAGCAGAACTAAAAAGAGTTTGTCAAAATATATACAAATACAATAATCCAGGACAATTATCAGATACAAATGGATTTAAAATAAATGAAATGAAAGATGGCTCTCGTGTTGTTGTTGTAAGACCAAGCTTTTCAGAGACGTGGGCATTTTTCGTAAGAAAATTTGATGTTAAAAGAGCAACATTAGAACAATTAATAAGAATACCAGGAAAAGAGCAAGCAATAGACCTTTTAAAATATTTAGTCAAAGGAGCAAGAGTAATATCACTTACTGGTGAGCAAGGTTGCCGGAAAAACAACAATGCTTATGGCTATGATAGAAAATATATATGATACAATGAACATACGTGTTCAAGAAACTGCGTTTGAGTTACACTTAAGAAAAATATATCCAACAAGAAATATTTTATCTTTTAGAGAAACAGATACAATTTCTGGACAAATGGGACTTGATGTTCAAAAGAAAACAGATGGTGGAGTAAACATTATCCGGAGAGGTTGCAACAGATCCCGTAGCAGCATGGATGATACAAGCTGCACAGGTTGCTTCTAAATTTACATTATTTACTCACCATGCTAAAACTTTTCCACTTTTAGTACAAGCATTAAGAAACTCTCTTTTAAAGTTAGGTATGTTTAATGATGAAAAAACAGCAGAAGAACAGGTTGTAGGAGTTCTAAACTTTGATATACATTTAGTAAAAGACTTTAGAGGTAGAAGATATATAGAAAGAGTAACAGAATGTATACCCGTAGAAGACAAAAATGAATATACATTTGAACATAGACAAGAAAAAACGATAGAAGGAAAATTAGATAAATTTATGGATAATGCAACAAGGTTTTTCTCGAAGTCTACGAATAAAGAATTATATAAATATGTAAACATATTAGAATATCATGATGGTACATATGTACTTACAAACCCTATATCAGATACAAATATTAGAGAAATGAGAAACAATATGGATGCATCAGATATAGAAGAATTTGACAAATTTATAGAAGATAATTGGGGAATAAAAGCAAAAGATAATTCTAGCCATGAGGAAGAGAAAGTTATAGTAACTAAAAAAAGAGGTAGAAAACCTAAAGATAATTAATATTCAAACGAAGAATAGAGGTGAACCGCAGAATGGAACAAAGTAATATATTTATATATTTTTTTGCAGGAGTAGGAGCATTATTTGCAATATTGGTAATTGCATACTTGATTTTAAAGAAAAAAATGGAATCTTCAGAAGTAAGACAAATACAAAAATTAAGAGAAGGAACACAAGCCAAAAAGCATACCTCCGAAATATTATACCAAAAATTATATGTAAGATATATTAGAATACCATTTTTAAAAAGATATTTACTAAAAATAAGAAGAAGACTAGAGATAATAAATATAGATGATGAATATTTAACAAGAAAACAAACTGCACAAATATTAACCAGAACTTTGCTTTTAGTAATACCAATTACAATAGCAATAATATGGCTAACACATGATAATTATCTATTATTGTCAATATTATTAATTTTTGAAGTATTTATGATAGATACAATAATTGATGGAATGGTAGACAATATAGACAACAAATTACTAAAACAACAAATAAACTTTTTCTCAGAAATGAGACATGCATACCATGAATTTAATATGGTAGAAGAAGCAATTTATCAAGTATCACAAGATGATGAGCAGCCAGAAATGTCTAGACAAGCAGAAAAAATATATGAAGTTTTAATATCAGATGATCCAGAATCAGAATTAGAAAAATATTATGATGTTGCACCAAATAGTTATTTAAAAGAATTTGCTGGTATTTCATATCTTACAAAAGAATTTGGAGATAGAAAAGTAGATAAATCATCTTTATATTTGAAAAATTTAAATAATATTACACAAGAAATGCAACTAGAAATATTAAAAAGAGATAAATTAAACTATGTATTTCAAAGTTTATCTGTAATATCAATATTACCAATGATGTTTTTAGAAGCAATTAAAAATTGGTCAGTAAGTCAATTTAGTTTTACAGAAAGTTTCTATATGGGAAGAAAAGGTATGCTAGTGCAAATATTGGTACTGCTTATTACATTTATTTGTTATACGTTAACACGAAAATTAAAAGATAATGGTTCTACTAATATGAATGTAAGAAATACCGAAAATCCTTGGCAAGCAAAAGTATATAAAATACCTTTTTTAAAGAAAATAATAGATTTATTTATTCCAAAAGAGGGCACAAAAGAATATAGAGTATTAAAAGAAGATTTGAAAAATGCAGCCTCAAAAGACAAAATGGAATGGGTATATGTAAATAGGTTAACTTTATGTATAGTAACATTTTTTGTATCTGTATTTATATTTGCACAATTGCATCAGGTGGAAATCCGTTATATATATACAGAACCAACAACAGAGTTTGATTTAGTAGGAACGATGAATGACAAGCAAAAAAGAAAAGCCATGGAAATTACAGAATCTGATAATCAATATCTAGATTTCTACAGAGGAAATACAGAAGTTCAGCAAAAAGACATTGAAAAGATAATGAAAAATGGTAGAATAAACAAAGACTATGTAGAGGCTACAAATGAAGAAGTAGCAACAGCAGCGAAAAGAGTTTTAGATAAATTACATACAGTTAACAAGGAAAATTTGCAATGGTTTGAAATATTATTAGGTATGGTATTTGCAATGGCCGCTTATATGGCACCAGTATGGTTGCTGAAATTCCAAGCTAAGATGAGACAATTAGAAATGGAAGATGAGGTAATGCAGTTCCAAACAATAATATTAATGCTTATGCGAATTGAAAGAGTAAATGTAGAAATAATATTGGAATGGCTAGAAAGATATGCAAATATATTTAAGGAACCAATTAGTAAATGTGTAAACAACTTTGAAAGTGGTGCTTGGGAAGCGCTAGAACAATTAAAAGAAGATGTAAATTATCCAGAGATGATTAGATTAGTAGAAAGTATGCAGGCAGCAGTTGAAAAAATACCAATTACAGATGCATTTGATGAATTGGATACAGAAAGAGATTATTATCAAGCAAGAAGAAAAGAATCTAATGAAAGGTTAATATCAAAAAAAGGTTTAATAGGAAGAGTAATAGGGTTTACACCAATGATAGGTTTATTTGTATGCTATTTAATAGTACCATTAGTTGTAATAGGATTGTCAGCTATGAAGGACTCATTTAATGCAATGTCAGCAATGAAATAATAGAAAGGGGATTGAATTTGTAAATGGAAAATGCTTCAAAAGCACTTCTTATGGCAGGTGGAGTTTTACTATCAATAATAATAATAGGAGTAGTAATGTTTGCTTATAGAGGAATAACAAGTCTACAGAAGGAAAAGGATGTAGGATTATCAAATGCGCAAGTAAGCAAAATAAATGAACAAATAGAAAAATATACTAGTAAAAGTGTAATATATGGTTCAGAAGTATTATCTATATGCAATGCGATAGAAGACTATAGCAAAAAATATCCAGAGAGTGATGGATATCCAGAAATTCAGCTTAAAATAAAGATAAAAGCTGATGGAAAAGAAAATGATGTAAGCTTATGTTTTAAAGATGAATATAATACAATGCAAAGCTTACAAAATGATTATAATAAAGCAGTTGAAATAAGAAATCAAAATGGAAAGAAAATGATATCAAATGGAAAGACTATAGAAGAATTATATGGATTCTTACGAACAAATACTGATGAAATACAAAGATACATAGAACTGTATGAGATAACTGATGATTTAAGTACAATATCTTTACTTCTTGTTAGATATGAGATGTATATGAATTGTATAAATACATTTAAAGAAAAAAAATTTAAAGCAGAGATAACACATAGTGAAACTACAGGAATAATAGAAAGTGTGCTAATACAGCCTAAATAAGAAAGGAGCTAATATATGGAAAATGCAGCAAAAGCTTTAACAATAGCAGCAGGAGTACTAATAGGAGTAATAATAATTACAATTGCTGTATATCTATTTACAACATTAGGAAATACAAGCTCCGAAGTATATAGCAAAGTAGAACAAGAAAAAATAGATAAATTTAATAATCAATTTTTAAAATATGATGGACTAGCTAATTGTACAGCTCATGATATAGTATCTATTGCAAATTTAGCAAAAAATAATAATGAGTATTATGAACTTACAGAAGGAAGTGGATACAATTACTATGTTAATGTCAATGTAATAGGACAAAAAAATAATTTAGAAAGAGAAAGTGAAGAGTATTATACTAATTTTATAGAAAATAATTCTACTATAAGAATTGCTGAAGAAGGACAAAAGGAAGAGACAAAAATAAAATGCTTTAAATGTACCAATATAAAAATAAGTGATATAACAAGTAGAGTTTATGAGATAGATTTTGAATATGAAAACAAATAAAAATATTGCACATAAATGCAAAAAATGGTATAATATAAATAAATTTGGAAGGTAATATGAAAAGAAATTTTTTTATAATATT
>ERZ779892.521-NODE-521-length-42605-cov-3.681551_pt1 | contig 42605 bp, 32 predicted proteins | sample MGYA00511552_ERZ779892 | MGnify/ENA primary metagenome ERZ779892 (study PRJEB29588, sample SAMEA2154561) | human gut metagenome | biome: human gut; feature: human-associated habitat; material: faeces | place: Denmark | collected 2008/2010 ... | reverse complement strand
CGCCGTATCCGGCGAAGATTTCTTATAATCGCCATAACTGGCGTAATTACAGATTTTGTGCCATATCTGGCACTGATTTAAGAATGGGAGGTGAGAGAAAATGACAATGAAAAGGACAATAAGTGGGATGATCGGAGCTGGCTCCCTGGCACATAACAGACGTGCCTTTGTTGCAGAAAATGTTGACCGGGAAAGAGTTCATCTGAACATTAAATATTGTGATGAAAATCTGAAAACAGTCTATCACGAATTATTTGATCAGGCAGTGGAACGATACAATGAGGGAAAAAGAAATGACCGGAAGATTACAGATTATTACGAAAAGATACGTCAGGGAAAACAGGAAAAGCTGTTTCATGAAGTGATTTTTCAGATTGGAAACAGTAAAGACATGGCTGTCGGAACTGAAGAAGGAGAACTGGCTGCAAAAGTTTTGGACGAATATATGAATGATTTCCAGAAACGCAATCCTGCGTTACGGGTATTTAACTGTTATCTCCATCTGGACGAAGCAACTCCGCATCTGCATATTGATTTTGTCCCTTATGTATCCAACTGGAAAGGAAAAGGGATGGATACCAGAGTATCGTTAAAGCAGGCAATGAAAAGTCTTGGATTCGAAGGTGAATCAAAACGAGATACGGAACTGAACCAGTGGATCAACCATGAGAAGAAAGTTCTGGCTGAGGTCATGGAGAGGCACGGAATTGAGTGGGAGAAAAAAGGAACACATGAAAAGCATCTGAATGTATATGAATTTAAGAAAAAGGAACGGATAAAAGAAGTACAGGAACTGGAGCAGGAGAAGGAATATCTGACGGCGGAAAATGAAGGACTGACCGCACAGATTGCAGAAACAAGAGATGATATACAGCATTTGAAAGAAGATAAGGCACAGGCTGTCAAAGAAAAAGAAGATGCTGAAAAGCGGGCTGAGAAGGCAGAAAAGGAATTAGAAAATCTGGAAAATCGCAGAGAACGACTGCAGCCGGTCATGGATAATGTCAGTAAGGAAATAAAAGAATACGGGACAATCAACACATTTCTTCCGGAAGCAGGTGCATTGGAGCGTGCGACAACTTACCGGGACAAGAAGATTAAACCACTGTTTATTCAGATGAAAAACAAGATTGCTGCAATGGCTGCTCAGGTCAAAGAACTTACAAGAGAACGTGATGCCTGGAGAAATAAGTTTCAGAAGAAAAAGAAAGAGTATGAGGACACGAAAGAAGAACTGCAGGCAGTCCAACAGGATAAAAAGGAACTGACTAAGGAGAAAGACATACTTCAAGACCTGGCAGGTCGATACCATCGGATTGTGCGTGTACTGGGGAATGATATGGTGGAGGATATTGTCCAGAGAGATATTCAGAACCAGAAAATCCTGGAAGAAAAACGCCGGATGGAGCAAATGCCACAGGGAAGTATTAAGGAAAGAATGGCATGGGCTGAGGAAAAACGAAGAATGGAAAATCAGCAACGTAAGAAAAACAGAACAAAGAACAGAGAAATGGAGTTGTAAGGATATGAAAAAGCATATTTATGATGAAAAGAATGGATTAAGTTACACACTGCATGGAGATTATTATCTGCCGGATCTTGTGATCAACGAGGATGAACCGACATATGGAAAATATGGAATGTTGCGGAAACAGTTTCTGAAAGAGCACAGACCGGCAAGATATCAGTATTTACTGATGACCGGAAAGCTGACAGAGCATCTGAATGTAGTAGATCAGGAAGCCAGAGAGCAGGTAGAGATATTGATGAAACAGATATCAAAACAGTTGGTGGTCACCGAGGAATTGAAGAGTAAAAATCAAATGGAGTGGGTTAGGAAGATGAATAATATAAAGAGTGCTGCGGAAGAGATTGTGCTTCAGGAATTGATTTATATGTAATGATAATATACAAAAATTAAAGTTGGATATATTACGAAAAGGACACGTTGATTGAAAAAACGTGTCTTTTTTCTTTGGGCAAAGAATTGAATAGTAGTCGTTAGTTTGATACAATAAAATGGATTATACGGTATTGAAGGTGAAGGATTATGCCGACGAAAGAGCCACGTTTTCATGGCGAAGTTACGGAAAAAAGTCATAAAAACATGAGTAAGATACGTGGAAAAGATACAAGCATAGAAATCGTTTTAAGAAAGGCTTTATGGCATAAAGGATATCGCTATCGGAAGAATTATAAAGGCTTGCCAGGAAGACCGGATATTGTTTTGACAAAGTATCGTATTGTGATTTTTTGTGATAGTGAGTTCTTCCATGGTAAGGATTGGGAAATATTAAAGCCTAAGTTGGAAAAAGGTAAAAATCCAGATTATTGGGTTAAGAAAATAGAACGTAATATCCAGAGAGATGAAGAAAAGGACCAACAATTGAATTTTATGGGATGGACGGTAGTTCATTTCTGGGGGAAGGATATTTTAAAAGATACAGATCAGTGTATTAAAGTGATTGAAGAGATTATATTTGATCAGAAACTGGAAGAAGTAGACGATGAAGAGGAAATATAAATGATGAACTATTTGAAGGAATACGATGAAACGGATCCTATCTCAATAGAAACATATGCAAAGCAGTTGATTGGGAAAACATTTGTGGATGTATGTAAGCAGGACGATATCACGAAAGCGATGGTTGTCAGAGAGACGACGAATTATGAAGTAAAACATGAGAACAAGAAACGAAAAGGCGGATTGGGGGAAATAATAGAAGAGAGATTCTTCCATTATCAAACCAATAATGACGCACGTCCAGATTTTGATAAAGCAGGTGTGGAACTTAAAGTAACGCCATATAAGAAAAACAAAAATGGTACATTAGTAGCAAAAGAGCGATTGATATTGACAATGATAGATTATTTTTCGGTTGTTGATGAAACATTTGAAGATAGTCATATGTGGCAAAAGGCTCGATTGATTTTATTAGTGTATTACTTGTATCAACAAGAGATTAAGAACCGATTGGATTATCGTATTGACTATGTGAAATTATTTGCACCGCCGGAACAAGATATCAAAATCATAGAGCATGATTTTGAAGTCATCGTTGAGAAAATCAGAAACGGAAAGGCACATGAATTATCTGAAGGAGATACGCTATATCTTGGAGCGGCACCAAAGGCTGCAACATCGAAAGATAGAAGAAAACAACCCTTCAGTGATGAATTAGCAAAACCACGGGCTTTTGCGTTCAAAAATTCATACATGACATATGTCCTTAACAATTATATTATTCCAGGAAAGAATACCTATGAGCCAATCATTAAAGAAAATGCAGAAGATTCTTTTGAAGATTATGTTGTGCGAAGAATAGATGCTTATTATGCTTGGTCAGTTAGTGATTTATGCGATACATTTCACATTGAGTATCAGAAGAAGCCGAAAAGCCTGGAAGCAATGTTGGCATATCGGATGTTAGGAATAAAGGGAAATCATGCGGAAGAATTTGAAAAAGCAAATGTTGTAGTTAAAACCATACGTATTGAGAAAAACAACAAGATAAAGGAAAATATGTCATTCCCAACTTTTAAATTTAAAGAGTTGGTTAAGGAAGATTGGGATGACTCCACATTTGGAAACTATTTGCGTGAAACAAGATTCCTTTTTGTTGTATATAAGTATGATCAACAGGGAGAACTTCGGCTGAAAGGATGTCAGTTCTGGAATATTCCTTATGATGATTTGGAAGGTAATGTAAAATCAGTATGGGAAAAAACACAGAAGGTGCTTCGAGAAGGTCTTGAGATAGAACGGAGAAATGGAAAGAATTATAATAACTTTCCGAAATCCAAAGAGAACCCGGTATGCCATGTAAGACCACATGCACAGAATTCAAAAGATACATATGAGCTTCCTGATGGAAGACAGTATCCGAAACAGTGTTTTTGGTTAAATAATAGTTATATTTTGTCGCAGTTGGATGATCGATTCAAGGAGGAATAGTATGGCAGGCTTTATTTTTTCTATATATAAAGAAGAGAATATTGAAGGCGTAAAGAAGTGTATTAGGCAAGGAGTATATGCATCAAAAGTACCAAATGATAAACTTTCAGTACAGGAAAATGAAAGTTCAGGTAATAAAAGTAAACAAGTTATGGCAGCGGTATTGGCAGATTATTGTTCGATGCAGGCTGGTGATAATGTGTATTTTTTGTCTGATAGACGTATTTATGGAGTGGGAAAACTGGTTAATGTTGGAATAGATTGTAAATATAAAAATTTTTTGGATGCAAATATTTTTGAAAGAAAAGAAAAAGTAGTAGAAGCAGATCAACCATTAATGCAATTAGGACCAGAATATAGGTGGTTATGTCTCTTTGAGCCAGATCAACAGTTTTTTGCAGAAGGTGTTGATATGGATGAGGTACTGTCATATAGACCATCAGCGTTCAGAATGTTGAGAGCTTTTCAAGATGTTACTTTTATAAAGATAGATGATGAAGAAAATAGAGCTTTAAAAGAATGTATTTATTTAAAGAACAGAGACAAACAGAAGTATTTTGAATACAGTACATCAGAACATGAACGGATTTTACGATTCGATTTGGAGAAATATCGTATTAATCCTGAAGAAACTATAATAAAAGAATTTAATTATGAAAAAAATGAAATAAATACTGAAATGTTGCTAGAGGCCTGGATGATAGATTTTATTTCAAAAAATGGATTTGAAGGTGAAAAGTATGATTATGTTACACATCAGGTTATAGCTTCTCCATTTAAGCCATTGGCATATATTGATAAAATGGATATTTTTGCATACAGATATTTGGAGGATTTCCCGGATACAGAAAAACCAATAGAAAAATATATGGTTATAGAGCTAAAAAAAAGAAAGGCAACGAAGGACTTTCCTTTACAATTAATGAGATATGTTGATTGGATTAGTAGAGAGTATGCTGCAGGAGATTATTCTTTAATAAAGGCGGTTGGTATTGCAAAAGGTTATCCTAAGGGAATGCAAAAAACTCTAGACGAACAGTGTAAAAGAAGTTATTTGTCAGATTTGCATCCTAATACAACATCTCAATGGAATGATTTATGTTTATATGAATATTCTATGAACCAAGAAAATCAGCTAGAAATTAGGAAGAGTAATATTTATGATGCAATTTTTGAACTGAAAGAAAGACTTTCTGATATTGGTTTGAATTTGCATAATTCTTTATTACAAATGTTCTTGGAAATGGGGGGAGTGTTGGTTTGTGTAGTTCTTTTGGTGATTTTCATGATGATTCGGAATCTTAGAATAACTAAGTATGTAATTCTGTTTTGTGTGATTTTAGTTTTAGGCTCTATGATGGAGACTCTTTATAATCCGTTATTAGCGCTTGTGTATTTTATGAGCTTTTCAAATATTTATAAATGGAATCTAAAAAATATGATTTGATATTTATTACAACATTTGTTGTGAATGATTTGGTTGAAAACTTAGTTTCAAGTATAATTGAATCTAATACTAAAGTAAATCTTTTGTTACTTGTAGTATGTCAAAATGGGAATTTAATAGATGATTGGAACTCAGAAAATATATCAGTCAAAACTTTGTCAGTATCTTTCATGTTGAGTCTGTCCAGTGCTCGTAATCTGGCTATAAGGTATATTTTGGAAAATAACATCGAAGCTTCACATGTAATGTTTCCTGATGATGATTCAACTTTTGATTATTCTTTTTTTGATCGATACCACTCTTGTGCTTCTGAGGGTGTTAATTATATTGTTGATATTTATTGTACAAACACAAATGTTCTTTTTAAAAAACACAAATTTATTTTTGGAAAAACATTGTCATATTTAGATTGGGGAGCGGCTTGTTCAGTAAATATGCTTATTTCCTTTGATACTTTTTTAAAAGTTGGATTTTTTGATGAAAAATTAGGGGTCGGTACACATTATGGGGCAGGGGAGGATAACGATTACTTTATTAGAAGTTGTTATTCTTCCAATGGGTTTATTTATAATGATAGCTTGTATAATTATCACCCTGCTTCTAAGTGGAAGTATAAGCAATGTTCTGTTAAACAGTTAGTTGTAAGGTTTAATAACTATGGCAAAGGAGTTGTTTATTGCTTGTGTAAACATCATCTATACTATGATGCATTTATTGTATGTATGCGAGCTTTGGGTGGGGGAATAAAAAGTTTATTGCTTTTGAAAATAAATTATAGTATTGCTTATTTTAACTCTTCTATATCTCGCTTTTCTATTTTGATTTCTTCTGTATTGCGCTGTAAAAAAAAGAATGCCTAAAATGTTTAATATGGATTGTTTTGTTATTATCTTGTTAAGATAATGTGTTTGTTTGTCAGTGATTTGGATTTTAATCGATAAAATATTCATTGTATTATAGGCCATATAATAATTGACTAGTCTTAGTTACTAAAAGATATGTTTTTCCATTTTTATTAATTGGTTACTGTATGAAAAAAAAACAAATAACCGCATCTATTGTGCTTTATAAGAATGAACGTAAGGAACTTAAGTTGGCGATAGATTGCTTTCTTAATACTAGTTTGGCTGTGAAACTTTTTTTGATAGATAATTCTCCGGAACCTCTTTTGGAGGACATTATTTCAGATGAGCGAGTAGAGTATATTTACTTGAATGTTAATCGTGGTTTTGGTGCAGGTCATAATGTAGTATTAAAACGTACACATCTTTTGGGGAAATATCATTTAATATTGAATCCGGATATTCAGTTCGGTAATGGTGTGTTAGAAACATTATATGAATATATGGAGCAGAATCTTGATGTAGGTAATGTAATGCCGCATGTTATTTATCCAAATGGTGAATTACAATATTTATGTAAATTACTACCGACTCCGATGGACTGGATAGGTCGGATGTTTATTCCAATAAAGAGTATAAAAGATAAGTTGAATAATCGATTTGAAATGAGATTTGCTAATTATACTCATGAAATGAATGTACCTTATTTGTCTGGCTGTTTTATGTTTTTGCGTTCATCTGTGATAGACGAAATTGGAGTTTTTGATGAGGGAATATTTATGTATGGTGAAGATACTGATTTGAACCGTCGTATCTATGAGCGGTATAGAACTATGTATTATCCCAAAGTTACAATTGTGCACAATCATGCAAAGGGGTCACATAGAAATTTGCATTTATTTTGGATTCATGTAAAAGCTGCTATTTATTATTTGAATAAGTGGGGGTGGTTTTTCGATAAAGAACGTGCCTATATAAATAGAAAAACTCAGGAAATTTATAGAAAAAGTGATATCTGATAATTTTATATTTTCATGAAACTTTTATTCACAGGAGCCTCTGGGTTCTTGGGCAACAATGTACGTCCTCTTTTAGAGAAAATGTATGATGTAACAACTGTTGGTCTAACCCAACAAGATAATTATACCGTAAACATTGCTAGAGAGGTTCCGGCACTACTCGAACGTTATGATATTGTATTACATGCCGCCGGAAAAGCCCATTCTATTCCTAAAACGAACGCTGAACGACAGGCGTTTTTTGATGTAAATCTGCAAGGAACAAAGAATCTTTGTACTGCATTGGAGAAAGTCGGAGTACCGAGAGCTTTTATCTTTGTTTCCACAGTAGCAGTATATGGTTGTGACTATGGAGTAGACATAACGGAAGAGTATCCACTAAATGGAACTACTCCTTATGCTATGAGTAAACGTTTAGCAGAAGAATATTTGCAGAATTGGTGTCGGAAACACAATGTTGTACTGGGGATAATTCGCCCTTCCTTGATAGCTGGTCTTAATCCTCCGGGCAATTTGGGAGCAATGATAACAGGCATTCGTAGAGGAAGGTATTTTAGTATTGCAGATGGTAGAGCTCGTAAAAGTGTGTTGATGGTGCAAGATATTGCGAATCTGATTCCATTGCTGGTTAGAAAAGGAGGTATCTATAATGTATGTGATAGTTATCAACCTACATTCAGGGATTTGGAAACACTGATTTGTAATCAGATGAATAAGTCACTGCCTTTATCAATCCCTTATTGGCTGGCAAAAAGTATGGCTTTGATAGGGGACTGCTTGGGTAAGAAAGCTCCATTAAACTCATTGAAACTTAATAAAATAACCAAGTCGCTAACTTTTAGTAATGAGAAAGTAATGCGTGAATTAGGGTGGAAGCCAACAAATGTATTAGAAAACTTCAAGATAGAATGAGTATATGCTTTGGAATTGTAATGGCTGTAGTAGGTATAGCAACTTTTTTATTTGTCTGTGTTCAGATATGGTTTTATTGGATTAATAAAAATGCATGATGTATTATATGATTATTCTGGTTCTGCTATTTCTGGCAGAACTTTTTTATTTTAGAATAGCTGATAAGTGCAATATCATCGATAAGCCCAATGAGAGAAGTTCCCATACCCGGATTACTTTGCGTGGTGGTGGAATCATCTTCTATTTTGGCGCATTAGCTTATTTCTTGACTAACCATTGGGAATATCCCTGGTTCATATTAGCTTTGACCTTGATAACGTTTATCAGTTTTGTGGATGATATTCGTTCTATTTCCCAAAGCTTAAGGTTGATGTTGCATTTTACTGCTATGGTTTTGATGTTTTATCAATGGGGATTGTTTACTCTTCCCTGGTGGTGGATTATCGTAGCGTTAATTGTTTGTACGGGCATCATTAACGCTTATAATTTCATGGATGGCATCAATGGCATTACAGGTGGTTATTCGCTGGTTATCCTTGGTGCACTGGCTTATATCAATACTGAAATAACGCAGTTTGTAGAACCTGCTCTAATCTATACGGTTCTTTGTTCTGTATTGGTTTTTTGTTTCTTCAACTTTCGTAAGAAGGCGAAATGTTTTGCCGGTGATGTAGGTTCTGTAAGTATTGCTTTTATTCTCCTCTTCCTGATAGGGAGACTGATTATAAAGACCGAGGATTTCAGTTGGATAATTCTATTGTCTGTCTATGGTGTCGATAGTGTTTTGACTATCGTTCACCGACTGATGCTTCATGAAAACATAGGTTTACCACATCGGAAACACATGTATCAGCTTATGGCGAATGAATTGAAGATACCTCATGTGGCGGTGTCACTGGTTTATATGTTGACGCAAGCTTTGGTCATATTGGGTTATTTCTGTTTTGTGGGATATGGTTATTGGTATTTGTTGGGGATAATTGTATTATTGAGTAGCATTTATGTGTTATTTATGAGAAAGTATTTTCATTTTTATGTGCAACAAGGAAAAAAGTGAAATTATAAAAAGTACTTTTTCTTTTGACTATTTCCATATTAAATGGTACCTTTGTGTTTATAAAAAAAAAAATGGATAAACCTAAATATTACTCCGAAAAGGGAGAACAGTTACAAAAGGTGAGTGAACCGATGGCCGTTTATAATTCTACAGTTCGTAGTGCAGAAGAGTATTTGGAAATGATTCCAGAAGAAACTATGCGAATACTAATAGATTCAGCTATAGATGACTATGAAATGGGCCGTTGTACTCCTCATTCTCAAATGGATATTTGGGTAAAAGAAAGAATGGGATGGAAATAATTTGGTCTCGTTCTGCGAAAGAAACTTTAGCTACTGTATTGGATTATATTGAAGAGTATTTTGATTCTACAGTTGCTATGAAAGTTTATAATAAAATAAACAACCATGTTGATTTGTTAGTATCTTTCCCAAGAATGGGAGTTCGTGATCCTCGTTTCTCTATAGATGAAATGGAGGTTCGTTATTTGGTTAATACTCCTAATATTATTTATTATGCGATTATTCAAGATGTTATTGTAATTATTTCTGTTTTCGATGCACGCCGCTCCCCAGATACAATTAGTACAATGGTCGTTGATTTTATGAAGCAATATAGATGAATAGAATAAAGGAATTCTTAAAATAAACTCCCGGCAGATAACTAACATTCTGCCGGGAGTTTTTTTATTATTTCTTTACGGGAACATTAGCCAGAATATCCAGCAAGTGTTTCCAGAATTTATCCACTGTAGGAATCAGCATCCGTTCATCGGGGGAATGTACGCCCTGCAGAGTCGGACCAAAGGATATCATATCCAGTGAAGGATACTTATCGAGGAACAGACCGCATTCCAATCCGGCATGGATTGCTTTTACCTTCGCATCTACACCGAATAAACGTTTGTAAGATTCGACTGCAATTTCCAGTATTTCGGAGTGAGGATTGGGTTTCCAACCCGGGTAGCCGTCACCGAAACTAACTTTGGCTCCACCCATATCGAATACGGTACGTACCATATTGGCAATGTCTTGCTTGGAAGAGGCGGTAGAACTGCGCTGGCTGGTTTCGATACGAATCACATTGCCCGGTTTCATCTTGACAGATGCAAGATTGGTGGAAGTTTCCACCAGTCCGGGGATGTCCTGACTCATGGCATAAACTCCGTGGGGACAAGCGTAGAGGCTTTGCAGCAAACGTTTGGTGGTATCTTTATCAATAGCTTTCGCACAAGCATTTTCCGATTCTAAAACGAGCTGCAACGTCGGATCGACTACGGCATACTCTGCCTGTACTTCGGCTGCGAATATATTCAGATCGGCACGCAGATCATGTTTATTGTCTTCCGGTATAGCGATAATGGCGTGTGCTTCGCGAGCGATGGCATTGCGCAGATTACCACCATCGATTTCGCACAGGTACATATCATACTTCTGGAAAGCCTGGCTCAGGAAGCGGTTCAGTATCTTATTGGCATTGCCAAGTCCCATGTGGATATCTCCACCGGAATGTCCGCCTCTTAAACCTTTCACTTGTACTTTGCAACAGAAATATCCGGCAGGTACATCCACCTCTTTATATATAAACTCTGCAACGGAGTCGATTCCTCCTGCACAGCCGATAAAGAGTTCACCCTCATCTTCCGAGTCGAGGTTCAGCAAAATATCCCCGTTCATGAAACCTTCTTTCAAGGCAAAGGCACCGGTCAGCCCGGTTTCTTCGTCCACTGTAAACAGGCATTCCAGAGGTCCGTGCTGAATACTGTCATCAGCAAGGATAGCCAGTTCAGTGGCTACGCCAATACCATTGTCGGCTCCTAGTGTTGTACCTTTGGCTTTCATCCATTCACCTTCAATCACAGTCTCTATCGGGTCGGTGAGGAAATCATGCTGCACATCGTTGTTCTTTTCGCACACCATGTCGATGTGCGATTGCAGTACAACGGTTTTCCGATTCTCCATGCCCGGTGTAGCGGGCTTTTTGATGAGGACGTTGCCGGCTTCATCGACCAGCGTTTCCAACTTATGTTTCTCACCGAATGCTTTCAGATAAGCAATCATTTTCTCTTCCTTCTTTGAAGGACGCGGCACTTGGCAGATTTCATCGAAATAATGAAAAACGCCTGCCGGTTTCAGTTCATTCTTTTCCATATTAATTCCTTTATGAATGTTCGTATTTAACCTCTTATTGCTAAATATGGTTAAATTAATTGGCTATTTTATAACCGCTTCTCTTTTTTTATGGTAAAAAAAGCGGGTTAGTCCATACAAAGCCCTATATTTGCACCCACAAAAATAGAGCAAATTGAATGCAAAAGAAAATTTTATTTTCATTTTGCTGAAATGCAGTCTGTTTTCGTATTACAAAAATAGTAGAAATGCTCGATACAGTATTGATAAGTTTGTTAATAGTTGCTATTTGTATTGCATTATTAGGTGTAAAGGTCTTTTTTGTGAAAGGCGGAAAGTTCCCTAACGGGCACGTCAGCGGTAATAAAGCAATGCGGGAGAGAGGTATTGGGTGTGCCCAATCGCAAGACAGGGAAGCACAGAAGAAGCCGCGTTTTTCTATTGATGAACTGGAAAAAGCCTTAAATGATAGTATGAATTAATAATTTTAAAACTATATTTTTTACAAGTTATGAAGAGATTGAACTACCTCGTAAACGGTTTGGCTGCTCTTGCACTTATCGTTTTATTTTCTCAGTGTGCAGGTAAAGCTGAAAATCAAACGGCAACTACGTCAGGCCAAGCTTCAGGTGAACTTACTGGAATGAAGATTGCTTATGTTGAAATAGACACGCTTCTGGCACAATATAATTTCTGCATCGACCTGAATGAAGGTATGGTAAAGAAGAGTGAAAATGTACGCTTGACGCTGAATCAGAAAGCTCGTGAATTGGATAAGCAGAAACAGGATTTCCAGACGAAGTATCAGAATAATGCTTATCTGTCTCCAGAAAGAGCACAGCAGGAGTACAACCGCATCGCCAAACTGGAACAAGATTTACAGACTTTGAGCAACAAACTGCAATCAGAGTTGATGAGCGAAAACGAAAAGAATAGCCTGCAATTGCGTGATTCTATCAATGCTTTCCTGAAAGAGTATAATAAGACAAAAGGATATAGTATGATTATCAGTAATACAGGTTTCGACAATCTGTTGTACGCTGACAGCATCTATAACATTACGAAAGAAATCGTAGAAGGATTGAACGCAAGATATTCTTCTCCGGCTCCTAAGAAATAAAAAAATCGATTTAGAATAGGGTCGTCCCCTTACGTTGTAATCACAATGTAAGGGGACGATTTTTTTATATCTGCACTTCAAGTTTATAAAAACGTACCATTCTTTTGAAGTATCTTCTCAAACTACTTCCAGAGGGAAGTTACCTATTTCTGTTCATGTTTTAATCATCTATATTTGTTCTGTGATTTTTAAACTCTAATTGGAAAAACATGATGAAAAAACTTTGTGTTCTTTTGCTCTTAATGGTGTCGCTCTTTGCCAGTGCCAAAGAGTATACATTCTCACCGGGAGATGTGCAGGCAATGAAGCAGATGCTGGGTAGTGGAAACTTGCAGCCGGGGGATGCCGTCGTACTGAAAGACGGAATGTATCATAATCTGGAAGAAATACATTTTACCGGTAAGGGTGTTTCTGGTAAACCGATTGTTTGGCGGGCTGAGAATCCCGGAAAGGCTGTTATTTCCGGTAAGTTAAGGCTGAAGATATATGGAGAGTATTTGCAACTGGAAGACTTGCTCTTTTATAAGGCATGGGCCATAGGGCATGATATGATTGATTTTCAAGGAGAAAAAGGTGTGTATGCTTCTTATTGCCGGATGACTCGTTGTGTGATTGATGAGTGCAATGATCCTCAGAAAGGTGAACGACCGAATGAAGGAGATGAATATTGGGTCGGATTACGGGGAACCAATAACCGGATAGACCATTGTTACTTTGCTAATAAAAGAGTAGGCGGACTGGTGTTGCAGGTATGGCTGAGTGCTGATAACCACTTGAATAATCATTTGATAGATCATAATTTCTTTGGTGAACGTCAGCCTTATGGTGGCAATGGAGCAGAAATTATTCGTATCGGGCATTCCTGGTCTTCCCAATTGGAATCACGTACGATTGTCGAGGATAATGTCTTTTTCAGATGTAGTGGAGAAAATGAGATTATTTCTGTGAAATCCTGTCATAATGTATTGCGCAGGAACTTGTTTTATGAATCTGCCGGTGGATTGGTTTGTCGTCATGGGCATTATAATGTGATAGAGTCGAATACATTTATAGGGCATAATCTGCGTGGAACCGCCGGTATTCGTATTATTAACCAGGGACATACGGTTTACGATAATTATATTAAAGATGTAAGGTCATTCGGATTGTTGGTACGTGTAGGAGTCTACGAACGTCCTACGGCAGAAACGGATGTGAAACAAGAACCATTAACTTCATACCATCGGGTAGAGAATGTGGATATCGCTTATAATACCTTTCTGAATAGTTCATTGGAGTTGGGATCAGGCCGTGGAGAAAAGATGCCCCGCAATGTTCGTTTTGCCCATAATCTGTTTGCAGGACAAACTTCTGATTTGAAAATAGTGAGGGCGGATGAAGTACTTCCCGGTTTCTTGTTTCTGGATAATGAGTGGGCATTTTCTGATAAGAATTCACTTTCGAGTGTCCCTTATGAACAGGTGAGAGAAGGTTTTAAGCCGGTTGATATGCCTGACGGTTTGAATCAAGAGGAAAAAGAACGGATAGATGCCTGTATCTTTACTGCCGGTCCGACATGGTATAAGGCGTTGAAAGAGAATGTTAACCATATCGATACGAATCGCTGATTTATGAGAAATACACTATTGGATATGAGGTCTATATTATCAAAAACTTTTCTTTTGTCCCTGTTATTGGGAGTGGTAGGAACAGGTATTCAGGCAGGGGAATTGTATCCCTGGCAACTGACGCGCGATTCTTTATTGTTGTTTGAAGGTTCTACTTATCGCTATACTGTAGATACTCCCGAAAATGAGGGCTTAAGTTCTACTTTGCCGTCAATTGAAGCTCTGAAAGAACAGTTGGTTCATTCCGGTTCGGGCGTTTATCGTCTTTTTACTTCTGCCGGACAGGAGAAAACAGAAGGTTTTCCGGTTAATGGTGATTACTTACAATCAGCCTCTAAAAAGCGTTTGCTTATAGGGGTACGTAAAGGGGCGTTACCTCCTGTGATAAAGTTGGACCGTACTGCATTTACCATAAAGACTGCGGGAAATCTGACACTTGATTTTTATGCCGGACAGCGTAGCCCGATGACTACTGTCACTATTCGCGTACCGGAAGGGATTGCTGTAACATTGGACAATACAACGGTAAATGTAATAGGTCGTGGAGAAGTGATTCTTCGTGATTTGCCCAAACAGTCTATCGGAAGAACCGGAACCAACTATTCGTATAAAAAGGTTGGGGATGTGGAAATTCGTAAAGATGGGAAGAAAGGTACCCTGTTAATATTTAAAGATTTGGATTTCCGTCCCTCTAACGGTCCTGATATCCGTCTTTGTTTCCACGGAGTGGCAATACCGGAAAAAGGTAATTATACATTCGAAGCTGATTATATAACCTCTCAACCGGAAGTTCTGTATAGTCCGGTTGCTACTGCAACATTTGAAGGAGTGACGACTGTCTCCGATTTTACCCGTACTCCCTTACAGGCATTTACATATAAAAAGAATTGGGATTTATCTTTCACTTCTTTCTACTGGACAGCTCCTCGTAATGCGGAGTCTGTGACTTTGCTATTGTCTGAGGATAAGGGAAGAACCTGGAAACCTGTAAGAACAGGGATATTGCCGGACGATGATTTCGCTGCTGCCGGCCGGTTGAATCCTAATCAATTGTATGCTTTTAAACTGCTTGTAAAAGGAGGTGATAACCAGGGAGAATCAAATATAGCCTGGTTCTATTCCGGTTTGCAGGATATTAAGACTACAGGAGTGAAAGGAGATGGAATAGCAGACGATACGGAAGCCATAAACAAAGCTATTATAGAGATGAATAAGTTGGGTGGGGGGATTCTGCGATTTACGGCAGGCACCTATAATGTGCGGACGGTTCATCTGTTGAGTAATGTCTGGTTACATCTGGATGCAGACGCTACCATTCAGGGACTTCCGGGTGGTGATGCGCCGGAAACGACCTGGTTTAGTGACCGGGCCTATCGTTCGGGACTTTCTCCTACCGATCCTCGCCCTTATGCCGATCCGGAGAACTATCTGACGAAGCAGGATGTGGGGCATACGTTCTTCCGCAATGCAATGTTCTTTGGAGAACGCATTGATAATGTGAAGATTGTGGGTACAGGCCGTATCACGGGTAATGGTAATTTGGTTACTTCTGATAAAGTCATGAATAATGCTCCCGAGAAGCGCTGTGACAAAATGTTTTCTTTGAAACTTTGTACCAATATTGAGATTGGAGGCTGGAACATAGATAAAGATATGTGGTATGATCCGCAAAAAGATGAGCCTTACTACATAGATACGGATAACCGGAAGAATTATGATGTCAGCAATATGCTGCATATAGATCAGGGCGGGCATTTTGTTTTGTTGGCTACTGGTACTGATGGTATTCATGTGCATGATACCTATTTTGCCAAACATAATACCCGGAATGCCCGTGATATCTACGACTTTATGGCGTGCAATGACGTAACGGTGACGAACATTTACTCGCGTGTCAGTTCGGATGACATTGTGAAACCGGGTTCGGATTGTTCATTAGGTTTTACCCGTCCAGCACGTAACTATATGGTACGCAATATCGTTGGAGATACCAATTGTAACCTGTTCCAGATAGGTTCGGAAACAGCGGATGATATTCAGGACTTATACGTGGATAATATTTATGTACTGGGTGCCAATAAAGCAGGTTTCTCCATATCTACCAATGATGGCGGACATATAAAAAATGTCTATCTGAATAGTGGAAAGCCAGGACCGATACATTCCCGTTCGGTGATGCATCGTACCCGTGCTCCGTTCTTCATATCTATATCCAATAGAGGCCGTGTGTTGGGTGCTGATGTAGCTCCTTTCACGTTCACAGAAAATGGAAATGTTCGCAAGGAACTACTGGTGACCAACTCTAATATCGGTGAAGTGGAGAATATTGTGATTTGTGGTGTAGACATTGATGAAGTATACGGAGGGAGTTCTTTCCGTGGAGATCGCTGGAAAGCATACGATGGTTCTCAAAATACGGCAACACCCATCATTGCAGGTTTTAAACTGCCGGATACGGAAGTTGTGGAAGGAGGACTGACATTTCGTTTGCCGAATGGCCAGCATACCGGGTATATTAAGAATGTACAGTTCCATGATGTAAATTTACTTGTGAAAGGCGGACATCCGGTAGAAGATGCAGAAGCGTATCCGCCTGAAATCGGAGTAGGACGTTATAATGTAGGTGATTTGAAAATACAACCTTCTTTTGGTTTCTGGGCGCGTCATGTGAAGGACTTCCTATTAGATAATTGCAGTATCAGTGCTGAGCAGAAAGATGGTCGTTATGCAGTAGTACTGGATGATGTGATTGGCGCTGAGATCAGGAATCTGAAAGTGAAAGAAGGCATTACGGATAAAGAAAACGTAAAAGTGCTTCGTAGTGAAAAGATTATCATCAAATAAGAACAGAGAAACATGAAGAAATAATAGATAATGGTGAGAAAGCATGAAACGTATTTATTTATATTTTAAAGAAAGGACCGAGAAAGGGGAATTTACTTCCAGAGGGATACAGATACTCTTCTTTTGGGGACTCGGTCTTTTTTCTACTATCTGGTTTTTGGTACGGGTTATTCCGAAACCTTCCCGTGCCAGTTATCCATGTATGCAGACAGCGGCACCACTGATGTCTGCATTTGTCATGTACTTACTCTCGTTCACGGGAGTCTGGGTGAGTCTGCGTCAGTTGCGTGAAGCATTCCGTAACCGGAAAGTAGTGGTAGGGGTTTTTGCTTTTGCAGGTTTTTGTTTCTTCGGTGCTTTGATGTTGGTAGAAAATAGCACTGACATGCTGGCACAAACTTTTCTTCCGACTAGAGAACCGCGTATGGCATGGGGTAAGAATAATCCGGTGGGGGAGGCGAAAGGTATTTATCCGGGTCGGGTGGTATGGACTCATGCGCCGGGTGCTGCTACGTGGAAGAAAGGGGAGGGCTTTTGGTTTGAAGATCGTTGGAATAATCAGGCAGATGCCGACTGGCTTCTAAACCAGTCTCTCTTGTCCTTGACCGGAGAGAAAAAAGAAAAGGCAGCCTGGAAATCCCTTTTTATTTATTTCAATCAACAGCATGATAAGGGGCAGCGTGGATATAAGAAAGGAGAAAGAATTGCTATCAAGATTAATCAGAATAATACTTTCTCCCATGAAGATTGTGAGCAGTTGAATGCTTCTCCGCATCTGACGCTTGCCTTGCTTCGTAGTTTGGTGAATGACGGCGGAGTGCCTCAGGAGCAAATCACAGTATTTGATGCCAGCCGTTTTATTACGAAAGCTCTTTATGATAAATGTCATGCCGAATTCCCCGGTGTTGTATATCTGGATAATGAAGGAGGAAACGGGCGTACCCAATCTACCTATACGGCAGATGCAATTCCATATTCAACTGATAATGGCCGTTTGGCGCGAGGATTGGCAAACTGTGCACTTGAGGCTGATTACCTGATCAATATGGCATTGCTGAAAGGGCATGGCGGACAGGGAGTAACACTCTGTGCGAAAAACTGGTATGGAGTAACGGATATCAACCGTGACTTCCGTAAAAATCAGCATAACAATTTCAATCAGGATCGTGGGGGAAAGCCGCGCTATATGACCTTTACCGATTATATCGCACATAAGGATCTGGGACAAAAGACAATGCTCTTTCTGATAGATGGTCTGTACGGTTCGGAAAAGGTGAACGGAGTGCCTTCCGGTAAATGGAAGATGTCACCGTTTAATGGAGACTGGCCTTGCTCACTTCTGGCTTCCCAGGATCCGGTAGCCATTGATGCAGTGGGCATTGATTTTCTGAGTGCAGAGTTTCCGCGTATGGCCGATGTGGATTATTGCGATATGTATCTGGTGGAGGCAGCTCTGGCAGACCGTCCGTTATCCACTACTTTCTATGATCCGGAAAGAGATGGTACAGGAGTTGGCAGTCTCGGAGTCTTGGAACATTGGAATAATCCGGAAGAAAAGAAATATAGCCGTAATATGGGGAAAGACATTGGAATAGAGTTACTCTATTTACATAAATAAGACACTGTCTGCTTGGTTGAGACGATTTTTCAAGTATTTGATGAAATACTGATAATCGTCTCTTTTTTATCTGCCTATTTTTGTAACCATGAAAGATAATCCTTTATATCTAATGAAATGAATACAAAAATAAAAAGATGGTTTTTTAAGACTTGTCCGAAGAGTGGACGAATCGTTGGAATCAACAAGAAAAATGTTATTTTGAAGGTTTGCTTTCCTCTGTTCGGATTAGCTGCTCTGATTTGGTTTCTGATACGGGTAGTACCCAAACCTTCCAGAATAGAATATCCTTGTCAGCAAATTGCTGCTCCTATCGCTTTCTCTTTTGTAGCTTTCATCAGTAGTACATTGGTTGGGTTTGGTACGTGGAAACGTTTCAAATTCTTGTGGCATTCCCGTCGGTTCTATATGGGGCTATCCGTATTGGCAGTCGGTATATTATTATCGGGTACATTATATATAATGTCAGTGGATAATTCTCTGATGGGGCAGGTCATTCGTAAGCAGATAGATAATGGTACTGATATGGGACGTTTTGTGCCTATTGATGCTCCCAACACTCCGATGGGAGTAGCCAGAGGAATTCATCCGGGGCGAGTGGCATGGGCACATGATCCGAAGGCGGCTGCCTGGGATGGAAAAAGAGGACTTTATTCGGATCCGGATAATAATAGTCAGACACGTGTCGATGATATGATGGAGGGAGTGATTATTGCGCTGACCCGCCAAAATACGATTGATAAGGCATGGGATGAATTGTTCAGAACCTTTAATTATAAGAAAGGTAAGGGAGCGGTAAAGTATAAGAAAGGTGAGAAGATTGCTATCAAGATTAATCTGAATGACAATGGTGGAACTAATATCATTGATGCTACTCCACAGTCAGTGTATTCTTTGCTGCATCAATTGGTGGATATAATGAAAATTCCCCAGAATTGTATTACAGTATATGATGCACAGCGTCGGGGTATTTCGGCTGTTTACGATTATGTACAACCGGTTTATCCAAATGTCAATTATCAGAATTGGGGAGGATTTGTTCCCGATGTAATTCGTTATTCCAGTGAGATTACTGATGCCGGTGCCAGAAGTTTGGCACGTGCGGCTTACGAAGCCGACTATATGATTAACATGGCATTGATGAAAAGACACTCTGAACCGACCGATAAATGGCGGGACAGTGCCGGACAGACAGCTATAACTGCTACCGGTAAGAATCAATTCGGTTCAATAGGCAATGTACCGCCCTTGCATCTTTCTATTCGTGATTGGTCTTCTTTCCGTGGTATGGGCACTTATAATAGCATTGTCGATCTGATGGCTCACGAGCGTATAGGTGGAAATACCTTGGTGTATTTGGTGGATGCTATGTACGTAAATCCCAAGCATAACGGGAAAGCGGTACGTTTCCAACTTCCTCCGTTCAATAATGGCTGGACTTCCAGTTTTCTGGCTTCCAATGATCAGGTCGCTATCGAATCAGTGGTACTTGATTTCATTTATTCGGAACTTCCTTTATGTGCCAATGCCGACAATTTTCTTCATGAGGCGGCAAATATAGGGAATCCTCCTTCGGGGATAGTTTATATCGGAAAAGAGCAAGGTAGCCTGGGAGTACATGAGCATTGGAATAATCCAACGCACCGGATGTACAGTCGTAATCTGGGTACAGGTAAAGGGATTGAATTATACAGGGTTCCGTTGGATGAAAAGCGTCCGGCAATAGAATACTTCTACGCAGATAAAAATGCCTTGCATTATAAAACATCCCATGCAGATGAAGTGCGATTGAATGGTAAACATCTGGAAGTTGCAGAAGGCGTCATTCCTTTATCTGTTTCTAAGACGACTGAGTTTAATCTGGAGACTTTGGCAAAGGGAAAGGTAACATCTTCACAACGTGTAGTGGTACGTCGTTTGAAGAATATAGAGATATGCCAGGCTAAAGATATGGAAAGACAGGGCTCTGCATCCTTGAATGAGGATGGTTCGGTAGAATTCAAAGGCGAGAAAGGAAGTTCTGAAGGAAGTGTGAGTTGGAAAGTCAACATTCCACATAAAGGTGAATATTATTTGGTAGTATCTTATGCGGGTGGCAATCCGGTTCCTTCTTACTTATATATTAATGGAGAGAAAAGAAGTGAGAATATCGGTTATTTGGCTACATTTGGTGGGAAACGCGGAGAGTTTGTATTCCCTGTAGCGTTGGCTCAAGGTACCAATGAATTGCGTTTGGAACATCCGGGACGGCGCAGTAACAGGATCTATACAGTGAATATTGCAAAGGAAATTAAATAGTTAACTTACATATACTAACCATGAAAACGAAAAGGAATTTATTACTGTTGTTAATGTTACTTGTTCTGCCATTTACGTTGCAGGCTGAAACATTTAATGTAAAGAAGTACGGTGCTCGGGGAAACGGCAAAAAGATGGATTCACCCGCTATCCAGAAAGCAATTGATGCTTGTCATAAGGCAGGTGGTGGAACGGTACTTGTGCCTGCCGGAACCTATTTGTCGGCTACTATCGTGCTAAAAGATAATGTGACTTTGCATTTGGAGAAAGATGCTCTTATTCTGGGCACTACCGATTATAAAGCTTACGATAACCTTGATCCTTTTACCGAAGGTCTGGGCATTGATGTCGGTTGGGCATTATTGGTAGCGGTAGATGCTAAAAATGTTGCTTTGGAGGGTGAAGGTGCTATCGATGGTCAAGGCTCAGCTTTGAAAGAACGGCATATAAAAGTAGATACCCGGCCGGAAGGCCAGCGTTGGGGATTGCGCCCTTTCTTGCTTCGTTGGGTACGTTGTGAAGGTGTGCGCGTGGAAGGAGTTACTTTAAAATATGCAGGTGCCTGGACTTCCCATTATTTCCAATGTCGTAATGTGAATATCCACAATGTGACGATACGCAGTTTTGGAGTAGCTCATAATGATGGTATTAATATTGATGGTTGCCAGCATGTACGTATTAGTAATTGTGATATTGTCAGTGGCGACGATGCTCTTTGTTTTAAGACTACTGCCAGCAAAATGGGATGTGATGATATCATTGTTACGGATATGAAGTTGAAAAGTAATCAGGCGGGCATTAAGATGGGAACAGAATCCATGGCAGGATTTGAGAACATCAAGATCAGCAATTGTCATATTTACGATACCAAGAATGGAGGTATTAAGTTATTCTCTGTAGATGGGGCCCATCTGCGTAATGTGGAAATCTCTGATATCACAATGGACGAAGTACGTACTCCGATGCTGTTTCGTTTGGGTGCCCGCCTTAGTGTTTTTCGCAAAAAAGAAGACCGTCAGCAACCGATTGGAGTCTTTGAAAATGTGACTATTCGCAACGTAAAGGCAGTGGCTGCCGATAAGGCTCAACTGACACCTCCTTCCGGCATCCTGATTACAGGTATTCCCGGACACTATATCACAAACCTGACTTTGGAAAATATTCATATTCGTTTATTGGGTACAGGAACTCCTGAAGATGCCTTGTCTCAGGTGCCTGAAGCTATAGACAAATATCCTGAAGTGAAAACTTTCGGACCTAAGATTCCGGCATACGGGGTATGGGCACGCCATGTGAAAGGATTGAAACTGAAAAATGTTACGTTTGAGTTGAAGAATCCCGATGCTCGTCCTGAGATTATTTGTGAAGATGGGGATATACAGATTTACAAATAATCGGTGATTATGCGAAAAACTATTTGTGCAATATTGATGGGGTCTTGTGCCTTGGCTTATGCCAATGCACAGACACTGTTTCCGGTCACCAGTCCGGATGGCTCTATTTCTTTGGTGTTGAAACTAAAAGAAAAAGGACTTTATTATGAAGTAGAGAAAAACGGAGTGAAGGTATTGGTAGAGTCGCCTGTGCGTCTGACCATAGATGAATCGGAACTTTGTAATTCGGTCGATGTTCTGTCTTCAGATACATATAAGACGGATAATACCTATCCTATCCGGGGCAGTCATTCTTTGGCGGTAGATAGAAGCAATGGACAAATTATCAAGTTACGAAATAGTAGTTTGAAGACTGATTTCTCTTTGGAGGCGAGAGCTTATAACGATGGTGTCGCTTTTCGGATGATACTTCCCGGTAAGCAGGGAGAAATAAGAACGCCGGATGAACATACATTATTTACATTGCCGGTGGGGAGTACGGTGTGGCATCATGATATGTATTGTCACTATGAAGGTATCCACCGGAGAAAGGATATCTCTGAAATTATGCAGGGAGAATGGGCTGCTCCTCCGGTAACGGGCAATTGCCGGGAGAATCCGGTTATCTTTGCATAACAGAATCCGCTTTGATGAATTATGCCGGTATGTCATTGCAGGCAAATGGTAAGAATGGTTTTGAAACGAAACTGGGACATGCGCAACCGGCCGGATATCCTTTTGCCCATGATTATAGTCTGGCGGAAGCTCGGCGGTTATCGAAACCGGCAGCTTTGGCAGCTACTATAATAACTCCCTGGCGTACAATCATAATAGCCGATAATCTGAATGAGTTGGTGAATTCCGATTTGATAACCAACTTGGCTCCGGCACCGGATAAACGACTATTCCCCAAAGGAATAAATACGGACTGGATTAAACCGGGACGTTCCGTATGGTGCTGGCTGGATGGTGGAGCACGGACAGTGGAGGGAATGAAAGAATTTTCTAAACTGGCCGGAGAATTAGGGTTTGAATATAATACGGTAGATGCTTTTTGGTATCGTTGGACAGATGAACAGTTAAAAGAACTAGTGGATTATTCGGCTCAGTTTGGAGTTAAAATCTGGTTATGGCGTCACGGCCGGGATATGCGTGATCCTAAAAAACGCAGAGAATTGTTTGAACGCTGTCACAGATTAGGAGTTGTCGGCTTGAAACTTGACGCGTTCTCACATGAGTCGAAAGAATTTGTCGATTTATATCAGTCATGTCTGAAAGAAGCGGCGGAATATAAACTGATGCTAAACATTCATGGCAGTAATAAACCGACGGGTGAAGTGCGTACGTGGCCGAATGAGATGAGTCGTGAAGGTATTCGTGGCTTGGAATATGGGAAAAATCAGTATGAGTGGAGCACGCATAATACAACCTTGCCTTTCACTCGTCTGGTAGCGGGAGCCGGAGATTATACACCCGTTATTTTTGGAGAACGTCGTTTGGAAACGTCATGGGTACATCAGTTAGCTACGGCACTTGTTTTCAACTCTTCTGTCATATTCTTCGGTTCACACCCGAAAGCGATGTTGGATAATCCAGCTGTGAAATTCTTGAAGCAAATACCTGCTACCTAGGATGAGACGGTGGTATTGCCATCCAGTCGGATAGGTGAGGTTGCGGCATTTGCACGAAGAAGCGGAAAGACTTGGTTTTTGGCTGTACTGAATGGACAAGAGGAATGTTCCCTGCAATTTCCTTTATCATTTTTGGGTGACGGATGGTATGAAGGAATGGTTTTGAATGATCGGCCGTCTGATGCTGCCGCTATCAAGACAGAACGTGTCTTCTGTAGAAAATCTGATGCTTTGACGGGACACATGCGTACAGGGGGTGGATATATTGTGATGTTTACTCCTCAAGAATAATTAATGATTAATGATGAATACCATGAGAAAACTATTGAGAGCAGCAATGTTGCTGTTGGCGGTATTAATGGCCGCTTGTACGGCTCCCGATACATGGGAGTTGGTGTCCAAGGACAATAATATCCGTTTCGTCCTGGCAAACAAAAAGGATAAAGGTGAAGTAAATCTTTGCTATTCCGTTTATTATAGGGATACGCTGGCAGTAGAGAAATCTCTTTTAGGGCTGGTTATGGATAATTGTGAGTATGGAAAAGACGCACAATTTGTTTCCGCTTCTGCAGTGAAAGATATTTCTAATGTTTATCAGTTAAAATCCGGTAAGAAATTGAATACTACGGATGAGTGCCGTGAGCAGATTTTTACTTTCCGTACCAAAGAAGACAAATTGTTTAATTTGATTGTAAGGGTATATAATGACGGAGTCGCTTTCCGTTATGAACTACCCGGAGAGGCTGGACAGATGCACACCATCCAGACCGAGCATACAGAATTTGCCGTGCCCGTAAATGGAAAAGCGTGGATACACCCGTATGACTGGAACGATCGTCATAAACCGAGCTATGAACAATATTGCCGGAGTGAAATAGATATCCGTTCGGAATGTGGGCATGGGCGTGGTTGGGCATTCCCTATGCTATTCAATACCAACGGAATCTGGATGATGATCACAGAAGCTCATCTGAATGGCTCATATCCTGCTACTCATATAGATAATGCCGGAACAGATAAAGCATATAAAATCCGCTTTCCGGAACCGGATGAGCCAATTGTACCGGATGCAGTAGAGCCGGTATCAGAATTACCGTGGTTCACTCCTTGGCGTGCCATTATCATAGGGGATGATCTGAATACCATATTCCAGACACAAATGGTTTCACATCTGAATCCTGCATCTGTAGTAAGCGATGAATCCTGGATAGAGGCCGGACGCGCTTCATGGAGCTGGTGGTCTAATGGCAGCACTCCCCGTGATTATAAAGCACAACTGAAATATGTGGATCTTAGTGCAGAAATGGGTTGGGAATATATGCTGATTGATGTCGGCTGGCAAAACATGGGCAACGGTGGCACTATGGAAGATGTAGTGAAATACGCACAGAAGAAAGGAGTGGGGGTCTGGTTATGGTACCATTCCGGTGCAGGGCGTGACAACGACTCTATACCGACGCATCGTCTGATGAGTGATCCTGAATTACGTCGTGCAGAAATGAAACGCATCAGTGAAATTGGAGTGAAAGGAATCAAGGTCGATTTCTTTGATACAGACAAACAACGTATTATCCAACTTTATCCGGCTTTATTGAAAGATGCCGTGGACAATCATTTGCTAGTAGATCTTCATGGTGCCACTTTACCCCGTGGCTTTGAACGTACGTATCCGAATATGCTGACTACGGAAGCTATCCGGGGTGCAGAAACCCTGGGACGTCAGGAACGTTGCGACCAGGCGGCAAAACATAATGCTACTGTACCTTTCACACGCAATGTAGTCGGTTCGATGGATTACACTCCGGTGACTTTCTCTGATAAAGTACGCCAAGGGGTACCTGCTATACGTAAGACAACTATGGGGCATCAGTTGGCTCTGGCAGTAGTCTTTGAATCAGGTTTTCAATGTTTTGCTGATAAGGCGGAGTCTTATCTTTCTCTACCGGAACAACCGAAACAATTCCTGAAAGAAGTACCCGCTGCCTGGGACGAAAGTATCCTGCTGGCTGGTTATCCTGCTGATTATGCTGTTGTGGCTCGTCGTTCCGGTGATGTCTGGTATATTGGCGGTATCAGTGGTAAGGAAGAGGAACGTGAAATAGAATTTACCTTGCCTGCCGGATGTGAAGGTAAACCATTCACTATGATTATAGATGGAAAAGATAAGGATAGTTTTGACTACACGCCTGTGGAGAATATGAACGGAACGGTAAAAGTGAAGGTACTTCCGAATGGTGGCTTTGCTGGTATAATCCGATGAAATGAGAATAACACTATTATAATAAAATGAAGAGAATGAAGAAGATTTTGATTGTAGGGGCAATGGCTTTGTTGATGCTATGTCCTGCTAAAGCACAGATAGCCTGGCAGCAAGTGGAGCCTGGCGTTTGGAAAGGCGTGGTAGGTACTCCTGAAGAGTATTCATTACTGGGAGTGGCCGGTGTCACACCGCAAAAGGAAGGTTTTGCCCGCTTACCGGAGGTGACATTACCCCAATTAGCGAATGAAATTGTGGGTTCCATACAGGATGGTAAAACAAGTCTCCGTATTCCTTTGCAACGTAAGGAGCAATTGTACGGCTTTGGACTGAACTTCCAGACGGTACACCAGCGTGGCAAGATTCTGAACCTGCATGTAGACCATTACGGTGGACGTGACAACGGACGCACACATGCTCCTGTTCCCTTTTACATTTCCAGTTCCGGTTATGGGGTACTGATCAATTCGGCACGTTATCTGACGGTGTATGCTGGTAGCGGCGCGCGTAAGGATAGTCCGAATGCTCCGGTAGCCAAGGATCGTAATCTGGATAAGACCTGGACATCCGCTCCTTACTCGGATGCCGTTTCTATCTTGGTTCCTGCCTCGGGTGCAGAAATTTATCTGTTTGCCGGACCTACTCCTATGGATGTTGTCCGTCGTTATAACCTGCTCTGTGGAGGTGGTACATTGCCTCCGCGCTGGGGATTGGGCTTTACGCAACGTACAAAGAAGCTCTATACAGCTGAAGACGTGAAGAACGAAGCGGATGAGTTTGAACAACGCGGTTTCCCGTTGGACTTTATCGGACTGGAACCGGGTTGGCAAAGCAAAGCGTATCCTTGTACCTTTGAGTGGGATGCTACCCGCTATCCTGATCCCGCCGGCTTTGTGAAAGATATGTTGGCTAAAGGAGTACGCATCAACTTATGGACAAACCCATACGTATCTCCCGATTCAAAGATATATAAGGAAATGTATCCGGTAAGTGGCTCACACACCGTATGGTGTGGTATCGTGCCCGACTTGGCAGGCGAGAAAGCCCGCAAAATCTGGATGGATAAACTGGAACAGGAACATGTGAATATCGGTGTCAGCGGTTATAAAGTGGATGAAGTAGACGGATACGACCGTTATTTGTGGCCGGATGTAGCTACTTTCCCCAGTGGAATTGCTGCCGAGCAGATGCGCCAGACTTATGGTTTGTGGGTACAACGCACTACTGCGGAATTGTACAAGAAACGTAATCAACGTACCTTCGGATTGGTTCGCGCATCGAATGCCGGTGCTGCTTCCTTCCCCTATGTGATTTATAATGACTATTACAGTCATCAGGACTTTATTACTGCTTTGATTAATTCAGGTTTTAGTGGTGTATTGTGGACTCCAGAAGTACGTAGTTCCAGTTCATCGGAAGACTGGCTACGCCGTTTCCAGTCTGTAGTATTCTCACCGATGGCAATGATTAATGCTTGGGCAAGCGGAACAAAACCTTGGACTTTCCCCGAAGTAGAGAATCAGATAAAAGAGTATGCTATGCTGCGTATGCAGATGATGCCTTACTGGTATAGTGAATTTGCACGTTATCATTTTGATGGTATTCCTCCATTCCGTGCCATGAATCTGGAACCGGGTTTCATTCCTGAACAAGGAACTACAGCGAAACTGTCGGATGCAAATCTGGAAGAGAATCCTTATCTGGAAGCTGTTTCCAAGGAAATTAAGGATCAGTATATGGCTGGTGAATATCTGTTGGTGGCTCCCATGTTCAAAGGTCAGAAAGAGCGTACGGTGGTATTGCCTAAGGGAGACTGGTACGATTTCTATACGGGTAAATATGTGGGCAATGGAGAGAAGATTACTGTTACACCGGGCTTGGACCGTATTCCGGTATATGTAAAGGATGGAGCTGTCCTGCCATTTATGGAGGCCCGTCTGCATGCCCCGAAAGCAGGAGAGAAGGTGAATCTGGAAATCCGCCATTATGGAAAAGCGGATGGTTCTTACCGTCTGTATGATGATGACGGAGAAACATTCGATTATGAGAAGGGTGCCTATTCCTGGCGTGATATCACTGTGACACGCGATAAGAAAGGCAAGCTGAAGGGGGCTATATCCAAAGCAGAAAAAGGTAAGCCGAACAGTATTGCCAATGTTACCTGGAAGTTTATGACAGAAGAATGATAAGATCATGAAGAATATATTGACGACCTGTTTATTTCTCTGCCTTCTCCTCACGGTGCATGCAGCAGATAATCCGAATGTGAAGAAACTCTTTACCGTTACATCCGGTGAACTGAAACTGACCTTTATGGTGGGTATGGACAATCGCCTTTACCAATTGGGTTTTGGGGATGCTGCCCGTGAAGTAGAGCCTCCTGCTAAGATGCCCTCACGTGAATGGGAGTTTCTTCCTCCTTATGGGAACGGTGTCCTGACAGAATCGGCTATCCAGGCAACTCATGTAGATGGAAATACATCTACGGAACTTCACTACACCGGACATCGTACGGAAGCGCTGACACTGGGTATCGAACAAACCGTTATTTCACTGAAAGACCCTGCCTATCCTTTCACCGTAGATATCTATATCAAGTGCTATACAGACAATAGCATGATGGAGATATGGAATACCGTTACGCATAATGAGAAAGGTAAAGTCATTCTGCATCGTTTTGCTTCTGCTGCTCCGGTGGTAAAGGCAAAGGAATACTGGCTCACTCAATTTTCGGGTAACTATAAGCGCGAAGCAACCCTCAATGAAGAACGGCTTTCGGAAGGAGTCAAAATTCTGGATTCCAAATTAGGTATCCGTGCGCATCAGATGCGTATTCCTTCTTTTATCCTCTCTCTGAACGGACCGGCTAAAGAAAATGAAGGTGAAGTACTGGCTGCTTCTTTGCGTTGGAGCGGTAGTTTCCAGTTTGCTTTCGATGTAGACTGGAACAAGAACCTGCGTTTGCTGACCGGTATGAATCCTTTGGGCTCACAATACAATCTGGAGCGTGGCGGCACATTCACTACACCCGCCATTCTCTACACGTATAGTAAGCGGGGTAAGGGAGAAGCCAGCCGTCGTTTCCATCGTTGGGCTATGGCAAATGCCATCCGCGATGCAGAGAAAGACCGCCCTGTATTGTTGAACAACTGGGAAGCTACGCACTGCGATTTTGATGAAGACCGCCTGAAGCAACTCTTTGACGGTGCCCGCCAGGTGGGGACTGAACTTTTCTTATTGGATGATGGCTGGTTCGGTAATGGCTCTTACTCCCGTGATGATGATAAGCATGGTCTGGGAGATTGGGACCCTTCTATCAAGAAGTTACCCAAAGGTCTGTCATATATTGCCAAAGAAGCATTGAAGCGTAAAGTTGGCTTCGGTATCTGGCTGGAACCCGAGATGGTGAATCCTCAGAGCGAACTTTATCAGAAACATCCGGATTGGATCATTACTCAACCCAAGCGTGAACCGATACTGGGTCGCCATCAGGAAATACTGGATCTTACCCGCCCCGAGGTACAGGCTTTTGAGTGGGATATTATCGACAAAACCTTGCGGCCTAACCCGGATATCACTTATGTGAAGTGGGACTGTAACCGTTACATCACCCAACCCGGATCTTCTTATTTGCAGCCTGCCGATCAGAGTCATCTCTGGATAGACTATAACTGGGCGCTTTACCGTCTGATGGATCGTTTTGCCAAAGGTTTCCCCAATGTGATGGCCATGCTTTGTGCCGGTGGATCGGGACGTGTGGATTATGGTGCAATGTCTTATTTCCATTCCTTCTGGCCCAGTGACAACACAGACCCGTTGGGACGTATCAAGATACAATGGGGCTTCTCGCATTTCTTCCCTGCAAATACGATTTCCGCTCACGTTACCCGTATGGGGAAACGTCATTTGAAGATGGCCATAGATGTGGCATTGAGTGGTGCATTCGGAATAGACCTGGCATTGGATAAGGCTACGGCTGAAGAACGTGCGCAGATTGCCGATGCTGTGAAACTATATAAAGAACGCATCCGTCCGTTGGTGATGCATGGTGAACTTTATCGCTTGGTTTCTCCCTATGAGTCTCCATTGGCTTCTTTGAGTTATGTTTCAACAGATAAGCAAAAGGCAGTTGTTTACTTCTACCAGACTAAAGATGGTAATGAACCCCGGGTAATGCTTGGTGGCTTGGATGCCCATAAGAAATATCGTGTGGAAGAAGTCAGTCTGGCCAAAGGTGTGGCTTCCCGTTTTCCTGCCAATGGTAAGGTATTTACGGGAGCAGAACTGATGGAAAAAGGTCTGGAGAATCCATTGAATACCCAGTTTGAGAGTGCAGTATTAATATTAGTAGCTAACAATTAAACACAATAACCTTATGGACTTGAGAAGAACCTTATTACTTTTCTCTTTCATCTTTACCGGTTCGCTGGCCATTGCACAACCGAAAGGTCGTTGGACTATCCAGGATGGTGGAGCCATCCGCTGGAGTATCAATGATAATATTCCACATGACGATCATTTGGAAATGAGTGGACAGCAACTTTCCGTTGTCCTTCGTTACGGTGTGGATGCACAGAAGCGTTTTCATCTGAACCGCAGTCTTGTTTTTCCTATGCTTCGCATGCATCCCAACAAGACACAGAACAATCTGAAGCAACGCTTCGATGTGAATATTCCCGCTTTAGTTACAGTGGACGATCAAACTTTGCTGAATGAAGAAGTACGCGACGTTACCTTCAATGGCATTATGCGTGTGGAAAGTAGTTTCGGTTATATTTACCGGCGTAAAGAACTGAAAGATGCCGTACAGTTGACTCGTGTACTTTATCCATCCACCAACGCCGCGCACTATTGTGAGGAATATACTTTCAAAAATAGCAGTCCGAATCAGATAACGTTGCGAGTGCCTGAGTGGAATGTAACATATACTACTCCTGAGGAAGCCGGTGTATATGGTGCTTATTGCATTGAAGCCGCTCTTTCCAAAAGTGGTGTCTTTGTTTTGAAACCGGGAGAGACGCTTGAATTCTATGCAATCTTTTCCGGAAGGAAACTGGCGGATGCTTCGTCCGGACTAAACAGCACCGGCCTTTCACACATCAACATCCTTAGTGAACGTGCCGCGCGTGAAGCGCTTATCAGTCAGTGGTGGGGCAATCTGGTTTTGGAGACTCCCGATCCCGTGCTCAATCGCATGTTTGCCTTCGCCAAACTGCGTGGTGCTGAAAGTATCTACCGTACGAAAGGCGGATTGATGCATGGTCCTGGTGGTGAAGCTTATTATGCGGCTGTCTGGGCTAACGACCAGGCAGAGTATATCAATCCTTTTTTCCCTTTCTTGGGTTATGAGATTGGTAATGAGTCCGCATTGAACTCTTTCCGCCACTTTGCCCGCTATATGAATCCGGAGTATAAACCTATCCCGAGTTCCATCATCTCCGAAGGTGTCAGCTTCTGGCATGGAGCCAAAGATAGGGGAGACGGTGCGATGATTGCTTACGGTGCCGCACGCTATGCGTTGGCTCGTGGAGATAAGGCGGAAGCGCGTGAACTGTGGCCTCTGATCGAATGGTGTCTGGAGTATTGCAACCGTAAACTAACTCCCGCCGGCGTGGTTGCATCGAATTCGGATGAATTGGAGAACCGCTTCCCGGCTGGTGATGCAAACCTCTGTACCTCTACGCTTTACTACGATGCTTTGCGTTCAGCCGTTATGCTGGGGCGTGAATTGGGAATATCGGCAAAGCAGTTGAATACGTATCGTGATCAAGCGAATGCTTTAGAGAAAGCCATAGAAAAACATTTTGGTTATGAGATAGAAGGTTTCCACAGTTACCGCTATTATGAAGGTAATGATATCCTGCGTTCCTGGATTTGTATGCCTCTTGTTATGGGTATCTACACCCGTACGCAAGGTACTATAGATGCTCTCTTTTCGCCCCGTCTCTGGACGGACGACGGATTATTGACGCAAGCCGGTACCGAAACCTTCTGGGATCGTAGTACCCTCTATGCTCTACGTGGCACCATTGCTGCCGGAGAAGTGGAGAAAGGTATGAACTTCCTCAAGAAGTATTCACATCGCCGTTTGTTGGGCGATCATGTGCCTTATGCCATTGAAGCGTGGCCCGAAGGAGATCAGCGTCATCTTTCTGCTGAAAGCGGATTGTATTGCCGTATCTATACCGAAGGTCTGTTCGGCATTCGCCCCACAGGATTGCGTAGTTTCGAGATGACTCCCCGTTTGCCACAGGAGTGGGAGTATATGAATCTGAATCGTGTACGTGCTTTCAATTCGGAGTTTGATATTCGGGTACGTCGTGCAGGAAAGAAGCTGCATGTAGAAATTCTGAAAGGTGGCAAGCCCGTGTTGAAGAAGAGCGTGACGGAAGGGGCAACGATAAAGGTGAATTTATAATCTATTTGTATGAATTTATAATCAATTTTGCTTTTCGAGAATGCAGTTCTTAACTACTTGTTTATCAAGAACGTTAAGTTGACGCATAATGAGTATACGAGCGAATAGGGTTCAGTATACGACTGAACCCTATTCAGTATACGACTGAAATAGGATAAGATTACGACTGATTTGCACTATAAAATTATTCTGTAACTATTTAGTGACGCCGGACTAACCTTTCTTTTCTCCTTATATTGTTTATTTCACCTTAATATTCTATGTTATTTCCGGGCTTTTCTTATTTTTGTGTGCAAAACATATCTATACTGATGAAAACGAAAATATTGATGATCTTTCTAATTTGCTCATTTCCGGTCTTGTGTTTATGGGCTGAGCATTCTAAATATTCATTCTACTATAGCCAGAAACTGAATGAAGGAATTTCCCAACTCTCCGTGATGACCATTTGCCAGGATACCCGGGGATACCTTTGGTTGGGGACACGTAATGGACTGAATCGTTATAATGGAAGTGAGTATACCGTTTTTCGTCACCACTCGGGAGATTCTCTGAGTTTGGCAGACAATGAAGTCAATGAAATACGCGAAGATCATAGCAAGAATTTATGGATAGGTACCAGTCGCGGATTAAGCCGGATGTGCCTTCGTACCGAACGTATCCGCAACTATTTTAATGTAGATGGACTCTCCAGTGCAAGTATTCTTTCTCTTTTAGTTGATAGTTCCGGCAAAGTATGGGTGGGTACCCGCAGTGGGCTTTGTTGTTATATTCCCGAACAAGACAACTTTAAAAGGGTGGAATTTGTAGAGAACTTCAATAGTTCCGTCACTGCCTTGATGGAGGATAAGACAGGCAATTTCTGGATAGGTACGGCAGTGAATGGTGTTTACCAGTGTAACAAACAGATGCAGGTGATTAATCACTATGACCGTCATGCCGGCTTACCGGATAATAGTATTTCCACTCTTTATGAAGATTCTTATCATCGCATCTGGGTAGGTTGTCAATTTGGCGGACTGAACCGCATTGATGTCCGTAACCATAAAATAACTTCTTATACATCTGCCAATAGTGGTCTGAAGAATAATTATGTCCGTTGCCTTGCCGAATGGGATGGAGAGATATTGATTGGTACTTTCGACGGTATTTATGCTTATGCGCCGTTGAAAGACCAGATTCGTAAAGTGAGCAGTTATGACGAACCCGGACGTGGCTTGGGGCATTTTTCCATTTATTCTTTTTGCCGTGATCATACCGGTACGTTGTGGATTGGTACTTTTGCCGGTGGTGTCACTTGGTTGAGTTCTCTTACCGACCGTTTCATTCATCATACTCCAGGGAAGACGGTGAATCTGCAAACGGGAATCTACGGTACGGCTTGTGTCGATAAACAGAAAAATTTATGGATAGCTACTGAAGGGTATGGATTATTGCAATATGAAATTTCGACAGGGGAAGGGCAGTTTTATCTGATTGATAAGGATAGCTATTCTGTGCATAATTCGAATGTTATCAAAACGGTGTATGCTGAGGACGATTGTATCTGGTGTGGTACGGTATTGGGTGAGGTTTATCGTTTTGATCTTGCTACCCGGCGTTTTTCTTTATTCTATAAATATCCCATAGAACTTGCTATTTATGGTATTGTGCGTGATGCAGGCGGTAATTTATGGGTAGGAACTTCAAAAGCCGGATATGCACTGACCTGTTTTACTCCTTCCGGTGAGCGGAAGACTGAGTTTACCGGACCGGAAGGAGAGAAATTACACTTTTCTTCCGTTCGTTGCATGGAGGAAGAGAGTCCCGGTGTGCTACTGATAGGTATGCGTTCTGCCGGACTGTACCGTTTTAATACTCATACAGGTGAACTGACTGTATTTCGTACATCTCGCCCGGAACAGGAAATGCAAATTCCAAGTAACTATATATCTTCTATATTATCAACCAGATCCGGTGATGTATGGGTATCTACCTATGGAGGCGGTATTTTCCAACTGGATAAACGGGGAGGTGTGCTTCGCCGGGTAACAGAGAAAGAAGGACTGATGGGAGGGGATATTTGTAAATTGCTGGAAGGAGCGGACGGGAATCTATGGATGAGCTCGTTGCAGGGAATTTCCTCTTATTCTCCGTCCACCGGGGAGATTAAAAACTTTCCATTCAATAATGGTATTCATTTGCGTGAATTTACATATCGGGGTGGGGTAGCCATGCCGGACGGTACATTGTGTTTTACCGGTAATGATGGCTTTATCACTTTTTACACACCGGAGATGCCGATGAATCGTTTTGTGCCGCCAATCGTATTGGAAGACCTGTTGGTGAATAATCGTGTGGTGCGTGCAGATGATGGAACTGGAATCTTAAGTGGGTTGCTTAATGAAGCGGAGGTTATCAATTTACGGTACAATCAGAACAATCTGGCTATAGGATATAAAGCGTTGAATTTCATCAATCCGGAGATGAACCGGTATGCCTATAAGTTGGAAGGATATGATGAAGACTGGAATCATGTGGGAGAACGCAGCACGGCTTACTATACCAATCTGCGTCCCGGCAGCTATCTTTTTCATGTCAAAGCTTGTAATAACGATGGGGTCTGGAATGAGGAAGGGAAGACTTTGAGGATTGTTATTACCCCGCCTTTATGGGCTACTTGGTATGCTTTCCTGATTTATGGATTATTGGTGATAGGAGTGCTTTACGCGATATTCCATTATTTTAATGCCCGCCGCCGCTTGCGGGAAAGACTGCAAATGGAGCAGAAGGAGAAACTTCAACAGGAAGAATTTCATCAGGCAAAGATGCATCTGTTCACGAATTTTGCCCATGAGTTACGTACTCCCTTGACGCTGATCATCACTCCTTTTGAAGAACTGGTGAAGCGGATGGATATGACTATGGAACTGCGGGATAAACTGATGGTTATTTATAAAAATGCCCAACGGCTTCTTTTATTGGTTAATCAGCTGTTGGACTTGCAGAAAAACCAGAGTGGTACGATGGAATTGCAAGTCACGGAGAATAATGTATATGAATTTGTCACGGAGATCTATTGTGCGTTCAATCAGATAGCGCAAACCAATGAAATCACTTTTACACTGGATTGCCGGGACCGGGAGTTTCAGGCCTGGTATGATAAGGTGCTGCTTGAGAAGGTCGTATTCAATTTACTGTCCAATGCATTCAAGTATACTCCTTCCGGCAAAGACATACGTATGTTGGTAAAATGTATTCCGGCTGGAGAGTTGGAAGAATCGTATCGAAAAGAAGTAGCCCCTTCTGCCCTGTATATGATGTTGCAGGTTGTGGATGCCGGTTGTGGAATCCCACTGCAGGAACGGGATAAGGTGTTCACACCTTTCTACCGGGTACCTGAAACGGCAGGGGTAAATGTACCGGGTACAGGTATTGGGCTAAGTCTGGTGTATTCCATTGTAAAGCTACATAAGGGAGTGATACGTATTGAAGACCGGGAAGATGGGACGGAAGGAGCACGGTTCATTGTTTTGCTGCCCGTTTCCCGTGAAGCTTTCACAGAGGAAGAGACGGATGCTATGCCTGTGGAAACGATTGGTGATACGGCATTTGCACAGCCGGTGGAGAAACCGCAAACATCTCCCATTGGAGAAATTGCACCTAAAAAGCCGGTGGTTCTCTTGGTGGAAGATGACAAAGATGTACGGGATTACCTGCATAAGTCCTTGGAAAATGACTATGAAATCATTGAAGCGGCAAATGGTATAAAAGGATATGATAAGGCAGTACAGTTCTTCCCAGATTTAGTGTTGAGTGATATTATGATGCCTAAGCGGAATGGGCTTGAACTCTGTTCCATGATTAAGAATGATATCCGTATCGGACATATACCGGTGATACTGATGACTGCACGTTCCATGGTGATGCATATCAGGGAAGGTTTTGAGGCAGGGGCGGATGATTACGTGATTAAGCCTTTCAGTATGGATGTGCTTCGGATACGTATTCAAAGCCTGTTGCAGTCGAGGGAGCAATTAAAAAAACTGTATGGCAAACGCTTTTCGCCCGAAGTGGTAGGGGTAAGTACTACCTCAGCGGATGAACGTTTTTCACAGAAACTGTATGAGATTATTGAGAAGAATATATCTGATCAGAATTTGGGTATAGAAATGCTTTGTGACCAGATTGGTATCAGCCGCGCCAATCTCTACCGTAAAATCAAAGCTATATCAGAGCTTTCACCCACGGAACTGATACGTAATAAGCGCTTGGAAGTGGCCTTGCGTTATCTGAAGGAAACGAATATGAGTGTTTCGGAAGTGGCAACTTTGTTGGGATTCAACAGTCATTCCTATTTCTCCAATTCGTTTAAAGCATTCTATGGGTTCACACCTACCGAGTTCGTACAGATGAACAGTGCGAACAAAGAGAAGATGTAAGACGAAAAATAAGATTTAAGGCGGAAAGAAGTTTCCGCCTTTTTTGTCTCAAACGATTCTCACTACCGTCTCAAAATGCTTACTGGATTTGTTTTGAGACATTATTGCAAGTCAATGATACACGATTGATAACCCTCAGAACAGTGATGCCCTATCTTTGTGATGTGAAAAACAAGCTTAATTCAATCACTATGAAGTATAAAAGTCGTAGCATCGCAAAGGTTATAGTGCCTGTGTTTTTAGTGGTATCTCTATTTGCATTTACTACTCATACTACGGAGCAGCCGGAAGGAACTCCATTGTTTATAACGGGTATCACTCCTTATAAATCCGGAATGATCGTATCTCAGAAGGGCGTTCAGAAGGTTTCTATTTATTCATCAGATTATAAAGAACGTTTGCAAGAGTGGGAACTGGATGAAGTCCCTACCGGGGTTGCTACAGATGGAGATCAAATTTATGCAACGGTGGCAGGTGAACATAAGAATGGTGTTTATTTCCTGTCTGCTTCCAATCCTTCGGAGAAAGTCTTTGTGGAAACAGCTTCCGGTGCTTGTGCTCCGTTGGTAAATACGGGTAACGGCAAGTTATATATTTGCAACCAGTTTGCCGGTACGGTGTCTGAGTTGGATAAGAATGGAAAGAATATAGTAAGAACGGTGAAAGTATTGCGTGAACCGAAATCTGCTGTTTTTGATAAAGAAGGAAAACACCTGTTTGTTACCAATTTCCTGCCTATGCAACGGGCGGATGTAGATACTGTAGCTGCTTGCGTATCAGTGATTGATATGAACAGTTTCCGAAAGATAAAAGATATTCAACTGGCTAACGGAAGTAATGCCTTGCGTGGAATGTCGCTTTCTCCGGACGGGCGTTATTTGCTGGTTACTCATAATCTGGGTCGTTTCCAGGTTCCGACATCCCAGTTGCAACAAGGCTGGATGAATACCAGTGCCATCAGTATCGTTAATCTGGCTACTCTGAACTTTGAGGGTGCCGTGTTGCTGGATGAACCGGAACGGGGTGCAGCAGGTATATGGGATGTGAAGTGTACGGATGATAAGATTGTGGTTAGCCATTCCGGTACCCATGAGGTCAGTGTGATAGATTATCCTGCATTTATTCGGAAATTTGAGCAGTATCCTCAAAAGGATGCTTTAGCGTATGACTTACGCTTTTTATACGGTATGCGTAAACGCGTAGCCTTGGTAGGTAATGGACCGCGTTGTATGATGTTGAAGGACGGAACTGCCGTTGTTCCTACTTATTTCTCTGATACATTGAATATCGTGGATTTGAATACGGCAAATGTTCAGTCGGTTGCTATGGTGAAGAATCGTACGGAAAGCAGAATACAGCGTGGTGAGAAATACTTCAATGATGCGGAACATTGTTTCCAGAACTGGCAGTCGTGCAATGGATGCCATCCGGGAGATGCGCGTATGGATGCCATGAACTGGGATTTGATGAATGATGGCATTGGTAATTCAAAAAACTGCAAGAGCCTGTTATTCTCCCATGTCACTCCACCATGCATGATTTCCGGTATTCGTGCTCATGCCGAGATAGCGGTTCGTGCAGGATATAAGCTCATTCAGTTCAGTGATCTGCCGGAAGAGTTTGCAGAGTGTGTGGATGAGTATCTAATGTCATTGAAACCGGTTCCCAGCCCTTATCTGGTGAATGGTGAGCTTTCGGAAAAGGCTAAACGGGGGCGTAAGGTTTATGAAAAGTTTAATTGTGACGAATGTCATTCCGGTCCCTATTATACGGATATGAAGATGCACCGCATCGGTGAAGATATCGAGTTTGAGAATGGGTGGGATACGCCGACGCTGCGTGAAGTCTGGCGCACAGCTCCTTATCTTTTTGATGGACGTGCTGCTACCATGGAAGAAGTATTTACGGTGCATAAGCATGGCATTGAAAAGAAAATATCAGCTAAAGAAGCGGAAGAACTTACCGAGTATGTGAATTCACTTTAATAGGATAAGAAAGAAGACCATGATTACACACGAAAATATAGAGATTGTTCATCATTTCCTGCAAGTTGCTAAAGCTCCTTTTAAGGAAATGCTGATGCAATTATTGGCGGAATACAGGGCGGTTTATACACCGGTACGCATGGTGATATTCGATGCACCGGTGGATAATAAAGAATATGTAACCCGTTTTGCTTGCATCAAGGAGGCGGTGAAAGAGCTTTTTAAAGAAAAACAACCTTCTGTAAGCTATGTGGCACAACCTCCTCAAACTATGGGCTTGGTGATGGAAGTGCATGAAGTGCAGTTGACGGAACAAGATCATATTGAATATCGGATACTGGAAGATTTGCCTTATATCACTATCGAAAGAGAAGGATGTAAACGCTTGTTCCTGAGCGGTGTGACGGGAGATGTACTACGTCAAAACATCCGTGAACAATCTCATGGCGTATTTTCCAGGATAGCCGGAGTATTGGAAACGGAAGGTATGCCGGTTTCTTCAATCATACGTCAATGGAACTATATTGAAAAGATAACAGCTTGTGATGCAACCGGACACCAGCATTATCAGGATTTCAATGATGTACGTTCGCTATTCTATAATGGTGTGGAGTGGACCACCGGTTATCCGGCTGCTACCGGTATCGGGACTCAGTGGGGCGGCATTATGATTGATGTGGATGCCTTACTCTGTAAAGATGGAAGTGTCAGGGTTCTTGGGGTGGATAATCCTTTGCAGATTGCCGCTCATGCTTATTCACAGAATGTATTATTGGGAGAAAAGGATGCCGCTCTTCCTCAAAAGACCACTCCGAAGTTTGAACGTGCCAAGGCTGTATGGAAAGAAGATCATGGTTTCGTATATGTATCGGGCACAGCCGCTATTCGTGGTGAGCAGAGTCTGGAAGGTGTTGGTATTGAACAGCAAACACTGACTACCTTGGAGAATATAGAATATCTGGTATCTCGTGATAACCTCAATCGTTCCGGTATTCCTGCTATGGAGAATGCTACCCTTATCACCTTCCGCGTGTACGTGAAACGTTGGGAAGATATGGAAAAAGCAAAACAGGTAGTGACAGAGCGATACCCCGATTTACCTGCCATCTATACTTTAACAGATGTGTGCCGTTCGGAACTATTGATAGAGATAGAAGGAATGGGAATATTATGTTGAAACTGATTATTAACCATTAAAATAGATAAGTACATGAGATTAAAGCAAGTATTAACCTTGGCATTAATTGCCGCCTGCGGTATGGGACTCGTTTCCTGTACGGCAGAATCTAAAAAAACAGAACAAGTTATGACACAAGAAAAGGCAACGTATCAGAAGAAGTACACGAACGCTGACTTCTACAAAGACGGAAAGTTTGATCAGGAAGCTGCCAAGAAAGCATTCCTTGACATGTTTGAATTTTATGGTGTGCCTTACACTCCGCTGATGGAGAAAGATATCTGGTTTACAGATTTCGGTTTGGGTGACTTTGAGAATGTAGGTATGGGAGGCATCTTCTGGGTAAACGACCCTGAATATGGCTACTTTGCACATGCTATTTATTTGTTGCCGGGACAAATGATTCCGGAACATGCACATGTGAAAACGGCATTCCCGGCAAAACACGAGTCATGGATGGTAAATCACGGCTGGGTTTATAACTTCTCCGAGGTAGGAGAGGAGACTCCGAATGCTCCTGCGGTTCCGGCATCTCACGGTCCTATCAAGAGTAAGAATTTCGTGAAGCAGAATGTGGGTGATGTCCTTCGCCTGAAAGAACTGGGTACTTTCCATTTTATGATGGCCGGTCCTGAGGGAGCTATTGTAGATGAATGGGCATGTTACCATGATAACGATGGTCTGCGTTTCACTAATGGACAGGCTGCTTTGTAAATCATTCAATAATTAAGAATACCATGAGAAAGATTAATCATTTTGGAATACCAACCACCACACCGCAACCGGGTGAGGTATATGTGGAAGGATTAAAGGTATGGCTGACTAACTTTAATGAAAGTCCCAATAAGATAGAATATTTGCGTTTTGAAGAAGGTAGCTGGATGCCTGAACTGATTCAGAAAGTAGCACATATCGCTTACGAAGTAGATGATCTGGCGGCCGAACTGGAAGGTGCAAAAGTATTGGTTGAACCGATGCCGGGCGGAGAGAATCTGACAATTGCTTTCATTGAAGAAGAAGGTATTGCTTTGGAGTTAATGCAGTTTGATAAATAATCAATTAGTAGAAAGAAATTATGATGAATAAATTCATAAATGATCCGGATAACCTGACAGCTGAATTGCTGGAAGGATATGTAATGGCTTATAGTAACCAGGTAGCCATCGGCGGAGAAAACATTATTGTGCGTGCACATGCGAAAGCTGAAGATAAAGTAGCTGTGATCACTTTGGGTGGTTCCGGTCATGAACCCGCATTAAGCGGTTTCGTGGGCGACGGAATGTTGGACTGCTCTGTAGTCGGTGATATTTTTGCTGCTCCGGGTGCGCAACGTTTGTTCCAGGCTTTGCAGATGTTCAAACGTGAGGCTGGTATCTTGCTTGTGGTGTTGAATCACTCCGGCGATATCATGAGCGCAAACATGGCGTGCCAGTTGGCTGAACGTACGGGCATTAAGGTAAAGACTATTCTGACACACGATGATATCAGTGCAGGACTGGATGCACCGGATGAAGATCGCCGTGGTCTGGCAGGTTGTGTTCCTTTGATTAAAATCGTTGGAGCTGCCGCTGAAGAAGGTAAGTCGTTGGACGAGATTATTGAAATAGGTGAACGCTTCAATGCACGCTTGGCTACGTTGGCAGTGGCAATGAAATCCTGTACCCATCCGCAAAACGGTATGACTATCTCTGACCTTCCGGACGGTGAAATTGAAATCGGTATGGGGCAACATGGAGAAGGTGGAGGAGGTCGCAAGCAACTGGTTTCTGCCGATGAAACAGCCGAAGAAATGATCGGTTTGCTGATGAAGAAACTCCAACCGAAAGCCGGTAACAAGGCCCTGTTAATTATTAACGGTGTAGGAGCAACTACGCACATGGAGATGAATATCGTTTATCGCAAAGCTCATCAGGTGTTGGAAAATGCCGGTATCGAAGTGGCTGCTGCCCGTATCGGTGAGTTGTTGACCGTTCAGGAACAAGCAGGTTTCCAAATGATTCTTGGTTTGCTGGATGACGATCATATAGATTATCTGAATAATAAAATGTCTAATGCTCCTTATTGGACGACTATTGGTAAGTAAGAGATGGATAAACTGACTATAGATGATTTCAAGAAGATGCTCCGTAATGCGCTGGTGTGCATTACGGAGCGCTCCGACGAATTCTCAAAACTGGATGCGGTATTGGGAGATGGCGATCATGGAACAGCTATCGTTCAATCCATGTCGGCCCTTGTTGCTACGGCTGATAAGGGCACTGAATTTAAGTCGATGCTGAATGACATGAGTTTTAACCTGATGCTTGAGATCAGCGGTTCGACCAGTACATTACTGGGGGGATTTTTCCTAGGAATGAGCGACCATGCAGAAGGTACCGAACTGGACGTGGCAGGCGTAAAAGCTATGTTTGCAGGTGGACTGGAAGGTGTGAGAAAACAAACAAAAGCAAAACTGGGAGATAAAACAATGATGGATGCCCTGATACCGGCGGGGG
>ERZ779892.474-NODE-474-length-44454-cov-3.266650_pt1 | contig 44454 bp, 57 predicted proteins | sample MGYA00511552_ERZ779892 | MGnify/ENA primary metagenome ERZ779892 (study PRJEB29588, sample SAMEA2154561) | human gut metagenome | biome: human gut; feature: human-associated habitat; material: faeces | place: Denmark | collected 2008/2010 ... | reverse complement strand
GAGCAATCTGAGTCGACGTACAGGCCGTGGCGAAAACGGCGGCAAGCGCGCTGGCGATTAAAAGCTTACCTGCTGAAGACATGAAACTCTCCCCTAAAGACTGTTACGGATGGCCTTTCCCCGGAAGCGCCTCATCAAACCAGGATGAAGTCGCCGACAGCCGGCCGTAATGCGTTAAATCAATCTGCAGCGGCGACACGGAGACAAAGCCGTGCTGCGTTGCGTAGAAATCAGTTCCCGGTCCCTGGTTACGGGGCTTGCCGGCCCGTCCAAGCCAGTACACCTGCTCTCCCCTCGGGTCGAGCTCCGGTACAGCATGATCCGCGCTGTGACGGCGGCCAAGCCTCGTCACGCTGATGCCGGAGAGCACGCTGTAAGGCATGTTCGGAATATTGACATTGAGAAGCACGGGATCGGAGGACTGCTTCTTATTCAGAAACTGTTCTACCACAGTCTGAGCGACTTCCGCGGCAGACTCAAGTTCCATCCAGCCGCGGTCAATCTGCGAAAAAGCGATCGAATCGACGCCGAACTGGTAGCCTTCGATCGCCGCTGCGACGGTGCCCGAATACATTGTGTCGTCGCCCATGTTGGCGCCGGAATTGATCCCGGACACCACGAGGTCCGGACGGTCGTTCAGAATCCCGGTGAAGGCGAGGTGCACGCAGTCAGACGGGGTGCCGCTCACCGCGTAGACATCCCGCGCCACCTCGGTCACCCGGAGCGGCAGCTGAAGCGTGAGGGAGTTGCTCGCTCCCGACTGGTTATGCTCGGGCGCGCAGACCGTCACGCGGCCGAACTTCGCCATCGCTTTCGCAAGCGCCTGAATGCCGCGGGCGGAGTAGCCGTCGTCGTTTGAAATCAGAATGTGCATCAAATCCCTCGTGCAGCCCCTGCGTTCAGCGTTCTTCTGCAGAAGCCGTTTTCAATCAGTAATTGGTTAATGATAATGGCATAGGAACAGCCGGTCACGCAAAAGCACAATTATTCCGGGGTTCTTTCTCACGCCGAATGGCGTCTGAGTCTATACTTTCAGCCATTGACTGATTAGTTGTTCAGATTTTTTCTCTCCCTATCCATGAAGCTATCCGCCTGGGCCCATCAAAGGGGCATTTGCTATCAGACTGCCTGGAGAATGTGGAAGACCGGAAAACTCCCGGTTCCCGCCTGCCAGCTTCCGTCCGGCACCATCGTTGTTGACGATGTGCCGGCTGCCGGCGGCGTGGGGCTCTACGCCCGTGTCTCCTCGGCAGCCGAAAAGGACCGTCTGAAGCGTCAGATGAGACGGCTCGAAGTCTATGCGGCCAGCATGGGCTGGAGCGTCATTGATAAGGCTTCTGAAATCGCGACCGTGACGAACGAAAACCGCCGCGGTCTTCAGAAGCTCCTGAAGAACCGCCAGATCCGAACGATCGTGGTTGAAACCCCGGATCGGATTCTCCCGTCCGGCTTTGATTACCTCGACCTTGCGCTGCAGTCTGACGGACGGCGCATCATCGCCCTTGATGAACAGTTCTCAGGGCACGATGACGAAACGACGCTTGAGGAACTCCTCGACACGTACTGCGCGAAGATCTACGGACGGAAAGGAGCCGCCGCGAAAGCGAAGGCCCTGATCGCGCTGCTGCACGAAGGCGACCTCGATATGCTGAAGGCGTCCGAACGGGCGTCTGAACGCGCGGCCGAGCGGGCCGCTGCCGCCGCAGAACCGAAGGAAGAAGAGACGGAAGTGACGCTCTGATTCCGAGCGGCCGCTTTCCCGCAAAAAAATATCCGCGGTATCGCTCATCAGCGACCGCGGATTTTTTGTGCCTTCATCACGCAGACAAAGGAAAAGGGAGGTAACTTCCGTTACCTCCCTTCCTGGAATTGGTCGGGTGGTGGGACTCGGATACCCCTATTTTTAAAGGGGCTAAGCGGATATCATTACCTGTTTGTGGCTTAGTTTATGGTAATAAATCTTTATGGCTCTTGTTGATTAAGGGTAAGCCCTTGAATTGAGGGGGGGGGTAAATGATTTATCTTATATCCATACATTTCTTTACTCTTAGGAGAGAAACATGCGTACACAGAATAAAGGTACAAGGTCCTCACACTCCAGGATAACCACTATAGCTATCGCTGTTGCTTCGTCTTTTGCCATGACGCCGGCTTGGGCGGCCCCTGCTACCAACCTCCCTGGGAACGGTGTAGGAATTGCTATAGGCTCAGGAAGCAACGCCCCTAAGGCTGAAAACGTTGCTATGGGTAAGGGAGCCACTATTTCTTACTCTGGCGGAGTCGGGCAGCCTTCCACCGGTGACATTGTAATTGGCGGTGGCGCCCACACGAACAACTATATCGATCAGGGCGGCGGTATTGCGATCGGCTCAAATTCGTTTGTGGAAAATATGGTAGGAGGATTGGAGAGGGCTTTTGACTTCAATCAGGCTGGGTACGAGAAGGATCCCGACTCCGGTATATCACACGGGTTCCCAAAAGATCCTACAAAAATGGTGACGGGCATTGCCATCGGGCAGAATACGTATACCCGTTCTGGCAGTGTTATGCTCGGCACCCATAACTACAAAGGGAAGCTAGGAGACGTAGATGTTGATAGCAGCAGCACGAAAGACAATAACATGCTCCTCTTCTCTACAACATTAGGGGCAAACAGTTACTCTAACGGGCTTTTCTCCACAGTCACAGGGGCTTATTCCATAGCATCTTCAGGCTATAGTGGCGGGTCTAATTCTGTTCTGAAGAATTTTGGCGCAACAATTACCGGCTCTTTAAACAGCATCGAGTCAGCCACTGCATCTTCTCTCTATTCCGGCGTCGCTAATAGCATAGTAGGTGTAGCCAACAGAACTTTTAACTCCAATGGTTCTCTTATCTTTGGCGCCGGAAACGAAATTACAAACTCTCTAACTTCTATAGCCGCCCCCTTATCTGGAGGGGGTTCAGCTAAGGACTTGGCTGATGCGCTGCGTTCCGCTGTAAAAGAATCAAACGGCGGCGGCGCGACTCTTGCTATCGGCGGAGGCAACACTGCCGATTACACCCAAGCCTCACAGCTGATCGGCGTTAACAATACGCTCAAAGGCACGTCCAGTTCCATAAGCCAATACAACGCGCTGAATGGCTACAAAAACACGGCGAGCAACGTTAATCATGTGACTGTTGTTGGCTCTGAGAACTCGATAACCAATACGAATACGGCTGTTGTTGTTGGTGATAAGCGCACGCTGACAGGCGCTGACAACAGTGTAATTATTGGCTCATCTTCGAACGGTACAACTACAAGCGTAAAGAATGCTGTGGCTATTGGCACTGAAAGCAATGCCACCGTTGAGGGTGGGGTTGCGCTGGGAGCTGGATCCGTCGCTTCGACAGATAAGGGTAAAGTAGGGTACGACCCGGGGACCAAGGCAGCCTCGACCAACACAGATAGCACATGGGTATCAACCCGAGCGGCTGTTTCCATTGGCGATACGGCCAATGGTATTACTCGGCAGATCACAGGTCTCGCAGCAGGTACCGCCGATACCGATGCCGTCAATGTAGCCCAACTGAAGGTGGTCAAGGGGGACGCTTCTCAGGCAGTTACAGAATCTAAGAAGCATAGCTCTGTTGTGGCGGGGAACAATATCAAAGTCAAAGTTACTTCTCAGGCCAACGACGCGGGAGGAACTGAATACTCTGTGTCGACAGCCGATAGTGTGTCGTTCAGTTCAGTCACAGTTGGTGCGGCTTCAATAAGCCAGGCAGGAATTCAGGCTGGCAGTCAAAAAATTACGAATGTTGCCCCCGGAACGATTTCCGCGACGTCTACTGATGGTGTGAATGGCAGCCAGTTGTATCAGACAAATCAGGCGGTTCAGCAGAATTCTGATGACATTTCCAAACTGTATAACCGCAGCGCGGAACTTAACCGCAAGATCCATCGTGCCGGCGCGCATGCGGCTGCTCTTGCCGCACTGCATCCGCTGGACTTCGATGAAAATCATCGGGTGTCCGCCTCTCTCGGCCTTGGCCAATACCACAGCAGCGGGGCGGCCGCTCTTGGTATCTTCGTCCGCCCGACGGAGAACTTTATGGTCAGCCTGGGAGGATCAATCGCCTCTGGCAGTGATTTGATGGGGAATCTCGGCGTGCATTATCGCTTTGGCGGCGACAGCGTGCGGGTGAACAAAACGGAACTTACTCAGCAGGTAAGCACTCTCACCGCTGAAAACCGGGATCTGTCAGCGAAATTGGCTTCTTCCAACTCAAAGCTGGAAGCCGCTACGTCAAAGATTGACTCTCTGATGGAAAGGATCCACGCTATCGAAGCCAAACTTAATATGAAGTAAGCAAAGCTCAAGGAGAGGGGGCTTGCCCCTTCTCCTTTCGTCACCATATAATGTATATGGTCTTGTGAAGGCCACTGTGGTTCGCATGTGGGCACCAGCTCTCCCCTTGTAAGACTGGCACGGCCTAATAAGAGGCCAAGATGCAAGAGAATTGTGCGCGCCCCTTGAGGAAACTCGGGGGCGCCTTTTTATGAAATCAAAAGGAAGGCGCCCAGTTGACTACAATTTGTAGTTAACTGAAGTTAGTTTGCGGCCTTGACAAGGGCATCCTTGTCGGCAGCTATTCTTGTAGAAAGCTCCGCACCTTCTCCAGCCAGGCTTGCGCCTTCTCCGAGTAGGCTTTCGCATCGGGCGAGGCGCTCTTGAGTACGGTCTCCGGTATCTCTGGCTGCTTGCAGATCACTCTTGGCTCTGGTGTCTGCGGCGTCGCGCACCCGGACAGCAGTAACCCGCACAGCACGAGCGTCAGATAAAGCCTTGTCTCGCGCGGCAAGCGCATCAGCCAATTGTCTTGATTGTTTCTCATAGCGTTCCTGCGCCTCCTTTTCTACCGCCCTGGTCTGCTTCTGCCAATCAGATTTAAGCTCGCTGATCTGAGCTTCATACTTCTCCGCCGTCGAGGATCTTCCTCTGGAGTACCCCCAGAACGCAGACACTATCAAAGCGCCAATGATGACGCCGACGATGACCAAATTCCTTTTCATCATTCCTGGCCCTTCATACAAATCCGATACTCATCTTCCCGCCGGTTCGCCAGCCCTTTATTCTTGACGAGTTTCCCGTTCGCTCGGACTTTATCGAAAGAGAGGATTGACGCACAGGCAGCTTGGTATCGTCCGGTCTGAAGCTTCCACTTGATCGATGACTTACAAACCGCCCCAGCGCCTACGTTATACGCAAGAGAGATATAGGCGTCCCACTCGCTTTGAGTCAGCTTGATATCATCGCCGAGGCACGCTTGGAGGACCTTTTCTGTGTGGCCAACATCTTTGCCCAGAGTCTTCATAGCCTCAGAAACGGTCATCCGGGTAGAAGCTTTAACCTCGCTCCCGGTGTGCCCGAAACCGACTGTGAGGATCCCGCCGGTATCCTTGTAGGCTGTTGCACTGTACCCTTCGTATCCCGCAATCCCAATTAGCCCAGCAGCTGATACGGTCATTGCTGTGATCTGGTAGCGGTTCATATAAATCTCCATCTTTCCCCATACGAGCGCCCCGTCCTTCGGTTTCTCGTTATAATGCCCTCTGTAGGGTTTCTCTCCTTACGTAGGTGGTCTAGTAAGTGGTCTATAGAGTCAGTAGTTTTTCCCCGGAAGAGCGCATGCTTTCCCGGGGATTTCTTTTAACTGAGAAAAAGCTCCTTCTCTGCCTCACGTCTCCTTACCAATCCCGGAAGCTCATTTCCTCCAGCTCGTACCCAACGCTTGAATTCGTACCCAGCATTGACAACCTTGCCTGCATTGAAGAGCTTGAGAAGCGTCGACCTACGCAGTGCTCCCTCGCCGCAGTTATAGGCGAAGTCAAGGAGCGCTATAAACTGCCCCTGAGTCACGGGACGCCGGATCGCACCTGAGAGCGAGTCCCTGAGACGCTCAAGCTCATGCTCAAGCAGTTGGTCGGCCACTTCTTGAGAGATAACAATATTACGGATGACGGGATTCCCGGACAGCAGACGGGTTGACCCATACCCAATGGTCCAGACCCCAACGGGGTCTCGATACGAAGTCAGTCTGCAGCCTTCATGCGACTTAATGAACGGGACCGCGATTGCCGGGTTCCACGCCGAAAATTCTTTCTTTTCGCTCATAACTCTCTCAGCCATAAAAAAGCCCTCGAGAGATTCACGTCTCCCAAGGGCTTTGTTCTAAGAAAAATGGATTGGTTTTAATCTTTTCGATGAAGTTCTCCCTGGCTTCCGTCTGCCACTCCGTCAACCATCGCCTCAGACCGATCTTCCATGGCCTTCAGCATCTTGCGGATCGGCGCCGGGATGATTGACCCATACCCCATGCGCTCAATGTTTTCCAAGATGCTGCCAAAGTCGTTCAGGCAGAAAGCAAAGACCGCCGCATCCCTGACACTGACGAAAGGTATGACCGAAGTGATATCCAGCCCATGGCAAAGTGCCACGAGGCTCAGCATGACGATCTTTTTGGTGATGCCAAGGAACCCCGTACGGGAATTCCACTGCCCGGTCTTCATCGCGGCATAAGTCCCGCTCAGATAGTCGACTGCGATAAAAACAAACAGCCACTCAATCGCGTCGTCGATCGGGCCAAAAAGAAAGGAGCACAAGGCCCCAAAAATCCCGCCAACCGCCAGAAAAACGCGGGATGAAAAATCAGGAATCAGATCCACCTGTGCCCCCATCAAAGACATTGCTCAGCCTTCAGCAGCAGAATCCGTGATTTCGTCCCCGGACTCGTCGTATGTCTTCTCAATTCCCTTATTGGTGTCCATCCAAACATCAAAAGATATTGTTCGGACACGAGTCTTCGGCACAGAGGCAAGCGCCTCGCGGAGTTTACGCTGAGTTTCGGCGGAGTCCGCAGAATCACAGTTCATGAGAATTTGAACGGTATACCGGTTGTAAACGGTCATGGTTTGCTCCTATTGAAATGTAAAGATTGATATTTGTGGCCCTATGCCGTACGCCGCCACATATTTACCGCAATGTAGGGGTTGCGGACGCTAAACGCCTGCCCATACCCTGTTGTCCCAACTCCCACCGTGTGCGTGTGGGTCCCTGCGCCGTCGACTTCGACGGTATGCATATGGCTGGCATTAATATTCACGATGGTGGAATCGTGACCCCCCTCCCCTTTGTTTGACGTTTGGCTGCCCGCTCCAAGGCTGCAGATGCCGCTGGCTATGATGCCAAGACCGCCCGGGTTGAAAGAGCCCATGGGGTTGGCTATGTTCGTTCTTGCGACGTGCCCATGCCGTCCCGCCTCCCCCGTCCACGCAGTATGTGCATGAGACGGCATCTCTCCTACCGTCAGTGTGTGGGTATCTGAACCACCCTCACTCCCCACAGCGAACCCACCGCCTGCTGCCACTAAAGCACGGCCAGCCCCAATTGCCACCCAAGTTCCGCCAAAGAGTGTCCCTGGGTCGGTCGAATCAATAGAGCAATAGATAGAACCTACTGGATATGCCGCAAGCTTTGCCTCAGCGACAGCCGCCGCGATCAGAGAGCTCAACTCATCCTTTTTCGCGTAACCAGCAAGAACAGAATCCGCCTCAATCGCCTGGATGCTCGCCGCTTCCTGAGCTTTCACAGCGGACACAGAAGAAGCCTGCGCGGCCGTTACGCTCTCAGTTGCTGTGGATTGGGTGGCTGTCACAGCCGCTACCGCTTCATTTTTTTGTGTTTGAATCGCCGCTACGGCCGTCGCCTGAAGATCAGTTATGGCTTGCTTCCCCTCAGAAATTGTGGCCGTCGCAGAGGAGGCTGAAACCGCGGCCGCGTCAGCGCTCGCCTTGGCGTTCGCTTCACTTGCCGTGATTTGGTCGAGAATGTCCTGTGCCTGCTGTTTAACGTAAGCGGCTTCTGTACCGCCTTCTGCGTCTAACTGGGCAACCAGCTCCTCAAGCTTTTTCTGCAAGCTCGCTATGCCTGCCTCGACATCGCCAGAAACAGAACCCCCTGCCGCGGTGACAGCAGAAACCTGCTTACTTCCCTCATCTTGAATTTCTTTGATTTTGCTGGCGGTCTCTGTCACTACCCCGGACGCGCTTTCCGCAGCCGCGTCAGCGCTCGCCTTGGCTTGCGTTGCGAAGCCTTCCGCCGCTGATGCCCTTGCTTTGAAATCAGCAAAAACATCCGCAAGCTGATGAAGATTCTCCGCGCTTGGCTCTAACCCGTTTTGTTCGATAAGAGTAGTGAATTCAACCATCAGCATGTAGTAAAACCATGCCCCGGGCGTTGTCGGCGGCTTCCCCGTTACAGGATCCCCATTGGATGGATAGCCAACAGACGGATTACTGGGTCGCTTCGGCGGCGTGTCAGAAGCATCCGCTAAGAATTCAAATTTCATGGTGCCACCTAAAAGAAAATACCTTTATCGGGAAACGGTTCTTCTCGATAACAAAAAACCCCGCCACCAGATGGAACCGTCTGAACGGGGTTTGCCTGTTTTATAAAGGTTTAATTAAATATGAATGCAGGGGAGCAGAACCAAAGCCGGAGGCTGTACCGTTCCGGATCGCCCATAGATCGGATTACTGCGGCTGGCGTCAAAGAAAAGTGCCTGACCATAATCACTGTATTTAGAGCCTGTATCGTGCCTATTCGGATCTGCCCAGAAAGCTCCTGAAACCGTCCCGTCCCACGTTTGACGATCGTCGCAGCCAAATGAGCCTGTAATATTCGGGAGCCCCGGCTGGCGGTATTCGCCGACATTGGACGTTCCGCCCCAGATCGTTCTATCCAGCAGATACGGCAGATTGAAAGTGGTCGAGCCATTCCCCGCCCCATACTGCGTCCCAATCATCGCAAATAGATTCGGATACCCCGTCCGGCTCACGGCTCTCCCATCACAGATCAGCCAGTTCCCATTGGGGGGAGTGGATTTCGGAAAAAACATAATCATCCCGGAAGGGACCACTTCAACCTGTAAGACTTTCGCCTGAATCTGTGCCGCCACATCAGACAAAGCCTGATTCACAGTCCTGATCTGCGCCTTAATCGCGGCGTCAAGCTGAGTCAGATCCGCCGCGTCGGGAGTAACCCCTCCCCCTTTGATCGCGTTAACGATCTCCTGGGTAACGGCGTTGTACCAATAATCGCCAATCACCGTCGCAAGAACACCCCCCGTAGGGCTGCCGTTTGTCGGATATCCCTCTGAAGAAGCAGAATTCGGCAGCTCCGGGGGATAAGAAACCGCGCGGGACTGATAGACTGATTTCATATTTATTAATCCTCAAAATACCCAAAAATTACATTGGTATGCGCTGGGGCGTAATGCCGGATTACGCATTCAATGACAGAATCCCCCCACCAGGCCAGCGCCTCTTCCGCTGTCCCTATCGCCGTATGCCTCGAAACGGTAGCGCCGGCATTTTTGTAAACATGGACTCTCCACTGCGATGCCCAGCCCACACCGCTCGCAAACGGCGTTAAAACTGTGCTTAAAACCGTTTGATTAAACAACTCGTCAATCGTGATGCTGTATCCATAGGTTTTTGCCAGATCAACAAAAAACTGAAGACTCTGTGACCCGATTGTTGTAATTTTCTGCAGCAAGGCCTGCCGGAGAATGGTTTCAGTCAACCCATCCGCGAGCAGCGACCCCCAGGCCTTAAGGCAGGAATCAGGAACCCCCCATTGGGTGATCCAATCTTCAAATGTCTCAGAACAAAACCGCGGATCTGCCTCATTAATGAGCGCCATTGCCTGCGAATCTACACGGGAAAACTCCACCGCCCAACATTCAATCAGCATCGCCATTACGGAACCGGTATCATCCCGAGGCCATGCTGGCCCAGGAGGCAGCAGCGCTTTGATATTGGCGTCATATTCAGCTGCGGTTACTTCCATGTGATTTCTCCAACAGTGGGAAGAATCTTGTTCCCTAGCGCTATATTCCCGGCCGGTGTGACGAGCGTGTGATCTGCCTCACCGACAGCCGCGGAAATAGCGGCTCGGATATGGGACAAATAAATCACTGCGCCCGGTCCGCCTTCCTGCCTGAAAAGTGTCTCCAGAGAGGCTTTTACCGCGGCTTTCACCGTGTCATTGTTAGGGTCAAGCCCGGATATCGTGAATGGAATTGCCTGAATGGTCGGCGCAGATACGGTGACATTAGCCGTAACCGGGCGAACAGAGTCAATGTATGCCTGCACTTTCTTAATCATTTCTGCAGAGGGCAGAATGTCGCTGCTGTTATCGCATACGAAACGGATGGTCACCGTCCCCGGCCCTCCTTCAAGCGGGTACACCCAAGCCCTGGTTACTCCCTCAATCTCAAGTGCCCACGCTTTGTAATCGGCCGCAGTCCCGGCATGCGGTGGCTCCCTTACCCGCGAAAGCAGACGCGCGCGCAAAGATTCGTCCGTTTCCTCGTCGGCCCCTCCGGAAATGCCCTCTGCCGTCTTGCATTCGCTGGAAATTCCTTCAATAGGAGAAACAAGAACTAACGTGTCGCCCGCCGATACATTGCCTGCCGTCCCCGCAGTCAAAGCTCTGACCGACGCTTTCCCTTCCGAGACCGCGGATGTCGTTTCATATACCGCCTCATTATCAGCCTGCAGCAAGGTTCCCTCCGGTACCGTGGCTCCCTCTTCCAGTACTGTAAAAACAACCGTACCGCTGGCCAGAGAGGGCGGTTTGCGGACAAGCCCGTAAATAGACGCCCAACGGTCAAGGTACTCCGCCTCTGCTGTATCAAAAAACAACTGTCGGCTTAAAAACTCAATAAAGCCGTGCAGCTCATGGCTCACCCCTGCAAGCACACGCGCATACACTTTCGCGTTGGATCTGCGAAGCTGAGAAGTTGATAACCGTGACTCAAGATCCGCGTCAATGCGGTCAATCAGCGTTTGTAAATTCGGTCTTTCAAATGGCATTTTCAACTTCCCCAAACGTTCTGAAACTGCAGGTTAAGTGTTGCCTGATCAGGTCTTTTTATGACTACATTCAGATTCAGCTGCTCCACCCCGCCTCGTTCCGCGGAAACGCTTACCGATTCCGCTACATGGTCATCGACCAGCCACTGAAGTGCATCCTCGGCATACTCCCTCGCAAGCTTCAGCGTGCTGTCGGTCAGTACCTCTCTGGATAGCAGCCAGAGTTTTGATCCTATTGGCGGCTCATCATCGTTATATGAATCTGCCCACCACCCCATCCTGCTTTTCCCCGGCAGCACATCATCTTCCCCAGCCCGCTTCCAGGAAAAAAGGCTGATGATGATGGAACGAACCAGTGGCTCAGTATCAAAGTCTGAAAGTGTCGCCTGATGCCTGCCGTTTAAGAAAAACTGCATATTTCATCCCCCTCCCAAGCGACAAATTATTCCTGATACAAAAAGCTTTAACCAAGGAAGCGCTCGTCCCCAGAGCCTTATCTTTTGATCCGGATCCAGTAGTTTTAAGATGAGCATGGCTATAATTCCCATGTGTCCTCACCATTACTGAGGTCATAAAAAACCCAGCCAGAAATCCCGTCTGACTGGGTTTATGTTTATTGAATTGTGTTGTAGCTAGACCAAAGCTTTTAATCCCACCTTGATCAGCTCAAGAGTGATCGGAATGGATGCGGCTTCAGCTTTCTGCTTTATCGCATCCCAAACCGTCTTGCTCCTGAGCGCACCCAAGGTGTCGTGCCCCGCCATAGTTAATCGCGGGGACTTCAGTTTATAAAACCATTTGCCGGCTGGGCGCGGGTCCACCGCCTCGATTCCAGTTACCAGCTCAGAATCCTGAAGCAGAAGAAGGTGCCCAAACACCAAATCCCGGTAATCCTCTCTTTTCTTCTGCTTTATCTCATCCAGAGTCTCATCAGGAGCTTCACAAACCTTTGCCAAAAAATCGCTGATGGTTTCGTTCTCGAATTTCTCAAGGAGTTCCCGAATAATGTCCCAGCTGCGCTTCATGTGATCCTCACATCTTTTGGTCAGGAGAGCTGCCGCCATTATGAGTGTGGCCGTTGTAGGTATCCCGGATCGACTGCAGCCGACCGACAGAGTCGTAAATCTGACCCTTGCCGACAACATCGCCATTCACAACCAGACGTCCCGTGATCGTTGTTTCCGGAGCGTCAATCTTGACCGCGCCGGATGTATGCACTGTGACCGGGGAATCCTTCCCTTCAATCGTAATCCCATCACGCCGAAGAAAGATCTGTCTCCCAAGGTCATCAAAGATGCAGACTTCGCCGTCCTTCAGCGAAACTGGACGATATCTCCGGTCCGTAATGCAAAAGGCGATCGTGTGATCACGATCGCCCATGATTGATGTTGCCAACACTTCTGCGCCAGGCTTTGCTTCGCTGGTGAAGCCGTAGGGTTCGAAATGTTCAAGATCATCTCGAAGATCATCTGCAAGAAACCGAGCTTGAATTGTTCTCATCTTTCGAGAACCAACCTTCGCCAGGAGGACCCCTCTTGCCATCAAATTGATAATTTCACTGATCATCTTTTCCCTGTATCCTTCCCAGCCAGAATGACTAAGCTATTCTTGGATTGATCATCCTTTACAGTTTTCTTAGCAGTTGACGAGGCTGTGTCTGGCAATCCTGTAGAAATAAAAGACGCAGGATGTCGGATTTCTAGCGTCGTAGTAGACCCGCCCGTTTCTGAAAGAGAAAAAGTAACCTTGCTAATCAATAATGTTTCATTGGTATTCAAAGACTCATCTTTGATTTTCACAAATGTATTCGCCCGCCAAAGCTCACCGTTACTCTGACGCCATCCTTGTACAGAATATGTAAAAGTATCAGCGGACCCAATTGAGTTGTTTTTTAACAAATTAACTCGTTTTTCTAGCTCGGGCTCAGTAGCATTACCTGTCATTACCGTAACAAAGTACCTGTTTCTAAAACACCAATCGTTTTCGGCAATTTTTTGCAGTTGATTCCCAGGCGTTTTCCTCTGGCTTTTTGAATCTGTCCCCTGCCCTCTTACAACATAATATCTAAAAATCTTAGAAAGATCTTGTGTCCTTTTCCCAGTAATAATATTCTTGCCATACTGTAAAGAGTCAGCAGAGAACCCTGCAGAACCCGCAAAGGTTAATAATAATTTCCCGTAAGAATCGTCCAATAATAGTAACGATCTATTTTTGAGTAATTTTTCTAAAACAGATTTTATCGTTTCATTATTTTGGATTTCTTGGTCTATTATTTCTTTACTTCCAACTTGATCAACAACCAATATCCCGTAATTACCCGCCAAACTCTCAATAACCGAAGCCAGCTTAACTTTTCTAAAACTATGTTGTGCGTTTGGCGGGACAGAACACTCTTCTAAATCAATTGTTCTGCTTTTTATATCAATGGAAATAGTTGTCCCTTCCTTTCCATAGAGTTTCTCTTTTTTCGTTACATAACCCGTAATAACGGTATCATCCCCGATCTTTACCCTACATGAAACCCCATTTGGAATACCGTCATACATTTCATCCTCAGGAGATGAGGAGGCTGTAATCTGGCAGACTCTGGCAATAATATTTAAACCAAATTCAATTTTTACCTCTGTCCACCCTGAATAAATTTTCTCACCAATATAAAGAGATACTCTATTTTTCTGTTGTACCGCTTTCGTAAATCCAGAGGTGTTTTCCATATTACTCAATCTTTTAATTCTACTTTACCCGTTTTCTTATCAATAATCATTCGTTGATTTGTAACGGGATTTCTATAAAAGCGATATGCATTATTCTCTCCCGCACTTTCGAACTTATTCTTCTTCGCCAACTCCTCCACGGCCTCTTTCTGCTGAGTTTTCGCTTCATTTTCTCGCTCTACCTCTGCAGCCGTTTGAGATTTCACATATCCCCTATGGCTATATGCATTATCAGGTAGTCGCTGGACTTCAATCATCTTCATCCCTGTTTTATCATCTATCCATTGATGGTAACGGAAAGGCGCTGATGGACCGGCATAAATATATTCGTCTTCAGAAGCATTTGCCGCGTATATCGGGATTAACAAAACCAAAGCAAGAATCAAAGAACCCTTAGACATATTTCACCTCACATGAGTTATCGGCTTAGCAGCTTCAGCTCCTGTGCGGGGACGAAACCGCCGTGTCGAATGTGATTCCTATCAATAATTTCCTGAGATCTACTAGCATCTCCATAAAAATTATAGGCAATCACCAATGCAGGAGTCACTTCCTGAGGTGTAACAAAAATCAGTCTTGCCGAGTCCTGAGCCCTGGCGGTCATCTCTTCCGAAACCGCAGACCGCGCGATCTCCAAAGCCAGATAAACGTCATCGTCATCAGTCTTCAGCATTTCAGAATCAATAGCGCCAAGCACCAGATCCCGAGTCGCAATCATTTCGTCGTATGAGATTCCACCTTCTGCGGTGTCTTCCTCTCCGCCAACGCTCGTTGTTGCAGACACGGCCTCAGCCAAAAGGCTTTGTCTGGCCAAATTCTGAACGCTAGTCGATAAGTTTGTTGTCTGAGACGCATCAGTTTCAGATACAAGACCGGTCATATAAGTCTGATTCATTCCATCAGACTCGATCAGCTTTACCAAAAGCCTTACAGCTCGACGCCAATTGTTGATGCTGTAAGCCGCCTGAGAGAAACCAAAAGCGTTTGCAACGGCCGTTCCAAAAACTAGAGGATCCTTACTCAGCAATGAAATGGCCACCGCTGATAAATGGGACATTTCATCTGACGTATTGAAGAGCCGGCAAATCTCTTTATATCCATCCAGCTGAAAGAATTTAGAGAGATTCCCCTCAACCGTATTGCGGATAAAATCCTGCACTCCTTTTAGATCAAAGTCTTTTATAAACTTGTCTAAAGCCGACTCCTGTATGCCTCCTGTGGCAGAAGCTGTTTTCTGTGGGAGATCCTCGCTAACCAGAGTGGTAGAGGTCGACCCTGTTTCTACAAAAGTTATATCTGCGCTGGAGGAATTTTCCTTCTGAGGGTCATAGGTAACATTGGTTGCGTCAGTAGGCTTCACATCCCAGGAGCCAAAAAACGGCAGCCGGAATATTCCCTCATCCCCGTTTTCTACCGCCTCAATCAGTTTCTGCATCTGGGCGGCATGATCCGGCCCAACAAAAATAGCCGTAATCGTCAGCTTCCTGGCGCGCCTACCCAGATCCTCAACAAACGGTTGGTCCCTCTGCGGATACTCAAAGATAAAGTTCCTGCGCCCGGTGCTCAGACTGCTTTTGGTCACATAGAACCCAAGATCACGAAACCTCGCGGGAAACTTTTCCGCGTCTTTCGTGCCTTTCGTGTCTTTTTCAGCCATTAGATCCCCTCATAACTCAGTCGGGTAGTTAAAGCTCCAGGGCTGTCGTTCCTAATACTGGCGATACTGGCGGCAGTCCCTTTCTCTGCGGTAACCTTGAGTTCCATCGCCACATTGGCTTTTGCGGGAGGCGGAGAAGTAGTCCACGCAGGAACGTTTGGAACACCCGCCCCATAAGCCGTGCTCGGGACCGACGCTACACCACGTGCCCCTTCCTGCAGATTCATATTCTTCTGCAGCTCTTTTACGTTATCTGTCGCCTCTTTTGCGCCATCAGAGATGTCGCTGAACCATTTCTTCTTTCCCCAGTCAAAAATTTTACTTCCAATATCCAAAAGCAAACCGCCAATCTTTCGAAGGGGCCAAAGGAGTGTCCAGAAAGCTTCAACGGCATTCTTGACACCCGTTTTAATCGCGTCAAAAAGAACACCCGCCCACTTGAATGCGTACTCGAAGACTATGCCCCACCAACCCTTCATCGTGATTACATAGCTGATAATCGCCACAATGGCAGTAGCAATCGCAATGAACGGATTCGCCATCAACGCTACCGTGAGAAGACGTACGGCAAGGACTACATCCTTAATCGCTTTCCCAAGCGTCACAAGCTTCACAATGAAACTGCCGCCAATCAGACCGCCAAGAACGATAAGAATTGTGTTTGCGCCGCCAATGGATTCAATAAATGATCCAAATCCGCGGAGAACCATCTTGAGATTCTCAAGCGTCTGCTTCCAGTCGATTGATTTCAGATATGCGGCAAATTCCTGGACAAACTCCCCAATTTGGGTCGCAATCCAGTCTCTGTTCGCCACAATGATCTGAAGCATCGGCTCAATCATCTGATCAAGCACCGGGCGTAATTTCGACCCAATAGCGACCGAAACAGAGTCCGACGCCATCTTCACAAGGCTCAGTTTGTCGCCGAACTCGTTCGCCTTTTGAATTTCTTCTGAGCTCATTACGAGCCCGAGTTCCTCAGCCTTCTTCTTATATTCTTCAAGGCCATCCGCGCCACCCTGAAGGAGTGGGATTAGCTTTGCCCCAAGTACCTCGCCAAAAGCGGCATTGAGAACCTGCATTCTGGCGGCCGGAGACTCATTGTTCTTAACCGCCTGGGCAAGGTTGTTCATCACATCAGCTGCGGAACGGACGTGCCCTTTAGAATCACGGAGATTGATCCCCAAATGCTTGAAGATAGCCGCCAGATTGGCATTCTGCCCCGTGGCGGCTTTTGACATCTCGCTGGTCAGTTTGATAAGCGCTTTGTCCATGTCCTCAGCAGACATGCCGGACTGCATAGCCCCAAAATGAAGCGCTTGGAGGGATTCTGCCGCCACGCCTGTGCGGATTGAAGTCTTATCAAGAGTGTCAGCGAGTTCCGTGTAAGACGTAATCGCCTTCGAGATGGAGAAGGCCCCGGCACCGGCCAAAAGCGTAAAGGGAGCGGCAAGAGGAGCTATTAACTCAGAAGACGAGTCACGAAGCTCTTTCATACTGCGGCCGAAAGCGTTCAGTTCCTTCCCAATCTTGTCCAAGGGATGCGTCAGCTGATCTTTCAGCTGCATCACCATTTGCAAGAGATATGTTTCACCGCCCGCCGCCATAAGCTTCCCGCTCCTCGTCAGATATTTTCTTCGTCATCTCGGCGTATTTCGCAATCCGATCAAGGGACAGCACGGTAAATTCCTCCGGAGACATACTCCAGAACCGTGCCATCCGAAAGATCGAGACCTCAACGTCCTCCAGCGACGCCACCCACTGGAGTGACACCGAAAAGAGGCATAACTTCAATCGCCAGTCTCTGCGCATCCGCGTAGGTAAGCTCCGTAAGAGCTTTACCCTCAACAGTCGTACAGAGAATTTCGGCATAAGCGAGCACGTGCTTCATAGCCGTACCCGGATCCTCATCAGCCTTAACCCCGATCGCATCAAGTTTCTTCATGTCACCATAGGTCGGGACACGAAAAGTAAGCTCGTCATACTCGTTACCCTTCCACTTAATCGGGTCATTCGGTTTAAAGGTGATCGGTTTCATGACCAGTCTCCTTTCAGCCCGGTGAAGGTAAGAGTGATCTTCCCGTCTTCAGGCGTGAATTCGATCGAGTCACCAGAAAGAAACGCATTCGAAAGCGTGTACTTCCAGCCGTTTGCGAATTCGGCGAGGATCGTCATATCAGACGCTTCGATGATCTTCTGGAGCGGGAACTGGTTATCAACATAAAACGTCCCCTTCAAACTCGGAGCAATGGTCTTCTTGGTATACCCAAGGACCCGACCACTCGCAATGACCGCTTCCTTCGAAACAGTGTTAACCGGAATTGACAGGGAGCCTTCTACACTGAGCTCCTGACCATCAACGGTGATATAGCAAGTACCGCCAATAATTTGATTAGCCATTCATTTATCTCCTTAATTAAGACGGAACTGAGCAAGTACCGCAAAAATCCTCAACTGGTTGACCAGGTTGGGCGGAAGCAGCACGTTGACCCGATTGGGGTCGTTTACGTCACGCTCAACAACCAGAGCTTCCTTGAATGCGTCCAGATCTTCCACCAGCGCCTGATCCTCAAGCTCCTGATACTCTGCAATCAGCTCCGAACGGATAATCGACGGAGTCACAACTGCCTGACCAGAACCAAAGTGGGTGCCATCAGACGCCAGCTTGTGACGCGGATACTTGGATGTAATCACGCTCTTCAGCTGCCTCAGGATGTAAGCCAGGGTAAACAGCGTATTGGCGTCGAAGTATGAGTTATCTGCCGCGCCAAAAGCGTTCGTCTTATAGGTCGTCGTAGTGCGTTCAATTCGAACGTAGCTATCCTGGGTGTAGGTCGTCGCGATGCCGTTATTGAGGAGCGTGTTACGTTCCATCAGGCTGAACCGGGTACCCACAGGAGCGGGAGTGATACCGATAAGCTCAAGCGTCTGGAGCGGACGAGCCGGGTCATCATTCAGCGCCTTGGCGGCACGCGCGGCATAAGCGGCCAGAACTTCAAAGCAGGTTCCAGGCACCGTATTCTCAAGACCGATTACCGTCTCATGCTGATTGTTCCGCCCCTTGCCAAAGGCGACAAGATCAGACACATCGCCGCGCTTAGCGGTAAAGACATGACCATAAAGCTGACGCATGGGGCTCCAGCGCCCACTCGTGTCATTCATCTCTTCAGCCATGGTGTTAAGGCTGGAAGTGTCAGCAAAAGGCATGGCGATGACGTCATACTGCTCTTCGCCCATTGCCTTGATCACGCCATCAAGCTCAGGGGTACCGATACCGCCAGAGAAGATGCTGAGCTGAACAGCAAGACCTTCAGGCAGTTCTTCCCCCGCGGCATAGCCTTGGAAATTGACTGCGAGTTTCAGATCGTTACCGATCAGGCCGGCATTCTTGGCGTTGAAGGTAACAACACCAGCGGATGCCGCGGCAGTCACCGGCAGATCCGGGACAGCGTTCACAGACGCGGCCACATTCGTAGCGATCGTCGTGAGGGTATCGTCAACAGCGACAGCAGTCTGAATGCGGGTGCTGCCGACGTAGAGGTACACAGTGCCGGCTTCTGTCGGAGCGCCAGAGAACGTCGCCGTGGCGGACGCCTTGGTGCCGGACGGATCGGCGACCGGGATGCACCAGACTTCGCCAATCGTGTCGTTCTTACGATAGAAAGTGTTCATGATGGCGAGCTGGGAGCCGTGACCGAAAAGATCAGACGCCTGAGACGCGGACGAAACCAGAACGGGTTTCAGCGCCTCAGCCTTGCCGCTCGTCATCTGCCCAATCAGCAGGACTTTCAGGGCAGTGGTAGCCGTGTTTGCCTGCGAGTTATCAAGTTCCGCATAGAAAAGCGGAGCCCTCATGTTGGACGGAATATTGCTGAAAGAAACAGCCATTTAAATTACCTCAGGTTGAAGATGCTTTGAAAAGCGTGGCGGTCAAGGCGTTGTCGTCTTCGTCAGTCGCTGAGAAAGATTTGGCAGAAAGCCGGACTTCAGAAAGCGCCGGTAGCGCGTCAATAATTCGCGCCTGGGCTGTAATGCTTCCTGTGAGCAGTTCGTCGTAAGAAAAGTCGAGGTTTTCAGCGAGCCGGGCACCGTTGCAAGCGTTACTGTTCACTGTCTGAGAGCCAAAACAGACAATCTTCCCTGTGAATTCCGGGTACCCAAGTGGAAGACCCAGAATCGCGTGGAAAACCTGCTCCTTCAGTTCCTCGATGTAGTCGTGACCGGTCTTACCCAGAACATCATCCTGTGTCAGGGACACACAGACAACGACCGTGAACTTATTCGTGATCTGCTGCCGATATTTGGTCGACGTAATCGCTCTGTCTGAAGACACACCAGACGGAAGAACGAAAGCGCACGGCAAGCTGGGGTTCACCTTGTCGTCGATATTGAGCCAGGCAAATGTCCCAAAGACACGACGCTCAAAAGCCGGGCAATTTTCTCGAAGGCACTCAATAATCGGGGCTAGCTTCATTTGAAAACCTCCTTGGCGTCGAGCGCTTTAGTCATCAGTTGGGAGAGGTTCGTGAAAAGCTTTTCTTTGCCAATCTTTTCACCGGCCTCGACCATGTAGTTCGCGCGCGGAGCCGCCACCTTGGTTCCGGTCACCTTCTTATTGGCGTCCGAAGCCTTTCTGGTTTTCGGCGCGCGGTGACCGTAGTAAGTAAACGCGGGATAAAAATCCTTTCCCATAGCCGCGGTCTTGTAAGGTTTAATCGTCACCGTAAAACCCGGCCGAGAAACTTTTGCTTTAATCGCTCGTCTGGTTATGCCGGTATCCCGACCAATAATCCCGCCCGGTTCAGAAACTCCTTTACTTGAGACCAGCCCTTTAGCTTCTTTCGAAATGACTGAGCCATTTTCGCGAAGCCCCTTCTTCAAGGTCTTGATATCAAAATCGGGGTACTTAAATCCCGTCGGGAACGTAATCTCAAGATTAAGAAGCGCCATCGTACTGAGCCTCGCATTCAAGAATGGTGAATCGGTGCTGGGCTTCCATATCGGTTGCTCTCTTCACCAGATACCAAACGCCTTCGCACTGGACCTTCGTGGTGTGCTTGAAATCTTCCGGACGGGTTCCTTTCCCATACCGGACCGTGAATCGATGGGTGATCAGGAAATCAGCTTGGATCGACCCCCAGTAATTCACACCGCCAACCACCTCAACCTTCGCCCACGTGTCTGTCAGCTTTGTGAGCGTATCGGCGTAGCCAGAATCCCCGGTTGGGGCTGTGCTCAGCGTGTAGAGCCCGATTCGGCGTCGCAGTTCACCAATTTGAGGCAGTTTCATCCTCTATCTCCACGTCCGATAAGGATCAAGAAGCCGGTCAACAAACGGGTTCTCAAGCAGGTTTTCTGCCTGTGCCGCTTCCCGGTGCTCATAGAAGTGAGAAACCTGAATCAGAATCCACTCACGAATGCCGGCCGGGACCCCAGACGGATCATCCGCATAGCCTTCGACGCCATCACGAGAGATGATTCCGTGCTGGATCTCGTGCTCAGCCATCTGAGTACACGCGATACAAAGCGTCTCAATCAGCGAGTCGTCATCCGCATAGTCCACTCGGGCATGACGCTTCGCCTCTTCCAGCGTGACTCCGCTCGCCGCGGCCCTCGTATCAATTCCAGTGAACCCGGTTTCTTCCATTACGACGCCTTAGCAGTGGGTTTCCGCGTTTTAGCGGCAGTTTTGGCGGTTTCTTTCGTCGCAGTCTTCGGTTTAACAGCCGCGATTTCCGCAGCCCCCGAATTGATCAGAGACTGAGCGACAACGCCAGACACACGAAGCACCGCGCCGGTTTTCACGAATCCAACCGGTGTCAGCGCATCCTTTTTCAAAACAATCTCTTTTTCCATAGAAAAACGCCCCGGAAGTTATTAGCCTCCAGGGCGTTCGTCAGTCAGCTACAGGGATCACTCGGCCAGGACGGTCAGAGCACCGCCGCAGAGAGCGGCCGGACGTTCAATACCAAAGCCCAGACGGCGTTCGGCGCGGATAGTAATCAGGTTCTTCTGGACGTTGTCGCTATCCTGCTCGAAGAGCTCAACCGTGAGACCCTGACGCGCCCAGACAGTGCCGGCGGCCGTAAAGTCACCGACCATGAACTGGTCGACCGCGACGGCCTGAGTCGTGATGACCGGCAGACCCCAGAGTTCAGCCGGAGCCACGGTAGCCGGGTGACCAAGGTAGTAGTCGCCATTGGCGTTCTTCAGCATCTGGAGACGGGACCAGTTCAGCGGATTCAGCAGAATCGCGGACGGACGGTAGTACGCCTGCTCGATCTTGGTCTTCGCGAAGAGGATCAGATCCAGAAGCGACGCATTCTTGGTGCCGAGATCAGCGAGCGTGGCACCGTGAGCGGTGTAATTGCCGGTATTGAAGATACCGGACAGGTTCTGACCGAGGCCGTCACCCTTCGTAATCTGGTCTTCAACAGCAAGATCCACGCCGTAGACAATGCGCTGGTTGATGTACGCCTCAAGAGCCGGCGCGTCTTCCATCAGCTGCTTCGAAATACGGGCAAGGTGAGCAATCGTCTTCACCGTACCGGAAACCAGCTCAAAGCCGGTGGAGCCAAACGGCTTCTGAGTGCCTTCAGCAATGAACGCGGCACCATTCACAAAACCGTCGTCCTTTTCCTTCACGTACTCGTAAGCGTTGCTGGCAACCGGGATGGTCGGGAAAAGAGCCTCAATCGTGAACGGACGGAAGGCACCGGCCAGAACGCCAGGACGACGATAGGCGGGAACAACACCGCCGGTCGGGGTCGTAATCGGATTCCCAGCAGATTCCTTCACCTCAGCCACTTCCATACGGGCCTTGGTGGCAGAACCTTCAGCAAAAGCCTTCAGAGCGCCGGATTCAGCAACCTGAGCGCCAACAGACTTCGCTTCAGCCTTGGGAGCCATAGCCTTGACGGCATTCTGCTGCACATCCATCAGCTCACGGGCAAACTTGGTCTGCATATCGCCCAGGCGCTTCATTTCGGCCTTGTTGGACTCAGCCGTTTCGTTCATCTTGCCTTCGATACGGTCGAGGGCTTCAGAAATTTCCTTAATTTCCATTGTTTTTTCCTTAAGAATTAAAGTGACTGCTCAAGCTTTTTCAGTCGTTCAAGCAGTCTCTGAGCCGCTTTTCCCTCGGCCTCGGCGTCCCGCTGGGCGTTAAAAAGCGATTTGCACCGGGCAATAAGCCCCTGTGCGGCTGAGCGTGAAAACCGTCCTGAATCCCTCAGGAAATCCTCAAGCTCTCGAATAGTGGTAATGCCGGCAATGTCCTCTGCCCGGACTTCTGTCACTCGGGCAAAGCTGTCAGCAGGAAGAGCGACAACCGAAATCTCATAGAGACGGGAAATGTTCTTGATCGTCCGTCCGTACGCACTGTCCGCCTTCTCTTCGTAATCGTCCTTGCTCACCGAGAAGCCGATTGAAAGCCCAGAAACGCTGCCATCACGGAGCGCGGCAAGGACTTCATCAGCCTTGGTGTTCCCGCGGGTCAGCTGACCAGTCACAAGAAGACCTTTTTCGTCTTCCTGCATGCTCAGCCACTTGCCGATCGGGATGCTGGACCAGTCGTGTCCATAAAACATGACCGGCATCGTGTCCCCAGCAATCACACTCTTGTAAGCGCCTGGGAGAATCGTGTCGCCATAGCTGTCGACGTTCCCAAAGGTGGACGCGTAACCGGTAAAGACACGCGAATCGGCGTCAAGCTTCAGCTCAGCGCCGTTGATATCAAAATCCTTAAATTCCATTACGGTTTGCCCCCGTAGTTACGTCCGGAGCCTTCCCTAACTGGTCGACCGGAACATAGTTGCTCATCGTCGTAAGCATCTCGCCGCCATCCTGGGGAGGCAGATTCTCACGTTCCCGGGCTTCATTCCGGGTCATAAGACCGTTCTGAACCATGGTCTGATAGAACGCCGCTCGATCCTTCGAAGACCCTCTCAGGAAGGCGTCTGTCATGAACTCAATTTCTGTATCGCTATCAGTAACCGACACCAGGCGACGATGTAAAGCCTGTTCAAACTGCGTAAGAAGCGGATTGACCGTGAACTTATTGAACCCATCGACAATCTGCTCAATGCCTGAGCCCCATGAAGTCTGACCAGAGGTACCTACGAGGACACCCGGGACACCAAACCACCGGCAAATCTCTTCAACGCCAAAGCGCCGGGTTTCCAGAAGCTGGGCGTCTGCCGGGTTGAGAGAGAGCTGGGCGTACTTAAGGCCGCGGTCAGCGATCAGAAGACCGCCGGCGGGACTTGCAAGCTGCACCCCAAACCGCTTCCTGAGCGTTTCCATCTGCTCTTCATTCAACTTGGCGTCTGTCTGAAGGACGCCGGACGGCTTGGAACCCTTGCCGAACAGCGTGTTGCTGTTCTCCTGGGCGTGGATGTTCTCATTCAGTGACGCCCGCATGAATTCGAGCTTACTGAGCCCCATGTAGCCGTTCCCGAGCCCTTTCCAGTGGATCACGTTCTCAGGAGCAAGCGCTGTAATCTGACCGTCCTGATAGTAGATATAGACCGTCCCACCACCCACGACAGACACTTCCATCTGTCCTGCGGCAAGCGGAATCAGCGCGATCGGGTCACCAGACGAATCCCGTACCACCTGCGCATAGGCATTGCCCTTCAGAAGCCGGTTGAGACACATCGAAGAGATAAACTCTGCCGGCGTCATCCACGCGTTCGGTCGGTCGTGAAGCAGAAACCAGAGAGGAGAAGACCGGTTCTGCTCACGGCCGCCCTCGGGAAGCGCTTTATACACGCAGATCGGGAGAGAGCTGATCGTGTTCGCCAAAAGCTCAATACAGGCATACACGGTCGAAATCTGAAGCGCCGCATCTGCCTCAACCGGACGCGTCTGGTCGATGACCGGAGACGTCGGAAGAGGAATCTGCTGTCCGGATGCAGTGCCAAAGGGACCGCCCCAAGCGGCAACCCAATTGATAAGGCGTTTAACAAACATAGAGGATTACCACGTCAAAAAGGTTCCTGTCACTGAGCTATCGAAATCAGAGAAATCATCCTGCTCAGCACCCGCAGCCGAAAGCGCAATGATCATGGCTACCGGGCCGTCAATCTTCTGCTCGTAGCGCTCCTTACGCGGAAAAATATTGTCCTTGGCGTCTACCTTGGCTACCACATTCCCCATCATCCAAGTTAGACAGGGGTTCCCGTCATGCTGAATGCGGCCGTCAAGCACCAGGGCTTCCAGTGTCTTCATCGGTTCGCTGATCTGCTGCACCGTCATGCGGCACTCAACCAGCGGAGCCCCAGAGTCTTCAAGTGAAGAGATCAGTTGAGTGGCTTGCCAGGGGTCATAGGCGATCGACTGAACGCTGTAGCGGGAGAGGTCCTCACGGATGTCTTCCTCCACCACGTTAAAGTCCGTCATAGCGCCCTCAGTAACGCGTATAAGCCCTTGCTCGACCCAGCCCCGGTACTGACTGTTAGGTGACGTCTCAATCGCTCTGGAGGGCAGATAGAAGTCCGCGAAGGTGACGAAATACGTTCTTCCATCCCGGTCTTCACGCGGGAACATCAGGACCTTCGCCGTCATGTCGGACTTGGAGCCAAGGTCGAGCCCGATATAACAGGGCTCACCCTCGAAGTCCTCTCGGCGGAGCTCTTCTCTGGCGCACTTATTCCATGCCGGCATATTCATCCAGCCAGACGCGGCACTGCACCACACATCGAGGTGCTTGGTCATGAAATTTCCGGCAGCCGAAGGAATCGCGATAGCTTTCTTCTGGAGACTCGTGACCACCTCAGGCATCACGCTGACGCCCCAGTTCGGATTCGCTTTCTCAAGAGCGGCTAAGGACTTCCAGTCATCTCCTTCATCAAGCCCATAGATGATCCCGAACTGGCTTTCATCCACAACACTGCGGTTCAACACGTTTCGAACCATCGTCCGGACTTCGTAGCAAATACCTGAAGTGTCGAACCCCGCAGTCGTAATCACCCACATCAAGGAATTCACACGCTTACCGAGCGACGTTTCAACCACGTCGTACACTGCACGGGTTCTGTGAGCGTGAAGTTCGTCAACCACAGCCAAGTGCGTATTCAAGCCATCAAGAGTCGAACCATCAGCCGATTTCGCCTGGAAGGTTGAGTTCGTTTTCGGTACATAAAGAGCGTGAGAAAGCACTTCCACGCCGAAATGCGATCGGAGCGAGGCAGTCTGCTGAACCATCCGCTTGGCGTCATTGAAGACAATGCCGGCCTGATCACGGGTAGTCGCAAAGGAATAGACCTCAGCACCCGGTTCTTTATCGGCGAGCAGGCAGTAAAGCGCGACGCCCGAGCTTAAGCTACTTTTCCCATTCCCGCGGGGCACTTCGATATACACACGCCTGAACCGCCGACCGCCATCCGCAGTGCGACGCCATCCGAAAACCGTCGTGAGAATCCAGATCTGCCAAGGCTCGAGTCTGATTTTCTGTCCGGCAAGCTGTCCTTTGGTGTGCGGAAGGAGCTCAATAAACTTACAGACCTTCGCCGCCTCATCTGGGTCGAAGTAAAACCTCGAGCTCTTGCTGCTGAACCGCTTCTGGTCCTCAATCTGACGCTTAACAGCCTTCCTGACCCACTCACAGGCCGGAATTTCTCCTCGCTCTACTCGCTCACCGTACATGCCGGCAATAGCAACATAGTCACGAGAAGTCATCAAAATCGTTGTCCTTACTTTCCTGCTGCGGAACCGTTACGCGCGCGCGAGAAACCGGAGTGAAACCCAGCTCTTTCTCGATCGCCAGCATCTGACTCTGAATTTTCATCAGCGCTACAAACTGCGGTGACATCTTCCCCGGATCATCAGGGCTTAGAACGCCATCGTGATCGACTGTTTTCTGCAATTTGCGGTATAGTGCATATGAACGGCACCACCGCTCAAGAAGCGCGTGATCAACCGCCGTTAAATGCCCTTTTGGCGAAAACTGAACCGCCATCTCCCAAGCAGCTCGAGCATCTTTTGTGAGCCCCGGAGGTGGTGCTACTGGGAGAACTCCGTTGACCTGCATTACTGCTCGATTCGGCCGTGAATGGACGCCAGTCTTGGCTTTCACTTCGGCGGATTTTTGCGGTCTTGGCATGAGTTTTCGTTTTACTGAATGTCGGGTGTGTGTAAAAACCTTGTAGCGCGGTCTTGAGGGGTATCGGGTTTCACTTTTAAACCCCGGGGGGTACCTCCAAGGAGGTATGTCGCCCTACACCATACTACATCTGGCAGTTGCTGATTAAATCAACTAAATATAGTGGTTATCGCCTAACCTGAGCGAAACCCTGTGGTAGTGTTGCGCTGTCCAGGCTAACAACCACCACCACAAGGTTCCACATGGAAATCTTTTATTCGTTCTTCAAGGCGGCAACTTCTGCCGTCCTTAATCTGACGAGATTCGCCATGTCATTAAGAGCCAAGGGTGTTCAGTTCCATCCAATCCTTTCCCGAAATAAAGACGGTTCATATCTGGTTGAAGCATGGCTTACACCCGGACGAGATGAGGTCTTCTTCGATACCTTCAAGGCAAAAGGATTTGATATCAGCTTCCCCAATAACTCCAGCGTATACAAAGACACAATGCCGATTCAGGCAGTGGTCCCTTCTGCTTTTGAAAAGGTGGATGGCTGGATCAGCTGAATGCCTCCAGACGGCTGCCAAAACCCGGTGTCACTTTCCTGTAGCGTTACCAAAGCCGCCGTCTTCGCGAGCGGTCTTTCTGCTGTGGCACTCGTGGCACAACGCCTGAAGGTTATCCCAGTCCCAAAACTTTTCCATGTCTCCTTTGTGAGGAACGATATGGTCAACGTCAGTCGCTGGAACATAGAGCCCACGCTTCAGGCATTCAACGCATAGCGGATTCTCACGAAGGAAAGCCTCTCGGCGTTTCTTCCATGCGTATCCGTATCCGCGTGAGGAAGCTGAGCCAACACGCTTACGCCGTCGTTCTTCACGTTCGGCCTTACGTGTCTGGTCGAGTGCCTCTCCTCTCTCACGATGACGCGAACAATAGCGGTCATCTTTCGAGACCAGTGTCCGGCAACCCGGATAAGCGCATTGATGGAGAAGAGGCATATAAAGAAAAATCCCCGGATCTTTTCAGAACCGAGGATTAAGCATCTTGTTTCTTTATGAGTGGGAGACCACCCATGACTGAAGCGCAATTCATTTCTTTGGGGTGCAGAAACCCCGGCTATTCGCCAGGGGGTTTTCACGCGAATACACGCGGCGCGTCAAATTGAATTACGCATATATTATACCCCCATGAGGTATCACACGCAAACTATTCCGGTCTAAACCCTTCATGAGATTGAAGATAATCCTCCACCTGCTTCTCTGCCTTATTAATCAAACGTTCATAATCCCGTCTTGGGATTCTGAGTCTTGAACAAATATGCCTGAATGGAAGACGCTTTACCCACTTCAGTCTCAGCATATCTTTCTGGTAAGGAAGACAGGATTGAGCGATCGCCTGGTCAACCTTGAAGGCGTCCGCCGGATCCGTCATGCGTGGTCTCTGCGGAGCGTCCGTAAGAATGTCAGGATTGTTCTCTCGGTAGAGCTGATAAAGCGGTGAGGTCTGCGCTGAGAAGAATCTCTCCCCTCTTCCCCACCTTCCCCAGTTATCCAGTCTCAGTTGAATCGCTGATATCGTCACAGTTTGTCGTACCTCCAGCGTCTGATGATGCTCATTGAGTAAGTGGGCTTATCAATCCTTTTGCCCTGAACCACAACCCGTCCGTAAGACTGAACAGCCAGACGATCAATCCGCTCACCATAGAATCTGAATCCGGACCGGAGCTCGAACATGCACCGGACTCCAAGAAGCGGCATAGTGTGGAATCCGCGGATTTCATGCCATTCGTAATCCTTCACGCTTCATTCTCCCCGGTCTGTAGGATCGGCTTCCACCACAACACGAACTCCCTCATACGTGGTGCTGAACTCTTTTCTGACGGTAAGGATAGACACCTTGCTGTCATCCTCCCAAGCCAGCCGATTAAGACTGTCCAGAATGATTTTGGCGACGTTGTCACAGTCTGGCTTGCTGGGTGATATCTCTCCTCGAAGCGCCGCGGCTTTCTTTGCTTTGGTCCAGCTTGAAGGGATCTTAAAAAACACGCCGATATCAACCCGAAAGTTCTGAGCGGATTCCCCCGAGTATCTTGTTGAACGAATGGCTTTCCGAGCTTTCGCGGTCACCAGTGCCCGATAGATCTGGTCCTCTCGCAAAGTGTATGCATGGCCCTGACGGGTAAAGCGTGGACGCGCTGCTCCTCTCGGTTTCCCGGGAACGTGGAAGCTAAAGCTGTAAACCATGAATCTCTCCTTTTTCTTTTTCAGTACTGGTGAAGCAATGGCGCGTGTCCGATTTCTTTCTCAGAACGTTCTTTCCGGATCCTCGTGAACTCAGCGGTAAGCCTTGAGTGTCCAATGATGAGAGAAGCCCTGAGATCGGCGTATGTGTGGTGCTTAAGCATGGCTTCAAGCCTTGCCCAGATGTAATCGGGTACCCGTGAGTAATCGCAGTAGCGTGACCCACCAAGGAGCCTGAGTCGGTAGAAGAAGTCCCCGATTTCCTGAAGCGTCTTCGCTTTTGGCGCAGCTATCTCAATCCACGGTCTGCCGGCCCCAGAGAATCGGAGTTCCTTTCTCGCCTTGAGTGCCAGTTCAAAACCGTCCTTAGGAATCCCGACATACTGCGTGATGGTGTGCTGTGGATAGCTTTTCAGCAGCACTTCAAGCCCTGACCACGCTTCTTCAGGAATCCCGAATTGGAGCATGCGATAGCCGGCAGAACGGGATCTGGCGAAGAACCGTCTGAGATCTTCAAGGTCACCGGTAATGAGCCCCGGGAAGTCTCTGGTGTCGTCAAACAGCGTGTCTACCGTCTCACCCGGCCAGACTTTTTCAGGAAGGTCTTTGTGCCACCGAATGAACTGAGCCTTGGCAAGGTACCTGGGGCTGGGTTCAGGAAGTGGCCCCGTAAGCCTGAACCCAAACTGCGAGCAGCCGCCGTGTCCCTTCCCAACCGTCTTCGTGTAGGACTCCCGGTCCATAGGTTTCGTCAGAACTGAATCCACAAAATCCGCGGAAATCATCAGAACTCCCTCTCCCAGGCAGAACAGAGTTCCTCAGGGATTCCGGAGTGCTCACTGACTTCCTTTGGTGTTCCCCAGTGAAGAGCGTTGGCAATCTCTCGCTTGAGGCATTTGGGGTACTGGGGAGGGACGGTTGGCAGATACTGCGTCCAGATAATCTGATAGGTTTTCACATCCCGCATATCCTCAATGCCCTGATCGAGGAAAGCCTCGATCATCTCTTTCTCGTTCTCGGCGTACAGGATCGGAGCGATATCAAACATGGCGATCCCCCTTAAAGCCAACCCGGCGCTTTTTCGTAAAGCGCTTCTGCCTGGTGGGATCGGGTGGTATCGATTCCGCTGATGGATCGCGGCATAAGTTCCATCAGCTGACGTTCAGGGGAAAGGCAGAACTGGCTGCTTCCTCTCTCGTACCAGAGTTTCTGTTTGGCGAGACGTCCGTTCTTTCTTTGCTTGTCGAGAAGAAGAACCGTGTCGGCGTCCTGATCCCAGCCGGCATTTTTGGTCTTCATGTCCTGCGCTTCTTTCTCTTTCTTGTAATTGCGGAAGATAATGACCACGTTGTCCGCCAAATTCGAGATATCGGCGGATCCGGAGATTGAGTAGCGGTCAGGAAGCTCATTCGCTGTCTGGTTCGAGTTGAGTTTCCGAAGATGAGCCACCAGGTGGATATGAGCGCTGAATTCCACAGAAATGCGTTTCAGGGTATCCACAACCTTTCGCTGAGACTGGAAAAGCTGATCGCTTGATCCACCGCCAGTCAGCATCATCAGGTTATCCACGAAGACGTGGCGGCACTTCTTCTCCCCAGCGGCATAAGCGACCGCGTCAAAGCAGTGGTTAGGATGGATATCTCCCCGATTCCGATAGATCCAGAAACGCTTCTCGCACCAGTCAAAGAACTTGGAAACCTTATCCGCCTCAGTTCTCAGGAGTGAACGGCCGTACGCCATGCGGATCATCTGCATGATCGTTTCTTTCGGGTCCATTTCGAAAGAAAGGAGGCAGACCGAGTCTCCGTTCATCATCATGGAAAGAGCGATCTGGGACATGAGAGCGCTTTTGCCGGCACCGTTATTACCCGCCCAGACCGTCAGCTCACCCGGTCTCAGAGAGAAGGTAGGAAGAATCGGACACTTTTCGCCGGCATTCAGGTCAGGGTTCAGGACCTGTTCCATCAGGTCGGTCTGGAAAGACGCTGCGGGAATGATGTCAGGGGACGGATCCCTGTCTGACCAGAAACCCTTCACGTCTTCAGGATTGATATCAAAACTGCTCATAAGTACCGCCTCCTCCGGGGATTCTTCGATAACGTTTGGCGTACCCTTTGACTGTTCCTTCGTGTCCGTACGCCGAGAAGACAACGAAGAGCGGCAATGCCGCCTTGATCTGATCCACGCATGACTGCATCCGAGAGTCCCCAGTGGATCCGATTGAGAAGTTTTTGTTTCCGTCTGGGAAAGCCAGACACTGGACGCACTTTCCCTTGAGGAAAGACCAATCGATGAAGCCGAGTCGGTCAGTAGGAAGGACATCGACCACGTCCTTCACGTACGGGAAAGGCGTCGTAGGATCGGAATGGAAGACCACCAGGACAGAAGTCCCGAACTTGTGATCAAGAGCATCGAGTAAGCGCATGGGGTGTCTCCCTACTTGAAGATGTCCTGAGTGGGATCGCTGGCGGGTTGGTTTCTCTTATCGGAGTCTTTAAGCCAATCCGCGCGGAAACTTGCCCAGCTTCTTTCAACGCAGATCTTTAAAACGTCATCAACAGAGAGACCCGCATCACCCGCCGATCTGACAAAGAACCCCCAAGTCCTTTCTGTAAAAGGCGGCTGACGCTTAAATTTCCGAACCGAATTGACTTCGTCGAACAGCCCCTTATCGACCCCTTCGGGGCACTCAATTGCCTGCTTGACCTTTTTTGGCTTGGCAGCTTTTGGCTTGATCGCTTTTTGCGAATCATCCACAGCACTGTCCGCAGGAACTGCGACATGTGCGTTCGTGGTGTGTGTATTTGTAGTAATAGGTTCTTTTATAGGTTCGGGGTCACGTGATGACCCACCCCCTACCACGGCATGACCCACCCCCGGGTCAACTGTTGACCCACCCTCGGTCATGTGGTGACCCACCCCTGGGTCATGGCGTGACCCACCCTCATCTTGTTTGGCTGGTTCTGATCGACAGAATTTGGCAGATTTTGGGACGTTTAATGTGTAAACCGTACGAAGGATTTCGCCGGCATTGCCACGAATCATTTGCCGAGAAATAAGCCCTAACGCTTCCAGATCCCGGATAGCTTTCCTAAGCGTGTTCTTGGATCTGATTTCTGTTTCCTCGAGCAGAAGCTGAATAGACGGATAGCACTGCCTCGTCAGATCGTTCATGTGATCTGCCAAAACAAAAAGACAAACCTTGGCATAAACGGATCCAGTTTTTGCCTTACCAGCCCAAGCAAGCGCTTCGAAACTCATGGCGTCCCCTTCTCTTAATCGCGAAGGAAGATGTCAGGCATAAGTTCTCGACGAGGAATCCCCGTCGCTTCACTTACCGCAGACACTCTTTTGCGAGGGATCACCCCGCCATGCTTTACTTGCCAATCACTGACACTCTGGCGAGATACCCCAATACGCCGAGCAAGTTCCGCCATGGATCCCACCGCGGCGGCAGCTCTCTCGACCGGAGTTAAGTCTTTATTGGTCATCAAGCGTGTCTCCTAAATGATTTACCGAAATTCACCGTAAAGCTTACAGTGTCAGCCTAAGACGGTCAAGGAGTAAATTGCACTTAGACCGCTTTTTTGTCAGACTGTCCCTGACTTCCCACGACGGAGATGACCATGAGTAACGGTATCGGAGAAAGAATCGCAGCCCTTTTGGCTGACAGAAGAGAGACTCAAGCAGACCTGGCTCGTGCACTTGATGTGAAACGGCAGAGCGTGAATAAATGGATGAGCGGAAGAAGCGACCCGAGAAAGGACATCGTCGCCAAGATTGCAGAACATTTTCAGGTATCCCCAGCTTGGCTAGCCTATGGCAGTGAACCAGGCGCTTACGGTGATTCAATCCATTTGGAATCTGGGGATGTAGTGATCCCTGTCTACGACTCGGAATTTTCATGCGGGCCCGGCTCAGAACACAGCGAATTCCCGCAGACGGCGCGATTTATGGTCGTAACCCCTGAATGGCTTGGGCGCTATGCCGGCAGTGCCAATCGCAATTCGCTGGCATTGTTCCCTTGTGTCGGAGATTCAATGGCTCCAACGATCGGAGATGGGGATTTGGCAATCATTGATTCTTCACAGACACGGATTGTAGGTGACGCGATTTATGCCCTTAGTTATTCAGGAAGTTTTTTTATCAAACGGGTGCAAGTACTTCCCGGAAAAATTATTGTGAAGTCAGATAACCCCGGTTACAGCCCATTTGAAGTTTCAGGACCAGACCTTGACAACATTAAAGTTCTAGGTCGGGTTTATGTCGTAATGAACATTCATAAACCATAATCTCAACTAAATCCAACTTGTCTGAAGCCTGTTGCCTGCTGTATCGGGAACAAGCAAAAGTTGACGGAACGCAAAGTGGCGTTCCGTTTTTTTATGGCTTACATGTCAGCCTAATGTTGACTTAAATATTCTCGTGGGTTACTATGCTATTCAACAACTGACAACAGTGACTTTTGTGGAGAACACCATGACTTACAGAACCGCCGATTACGACCAGTACGAGTCTGATCTCCGTGAACGCGAAGTGACTCAGAACCTGACGGTGCATGAAGACTCCGCCCGGGAAATCTTTCTCTGGATCGCTGAAGCAGCTATCTCGCTCGCTTCCCTCTTCCTGATCACCGCCGTGCTCCTGTCCTTCTTTGGGATTCTCGAGTTCTCGATCAATTGAGGTCTGCGATGGATAAAAACGAAAAACCGCTCCGCATTACTGAAGAAGCCGCCCGGGATATGTGGGCGGCTGCATGTGGAATCGCCAAACAAGAAGTGGACTTTGATGTCGCACCGCAAGTGAACGGCTACCTTCTCAATCGGCTTAAAGAGTTACACGAACTCGCTGGTGGCGGCGTCGATGATCCTCTCGGTTTCTTTATCCGTAAGCCCGGTGAGGAGAGCCTCTTTGAGGCAAAGCAAGTAGATGGCGTCCATACGGGCAAGACCGCCAAGCTGGTAGGCGAGTCGTTTGGAAGTGAACTCCTCGTATTTCTCCTCCAGCGTGCCCCCATTACCGACCCCCGGATTCTTCAGGTGGTCGCCAAGTTTCTGATTGAACTTTTCAACGTTGAATTTTCTGCTGAAGGGAAGAACGATCGCCCCAGACTGCAGGCCGGCAACGATGATCTGGGTCACCTCGGCGGAGGTGAATGAATTTGAGTCAGACATAGCTTTTCTCCTTGTGGATGAAAGAAAGAGCGTTTTGGTGGAACCGCTCAATTCAATCTTCCCACAAGGAGATCCTCAGAACCGAGTTCTTATGCATGGCTCAAAGCCATACACAAGATCTTGCAATGAAGGCAAGTGACAGGGGTGCAATGCCCCGGACAGCATTGATCCGTAAACGGCATTACGGGGACGCTCGAGCAGACAGCCGTACGACCTGACGCGGCTAACTCCCAGAAGCTCTTCTGAGCCATATGCCAGGGGCAGTTGACCTGAGCTGGGAGGAAAAAGCCTACCGTTGTCGCTTTTCTTAAGGACACAACGGTCGGTTTTTTCAAGTTGGATCTTTATGGAGAAGCAATGAGTTACGCAACACTAATTCTTGGCGAATCCGGCACCGGCAAAACAGCGAGTCTGAGGAATCTGGATCCGTCCAGAACGCTTCTGATTCAGCCGACTAGGAAACCACTCCCATTCAAGCCCACTGGCTGGTTCGAGAGGAAATTCACCAAAAGCGGGAACAATGGCGGGAACATCTACGTCACAGATGATCCCAAGATCATTGTGGCGGCTATGAAAAAGTCTCAGGCCGACATCATCGTGGTTGATGACTGGCAGTACATCCTCGCCAACATGTATATGGCTCGGCGGGATGAGAAGTCATTCGACAAGTTCAACGCGATCGGCGGTGCCGGCTTTGATATCTGCCAGGTCGCCTCTCAGCTCGATGGAGACAAGCGCGTCTACATCCTCGCTCACACCACTACCGACGAATTCGGCAACACCAAGATCAAAACACTGGGAAAGCTCCTCGACGACAAGATCGTGGTCGAGGGCATGTTCACAACTGTTCTTCGGACTCACGTTGTGAACGGCCAGTACTACTTCAGCACCCAGAACTCAGGTTCAGACACCGTCAAGTCTCCTATGGGGATGTTCGAAACGGCAGAAATCGAGAACGACCTGGCTGCTGTCGACAAAGCTATCTGCACTTACTACGGAGTCACCAATGGCGACAAAACTAACGCTGTATCAGCTTGATGAAAGTATCCGGGAACTCTTCGAAAACCTTCCGGTTGATGAAGATACCGGTGAAATTCTCCCCGAAGCGGCCGCCCAGATCGACGCTCTTCACGAACAGTTCGAAGAGAAGATCTGCGGTATCGGTCTCTACGTCAAGGAACTCAAGGCTAACGCGGAGGCATGCAAGGAAGCGTCTGCTCAGCTTTCCGCCCGAGCCAAATCCCTCAATTCCCGCGCTGATTGGCTGAAGTCCTATGCCCTTCAGCACATGCAGCAGAACGGACTCGTCAAAGCCGAGAACCCGCTTTGCAAGGTATCGGTTGCCAAGGGTATGCCGACCGTCTCTATCTACGACGAGAAGCAGATCCCTGAGAAGTTCTACATCGTCAAGAAAGAACTCAGCAAAGCCGCAATGAAGATTGCGCTGAAGGATGGCGTTGATATCCCGGGTGCCAAGCTGGTGACCGGTCCGGCGTCTCTTCGAATCAAGTAATCCCCATTTTTAAAAGGAAAACAAATGGACTTCACTCTTAACGCGGATCGCGCCAAGGAATCTTGCCGGGCCCCCAGTGCCATCACGGAATCCGGCGCTTATATCGGTCAGTTCCATGACGCGTACTACTACACCACGAGGTCGGGTGCCGGCTTCATGGTGTTCAACTTCTTCGCGAACGACGGGCGGTCCGCTCGTCTGAATATGTGCATTACGAAGCGGGATGGATCTGACTCTTTCGCTCGAGGGATTGTGGACGCGGTGATGACGGTTCTTCGTAAGCGTTCGATCTCTTCCACGCTGGGCGTCATTAAATACTCGAACGGTAACTCTCAGGACGTTGAGCGCTTCCATGATCTCGAAGGAAAGAAGATCGGCGTGATCCTTCAGCGAGTGAATGATCCGTCTGATGAGAAGTACCCGTTCCACATGGAGCTCCTCACGCCGTTCGACGCCGACACCCGCATGAACGCCCGGGAAATTCTCGAGAAGGCTCCGGAAGCAAAGGCAGTGGACGCCCGGCTGAAGACTCTGTCGGACCGCACGCTTAAGAAGAAGTCCGCAGCCGAATCGTTCGAGTCTCCCAAGCGAGATGAAGCGCCGGCACACGATACGTTCGTGAACGAAGACATCCCCTTCTAAGAAAAGATTCACCCATGACTGAAGAAAAAATCAATCACCCGGCGCACTACAACCAGCTGCCGCACGAAGTCATCGAGATCGTTGCTGATCGGGATTTCTGTTCTGGGAACGTTGTGAAGTACCTGATGCGCGCCCCATATAAGGGAAATGCAGTTGATGACCTGAAAAAGGCGCGCTGGTATCTGATATGGCTCCTGGAGCATAACTACCCGATAGGCTCGCGCGATCTTTACCATAAGGAATACAGAATGACTTGTGAAAACGCTAATGCGATCAGCGGTCCTGGAGCCAAAGAAATCTCAAAAGCAATCAAGCTTTTTGTGTCCGGATATGGGGAGGAAGCTTTGGCCGCTATAGATAAAGCAATAGATGAACAGGAGAGCGAGAAATGAGGAAGCGTGGCAGAACAATCCCCCCGCTGGGGTTACTGATGGTGGATGTGAAAGAAGCGTTCGAGCGGCTCCAGAAGGGAATTGCCATGATTCAGGAAGCGATGGGAGAAGCGCATCATGCCATCCAGTAAGAAGCCAAGGAAGAAGTGGCATAAGAAAGTCACGTGGCAATCCGCGGAGAAGCACGTGAATATGCTGATCCGGGCTGAGACGTGGGATCAGGGGATGCTGGACGGATTCGCGACCGACTTCTTGTTCCCGATGGATGTCTTGCGGCATAGCTGCGGGAAAGAATCGCACGTGCGGCGCTTCATGAGTAAAACCAAGGTTTACCTCGTGATCAGCTGGATTCTTTCACGGCAGTTAACGGATCCGGAGGAAATGCGGAACGTCATCGCTGAGACGAACCGCCACTTCCAGATTGTGTTCAACTGTTGGCTGAACCACAAGCGGATTCTCTACCCGGAACTTAAGAAAGCGCGTGAAGGCATGAACACGCTCTTCAACACCATCAGGGACGCGTTCGAACCATGGGAAGTGAGCACGTGTCACGAGCAGGCGGTTCATAACCTAAAGGCTTACGACCTGGCGGAGAACGAACTGGATCTGCAACTGCCGGAATCGTGGGATATCCCGGTCATCACTACACGGAGGGAGAAACGATGCTTAAACGCCTGACGAAAGAAGAGACGTGCGAGGCCCTCGGAATATCGCAGACCACGCTTTACCGGATGATTAAGAGCGGGAGATTTCCTGAAGGAACCCGGATTGGTCGGAAAGTGTTCTGGTACGCCCAGACGGTAGAAAAGTTCGATCGGATGCGGCAGAAAGCGTCCGAAAACGGATGGCGTGCTGGTGGGATAAATGGCGGGACAAGCCCCGCAACACTCTGATTACATTCCAATTCTGGCGGTCTCCTTCTCCGCCAGGAATCGCAAACCCCGAAGGTTAATCCTTCGGGGTTTTTCTTTGTCTGAATATCTGATTTCAAACGCGATTTCTGTTTATTCCGTCTCGCATAGATGGAAGCACATCACGCTCTCTCTGAGAAAAAAAGGCAAAACATTGCCCCCGTTTCTGGAAAGGAATACGGGGGCTGCGGGACTTTCAGAAGAAACAGCGGTTCAGCTCTTATCCGTCCTGAATATTGTGCCGTCCGGTCTGACACCTTCAGCCTGCATCAGTTTGAAGAGACGAGTCTCGACACGGATCAGGCGGCTGATGATGTACTCCTGATTCTTCAATACCCGCTCCAGCATGGCTCTTGTTTCCTGATCACCATAGCTGCTGTCCCGGGACAGATAGCCGCCGAAATTGGAAAGCGTCTCTCGGTAGGAAGCGCCGTCTTCCGCTTCGGCGTCAACAATCTTGCTGTTTTCCATATTCCATCCTTTCTGACTCAGGTCTCAGGGCAGGCGCTGCAAACGCACTCAAAGTTGTCAAAATTGATTATATCATCTGCTCATGATATGACATCATTTTTGATTCTATATTTAGTTACTGAAAATATCGATTAAATTCTGTTCTGACGCCGATATTATCGGATTTAATATGAATTTATGAGAAACTTATTTTTTTAATATTTGACTGAGTGATGAAGCTGTAATCTGCATCCGGAGTTTCTGGTGAAGAGACGAGCGATGCACTTCCACCGTCCGCTCACTGATTCCAAGACGCTCAGCGATCTGACGGCTTGTCAGTCCTGCCGCCACCAGTTCCGCGATTTCGAGCTCTCTCCTTGTGAGAAGAGAGAGTCTCTGACGGAGCACCGCGGGGGATGAAGTCCCTTCCGCATTCTTCAGCGACTGCGAGACACAGGTCTCAATTGCGGCGAGCAGCTTCCCGCTTTCCGGCGGCTTCTGAATAAAGTTCGCGGCACCATCAATCATGGCGGTGACCGCCATATCGATATCACCGTGACCGGTCAGAAAAATAATGGGGAGAGTGTTCCCGCGGCGGTTCATTTCATGCTGAAGCTCAATCCCAGTCATACCGGCCATCTGTACATCAAGGATGAGACAGCCGGGAATGGAGGGAGAATCCTGTGTCAGGAAGTCACGGGCGGAGGGATAGGCCGCGCTCTTCCATCCCGCGCATTCCAGCATGAAGGTAAGCCCCTTCCGGAGATCCGCGTCATCATCCACGATGCGGATGAGAGCCTCATTCTGCATTTCCTCAAGATTCTTCATTTCCGTTCTCCTTCACCCGGATTTTCCTTCACACACTCCAGCTCAAACGAGGCCCTGAGACCTCCCCCTGGGATTCTTTCATAGAGCAAATGGCTTCCGTATGAACTGAGAAGCTCCCGGACGATTGAAATACCAAGACCGAGACCGCCTTCCTTCGTGCTGTTAAGCGGTGAAGAGAGACGCGCGAACGCCTCATCGTCAAGAGTGGGGCCGTTATCGATCACTTCCACACGGATTTTTCCGTTTCCGGGTATGGCGTTCAGCATCACGGCGGGAGAGTCTGCTCCTTCCGCCGCCTCCCCCGCGTTTTTGAGGAGATTAAATACCACACACTCAAGTTCCAGAGGATCTATCCTCACCCAGACGTCCGCGTCCGCGTGTGACACGTCCAGCCGAAGAGGCGTCTTTCTCGATACCCGATAGTTTTCCGCCGCTTCTTTCAGCGCGTCACCAAGCCGGATCCAGACACGGCGCCCTTCAAGTCTCGAGGAACGGGCGTAAGAACGGGCGTGATCGACAATGTCAGACGCCTTTTTTGCCTGACGCTCAATCTGAGAGAGGGGTTCCGAGAGTTTCTCCGCGGGGCCGATTACCCCTCGCTTCAGCAGCATCCGAAGTCCATCCAGATAGAAACTCATGGTGGAAAGCGGCTGCCTCATCTCGTGCGCCAGCATTCCGGACACCTGTCCGAGGGCACCCATTTTCTGCAGCGCGTCCAGATGCTTTGTGGCGTCAAGCGCTTTTTTCTGCAGCTTCTGCTGCTCATCCATCAGGGCCTTCAGCTGCTCTGTGCGGCGGCGCACAAGCACATCAGACCGCCAGGCGTGAAGGATCAGACCGATCGCGGCAAGCACCGCGATGATAAAAAGCGGCCAGTACTCGCGAAGCAGCATCTGCACCGTGGTTTCGCGGAGGTAACGGTATTTCCCGATCCGAAGCGTCCGGTAAAGATGATCGACCGGAAGAAAATCTGTCGCGATGCCCCAGTAGTTGCCGTGTGAATCCGGAGGCATATTGAGGATCGCGAGTTCCGCCGACCGGGCTTCCCCCGGCGTCAGACGGTTAGTTCCCGTAATGATCCAGCTGGGGTACAGAGGCGTGCTCCGCCGGCAGGGTTCCCCGGGCTCGGTTTTCTCTCCTACTACAGCGAGCTTTGAGGCGAGATCCGGATGATCCTTGGCCCAGGACTCAAAGAAGCAGAGTCTGGCAAACGCAACCCCGGCCTTCCCTTCCGCGACATCCGTAAGCGCTTCAGCGAGATGGCTCCCTCCCCCGACAAACTTCACAGAAGAGAAGAAGGTCTCCCAGTTGGGGTCAACCTTCGCCACTTCCCCCATCGGAACATAAAACCCGGTAAAAGCGATTGATGTGTTGGCGAGCAGCGTCCTTCCCCGCAGCGCACTGATATCCGTTATTCCGTCAGATTTCCGCACCAGTATGGCGGCTCCGTCCCCATGATTGGGATCCGGGTAGCCAGGCTGCACCAGCGTCCCGAATACACGAACGCCGTGATCCTGCTGCAGCCGATAGGACTGCCCGGCGCTCGTGATAAAGAAATCCAGTTTTCCCGCCGTCAGTTCTTTCCCAAACTCTGAAGCAGGGACTGGTGCCACCTCGACTGATCGCCCTGGGAAATGCTTGCGAAGGCTTTCCGCCGTCTTCTCAATCACGGTCCCCTTGTCGCTCGGCTTCACATAATCCATCGAGGCGATAACAAGCGGCCGGGATGATTCATCAGACGCTTTCCCGCTTCCGGACGCAGGAAGCGCGGCCAGCGCACAGAAGATCAAAGCAGCTATTTGGGACGGGATCAGTTTCTGCATCATCTGAATCAGGGAAATGAGATCAGCCCGGGTCGATCTCCGGATCTGCCATTATCCTCTAAATACTTCAGCAATCACAAGGATTTCCCGATAAATCAAACGCTTTTGCATCTCATAACCTTACCAGGAGTACTATAGACCTAAGTGCAAACCATTAAACCGTTAGTAGAACCGACGGATTTAAGGAATAATTAAGAAAACACCTAAAAAAACGGAGACTCAGCACCATGAAACTACTCAAGTTATGCGCTCTGGGACTGATGCTTGGCGCGTTCTCGCTTTCGAGCGCCTACGCCGCCGACTTCACCGCTGACAAGCATATTGCTGCTGGCATGAAGTGCGAATCCTGCCATGGCCCCGATAAGAAGATCGAGACCCCTGACATGAATCAGTGCGTCAAGTGCCACGACCCCAAGAAGCTTGCCGAGAAGACGAAGAACGTCAAGCCGACGAACCCGCACGACTCCCCGCACTATCATCAGAACCTTGAATGCACGCTTTGCCACGTGGGTCACGAGAAGTCTGAGATCTACTGCAACCAGTGCCACAAGTTCAACTTCAAGATGCCCTGATCGCTGAATGGTGCAGAAAAAACGGTTCCTTCGGGAACCGTTTTTTTATGCCTGAAAGATAAATATTGCGAGCGCCTGTCGGCGCGGCAGCCAGCACTTCCCGCCCTTCTCCCACAAAAAAGAGATCCGGCAATGGGGAATCACCGGATCTCTCGCGCCTCTCTCCAGGAGAGTAGGGATAGAGGCGCGTGTACTACGGGAGAAAGTTACATCGGCTGCTTATAGGCCTTGGCAGAACGGGCTGCCGTACGGCCGAAGATCATGCAGTCAGCAACAGCGACCGTGCCGAGGCGGACCATGCCGTGGACACCGCCCGTCACTTCGCCAGCGGCGAAGAGACCGGGGATCACGTTGTGGCGGGCATCCAGCACCTGAGCCTTGTTGTTGATCTCGAGACCGCCCATGCAGTGATGGACACGCGGCCAGAGTCTCCAGGCATAGAACGGGCCGTTCGCTTCCGTGTTCGGCACGCCGTCCTTGAAGAACTTGGTGTGGAACTGCGGGTCATTCATGGCCTTCATGTAGCCGTTGAACTTATCGTTCTCAGCAACCAGGGCGTCATACGGGATCTTGTAGAAAGCCGCGAGATCCTTCAGCGTCTTGAACTCATGGACAACGCCGGACTTCAGGAGGGAGTCGAACATTTCCTTGGACATGTTCTTGCCCACAGCCTGACCAAACACGTTCTTCGCGCAGGCATACATCACAACCGGGTGACCGATAGCGACGATAGCGTCAGCACGAACCTTGCGGTTGCCGGTTTCCTGAACGAAGCGCTTCGCGTTCGCCGGATCCACCATCGGACCGTAGCCGACGAGCGGTTCAGTCAGAAGCGGAGTCTTGCCGAAGCCCTGTTCATCCGGGCTGGTCCACGGTCCGAGCTGAATCCAGTCCATATGGACCGTGTTGGCGCCGAGGAACTGAGCGTCCTGGAGCGCTTCACCGGTCGCACCCGGCTGGTTCGTGGAACCGAAGGCCGCGGTCAGACGCGGGTCGTGGCTCATACGCATCGTAACATTCTGGGCGAAACCGCCGGCAGCGAGCAGCACGCCATTGCGGGCGCGGATGTACTTCACCTTGCCGGAATTGGCGCGCGGGAAGCGATAGCCGGTACGGACCTTGGCGCCCAGCACCACGCCCTTATCGTCCTCGATGATGTCTTCGAGGTAGGTGCGGAGCTGAATCGGAATGTTGTATTCCTTGCACTTCGCGAGCATCGGGTTGATGAAGCCGGAACCCATATGGGCCGTAACGGAGTGGCTGCGCTTCACGGAGTGCCCGCCATGATACGTAACGGCTTCAAACTGAACGCCGATCTTGTCACGGAGCCAGTAGAAGTTCTCAACGGATTCATCAGCAATGTGACGGGCGAGTTCCGGATGAGCGAGACCGCCGCCAGCGCGCAGAATGTCGCTGTAGAGCAGATCAGGATTATCGGAAATGCCAGCCTTCTTCTGCATATCCGTGCCGGCAGCAGCCACAGCACCGCCGTTGATGATGGAGTTGCCGCCCGGGGTCGGCATCTTGTCGATCACGAGGACGTTCTTGATGCCGATCTGATGCGCTTCAAGAGCGGCTGCAAGACCAGCAAAACCGGTACCGACGATCAGGAAATCGACGGTTTCATCCCACTTAGCGGGGACCTTCGCGGTCTGGGCAGAAGCCTGACCGGCGGCGGACATAAGACCAGCCGCGGCAAGAGCGCTTCCGGCACCAAGGAAATGACGACGCGAAAATTCCATATTTTTCTCCTCTCTCTTTGAATGGCTTTGTGCAGGCCGTTTTCACTCGCGGCCTTAAGCCAACAATTCAGTTGTACTACTTTCGACTGATATATAAGCCCTAACAATATAGGCTATCGATATAGGGGTTAGTTCCTATATAACAACAATTGTTATAGGGGTTAGCACGGAATATTGGAGGCAGTAGGTAGGTCTTTAGTCATGCGGATAAAGGAAAAAAGCTACTATTAGCTGAAAAAAAGAACACAGAAAAAAAAACGGAACAGAGAAAGCGGCGGACAAACTGTTTTATGGAGAGAGAAAATGGCACGTCGTCCCTTCGCCTGGTACGCCGCGGTTGAATTGCCGCGGCCGACCGCATGGTTTGAATCAGGGATTCCCAGAACACCAGTCATACCTTTTATTACTCACGCGCTGCATCCTTCGCTTCTCCGGCTGATTGAGAGAATCGGCACGGTACGGAAACTGAGCGCCGGAGAAGAAATCTTCAGACCCTGCGATCCGGTGGACCAGGTCACTGTTGTTAGAAAGGGCATCACAGGCCGCGCGCTGGGGCACGACGGAAACGCGATCGGTCTCTCGATTCCAGGGCGGTTCGCAAGCGGCAACCTGAATTTTTTCACCGGTTTCCCGTGTTTCGGGCGTTACTTCGCGCTGATTCCAAGTGAAATCATCACAGCCCCCAAGGATCTCCTCATCCCGGTGCTGCGGGGGAGCCCCGAGGCGGCGCTTCTTTTCGCGCGTCAGTTTGAAATGGCAAAGCTCTCTGACCGTCTCGGTTTCGCGATTCTTTCCAGCTGCAGTGTGGAGCTGAGGCTTGCGGCTTTCTACTATGCCTGGGCCGCGAGCTACGGTCATACCGTTCAGGATGAGGCGGGGGACACCTGGATCCGCATGCCGCCCCCGATTCAGCGTCACTACATCGCGAATGTCGTGAACACTTCGCGGCTTTCCATCGACCGTTTTCTGAAGCAGTGGAAGGATAAGAATCTTTCGAAAATGGTCAGTGAGGAGCTCTGGGTCCAGCCGTCTCTCCTCGAACCGATTCACGCCTGGATCTGTGATAAAGAAGAGATTTCAACCCGGGTTCGTCCGGCATCCCTCCTCGACTCTATCTGGGGAGACAAGATGCGGGACCCGGATTCGGAATCGCAGGCTGTTTCCTATTGACGAAATATCCAATTACGGTTTCGATGGAAATTTTGCGGTTTGCTCACGCTTCTTCGACAGTGATCGAAGTATCCTTTAAGTAACGAAACGTACCCACGAGGAAAGGAGGGGCTCATGAAGCTTAAGAATGCCGCTGTTGCCTTTGCAGCTGCCGCTCTCATGACTGCGACCGCAGCAAACGCCGCGACGAATATCAATATTTCAATCGGCGACCCCGGCTACTGGGGCGTTATCCCTGCGCTCACCGGCCACGCGCCGAGAGTCTGGAACAGCGCGCCTGTGGTTGCGATCGGCGCTGCCACTGCCGGTGTTGCCGCAATCTACCTCAACGTGCCGGATCGCGAGCGTCTCGACTGGCCCCGCTACTGCGGCAAGTACAACGCCTGCCGCCGTCCGGTGCATTTTGTCCGCAACGACTGGTACCGCAATAACTATGCCCCGGCCTACCGCAAGGCCCATCCCCACGGAATGCCGCCGGGACAGGCTAAAAAGATGAACGGTCCCGGTCACCCCATGCCGCCCGGACAGGCAAAGAAAATGGGAGGCCCCGGTCCCGGTCCGCAGGATCATGGACCTCAGGGTCCCGGACCTCAGGGTCCCGGACCTCAGGGCCCCGGCCCCCATGGCCCCGGCCCCC
>ERZ779892.472-NODE-472-length-44624-cov-11.149880_pt1 | contig 44624 bp, 38 predicted proteins | sample MGYA00511552_ERZ779892 | MGnify/ENA primary metagenome ERZ779892 (study PRJEB29588, sample SAMEA2154561) | human gut metagenome | biome: human gut; feature: human-associated habitat; material: faeces | place: Denmark | collected 2008/2010 ... | reverse complement strand
GAAATGCTTGCAGCACTTACTGCATAAAGGTTCGCCGGGTGTTCAACTTATTATTTCAATTCGGGAAAGAAATAAGTAAAATGAAATATTTACAATTAGTATTATTTGATTATAGAAACTACATATAAATACTTATAAAAAGTTTTAATAAGGAATTCTTGCGCTATTTCCATGATAGGACAGGTTGATTTATAATGAGTACATAATATTGAGAGACATATTTTATTATTATAACAAGTAAGGATATTTAAAAAATGAATCTTTTTCTACATCTCAGCAGACATAGGTCTATTTTGCTGCTGACCGGTATATTTCTGGTTATTTATGTATTATCTTCACTGACCTTCAAATGTGTTGGGGATGATTATATTTACTCCTTTGTCTGGGAGGGGCATTCTATGTTTGAGCCTCTTTCTGAAAAAGCAGAAAGAATCAGCAGCTTTAGTGATATTGCCCGGTCCTGCAGCCTGTACTATATGACATGGGGTGGACGGGTTGTGGCCCAGGGAATGGCCATGTTTTTCCTGTGGATGGACAGGACGGTATTTAATATAGCCATTGCGGGAGGCACGGTGCTGATGATCTGCCTGGTGCAGTACATTTCTTCCGGCGGAAAAGTCAGTGTAAGAGATTCATTCTTCTCCCTGGTTCTGATCGCCTTTTGCTTCTGGTCTTTTAACATCAATTTTTCCGGTACCGTTATCTGGATTGATGGAGCCTGCAACTATTTCTTTCCGGCTCTATTTTTGCTGCTTTTTCTGGTTCCCTTTGTACATCATTATTTCCTGGATGGAAATACCAGGCACTCTTCCTGTTCAGTGTTTTGATTTTCTTTTTGGGACTGGTGGCTGGAGATTCCAATGAGAATACCATTGGCTGGATGATTCTGAGTGGGATTCTATATATCTATCACAGTTACCGAAAGGGGATTCTACATGTCTGGATGATAACAGGACTCCTTGGACTTGGAATGGGATATGCCTTTCTCCTGTTTTCTCCGGGCAACTTTATAAGGATGAAAGAAAGTGGGGAGACATTTCAACTCCTTTTTCTGGACACTGACCATCTCATGGCATTTGGCTTCTGCCTATTGGTACAGAGCTTCTTATGGCTCTATCTGTTGAAATTCTACCGTCGGAGAAAGGTATTTCTCTTTTGGGCACCGGCGGAGAAATATATTCATCTTGCTCGATGGCTTGGTACCATGAGCTTCTGCTTTAACCTGATCATGTTCGTATCCCCGGAATCACCCTTTCGAGCTACGTTTCCGAGTCTTCTGTTTTTGATTATGGCGGTACTGACCATAGTGCATCTGTCTGATTTGTCAGGAGTGCAAATTACAAAAAAGAAGAACAGCCATATTTTTGTGATACTGGGAATGGTTTATTTCTGCTTGACTCTTTTCAATACTTCTGTGTTTTACTCGAAAGAATACGGCTATATGCATTCCATCACAGCAGAGGCCCAGGCACTTTCAGGAAGTGATGAAATACTTGAGGTGAGGCCTGCTGACTTTTCTATGGGAAAGAACTGGGCCCTCATTACCGGACTCCATGCGTTTTCAGTTCCTTTCAGTGAGGACAGGAATCACTGGAAAAATATAGCCTTCGCCCGTTACTATGGGATTAAAGGAGTTCGTCTGGTGACAGATAGTGAGGCAGGTAGAAACGACGTTTCTTCTAAATAATATAGAAATATGCAAATTTCGTTTTGGACGCAAAAAAATCATACCTCCCCAGGGACTGATTTATCTGATAATATCTGCCTTTTTGTAGCAGAAACGGGTTGTCTGTGATAGAATAAAACAAAGATAAATTGGCATAGTGCGCCATTAAGAATTGTATAAGGAAGGGGAGAAAAGGCAGAGAGGTACTGGCAGGTTCGTATCTGTCTTTTTCGTTCAATCATATAAGGGGGATTATTGTGAAGAAATTCGACAAGCTATCAGCAATCATCGAGAAGATGTCACCCAGAAAACTGCTGCTTCTCTGTGCAGCGGCGGCTTTGCTGGTGTTTCTGATACTCTACGGTATTCTGTCTGCCCTGTTTTCGAAAAAGGAAGAAAAGGTGGCGGCTCCCCAGGCCATGGTGCCGGTGATTGAGGCCAATACGGATATTGCTCCCCAGACCGTGATTACGGAAGACATGGTGAAGGCTGTAGAGGTATCACCGTCCATGGTTCCTGCCGGTGCGCTCACCGATAAGAATGCGGTGGTAGGAAAGAAAGCGGGCACCGATATTTACATGGGTGATATCATCACAGGCCGTAAGCTGTCCCAGCGGGCCGGCGGCTTTGTGGGACTCATTCCTGATGGCATGCGGGCAGTGTCTTTCTCCGTGAACGATGTGACCGGGGTTTCCGGATTTGCCAAGCCCGGCGATAAGGTGGATATCCTCCTTGTCACGGAACGGGAAGGAAAGAATCGGATTACCTCGAAGATTCTCCTGAAGGATGTGCTGATCCTGGCAGTGAATAAGAGTTCCGGACAGCCACAGCCCCAGCAGGCGAAGAGCAACAGCAGCCAGAATAAACAGGGCATGCCCAATGGCAGTGCTCCCCAGACTACATCGAATAACAGCAGCACCTCTTCCATGGGGACTCCTTCCGTGGTGACCGTGGCCCTTACGCCTTACGATGCGGCAAAGCTTATCGGTTCCACCCAGATCGGCCAGCTCCAGCTGTTGCTCCGGCCGTCTAACGATGAAGGGGACCACTCCATTGGCTATTATGTCATTCCACTTCCCGAGGCCCAGCAGCCCCAGGCTGCGCCGCAGCCGGTATACCAGCCATCGGCTCCGCCTGCTTCCTATGGCCCGGCACCGTCGGTATCTATTTCCTCCGGCGGCGGTGGCAGTTCCGGCGCCGGTTTATCGGGTATTGAAGTCATTCGTGGTACTAATACAAGCAGGGGGCAGTAAAATGAATAAACAGATGAAACGGATCGGCCTCCTGGTAACGGCGGCAGTCATGGGAGTCTATGGCCAGGTCCTGGCAGCCACTCCTTTAAATGTTTCGGTGAACGGTTCCCAGTACATGGAGGCTCCGGGCATTACCCGGCTGGCCGTGGGGAACCCGGATATTGCGGACGTAAAGCTTCTTTCAAACAACGATTTTCTGGTGGTAGGGAAGAAGGCCGGCTCCACATCCCTCATCGTATGGTCCAATGGGCAGCGGGAGGAATACAGCGTCTACGTATCCGGCGATGATGAAGGAACGGAACGTGCCATCCAGAAGGCCATCGGCTATCCCGGAGTCAAGGTCCAGATGATGAATGGAAAGGTCCTCCTCCGGGGTAAGGTGAAGAACCAGTACGAACACGATACGGCAGTGAAGATTGCCCAGTTCTACATGGGCAGCGGCGGAGGTGCCAATGATGCGAAAGATACGAAGGGCACCATTACGGACTCTAATGTCATCGACCTCCTCGATATGACAGCACCCAGTCAGATCCGCCTGGAAGCGCAGATTATTGAAATCAATACGTCCAATGAAAAGGACCTGGGCATCCAGTACTGGTCTCCGGCACTGGGGGATAATACGTCCGGTTCCAGCTCTAATTCCAACAGCAGTGATATTACCCGAGGTTCTGCAGGTCTCTTCTATGCAGGGGAAAATTTCAAAAATAATAGCCGTGGCGGTACGCTGGGCTGGTTCGGCCGCCGGATCAGCAATGTGAATGCATCGCTGCAGGCTTTGATTACCACAGGCAAGGCGCGGATCCTGTCCCGTCCGTCCATAACCACCATGAGTGGACAGAAGGCCAATATCCTCATCGGTGGCCGTATTCCGATTCCTACATCCGCGGGGGACGGGGAAATTTCCATCGACTGGCGGGAATACGGTATCCGCCTTAATATCGAGCCCGTGGTGGATGCGGAAAACAAGATTACCTCCAAAGTCCATGCAGAAGTTTCTACCCTGGACTATGGCCACGGGGTGAAGGAAAATGACTTTACCATCCCCGCCCTGGCTTCCAGAGAAGCAGATGCGGTGATCAACGTCCGATCCGGCATGACCATGGCCATCGGAGGCCTTCTGAATTCGGAAGATGGCAAGACCATCACGAAGATCCCGCTCCTGGGCGATATTCCGATTATCGGCCAGTTCTTCCGGCACACCACGAAGACCCGGGACAACCGGGAACTGGTGATCCTCATTACGCCGACCCTGGTAGCCGATGATACACCGGTATCCATGAGCCAGAAGATGAAGGCAAGCTATGAGACCACAGAACGGTACGCAAGAAATGCAGAAAAGGTGAACGTGAATACGCCGGTGAAACCGGGCACCACCAAAGAAGAAACGGACATCTGGGGCGATAAGCCCGGTGAACCGGGAGACACGGTCATCCTCGAGGAAAAGCCAAAGCCCGAAGGTCCGTCCCACCTCCTCCGCACCACCGATGACAGGGGAGAAACGGTGTACGTCCCCCTCTCCGAAGAGGACTACGCCAAACGGAAAAATGACCTCCAGGTGGTAGGAGTGGACAAGAATCCGGTGCCTGAAGGAGCCGAGAAGATTCCGGTTGTAAGGAAAGAAGTACGGCCTGTTAAGGCTGAGAAGGCCGCTGCTGATTCCGGGGAGAATGATATCCGCAATCGTGTAAGAAAGATTATGGATGAGTATCAGCCAATGCGGTGAAAGGTGGCTAAGGGGGCTAAAGTGACTGAAGTGGCTGAGGGGAAGGTGCGGCGCACAAATTATATAGCGCCGCCATTATATATTTTTTCCAGCAAAGCTATAGAGTTAGTCTTTTGAGAAATCATAGATATACTTATTTCTTTAATGAAACAAAGAACTCCAATAGAATTGGGGATCTCTAAAAACTAATTTCGATACATGCAGAGGTATTTATGAATAGCTATAGTTACCGCGATCTGATTCTGTGGAAAGAAACGAAAAAGCTAACCAGAGATATTTACGCTATTGCTTATAAATTACCTCACTATGAGTTGTATGCACTGTCTTCCCAAATTCGTCGTGCGGTGGTTTCTATTGGCTCAAATATCGCTGAAGGTGCCGGTCGTGGAACTACCAGAGACTATATACATTTTCTCTATAATGCAAAGGGCTCTGCTTTTGAGGTAGAAGCTCAGTTGTATTTGAGCATTGAGCTTGGATTTGTTTCAGAAAAAGATGCTGGTGAAGCACTTCTTCAAGAGAAGCGGGTAGCTTGGATGTTATACAGATTGATTCAAGCCTTGGAAACAAAATATAAAAAAGCTGGTTCTACTTATAAGGAAGATATGGATATATATGGGGATAAAGGTATTAAAGAGCTGGAAATAGCTTGTGATAGTGATTTGGCAATGATAGAGGAGTGGGTTCATGAATAAAAATTGTGCCGCTATATAATTTGATGCGGCACACCATCCCCTCAGTCACCTGAGTCACCTCGCCCGCAGGGCGTCACCCTTCAGCCACTTTTTTATACCAATGTGAAACTTACATACTCATACGTTTGGAAAATAAACCATCAGGAGGAAAACCATGGAAGGCAGGAAAGGTACTATATTTACCGTATTCAGTACGGCCTATGCGGTGGGGAAGTCGCTGATTGCTGTTAATATTGCGGCGGAGCTGGCGAAGCAGGGGATGAAGGTGTGCCTGGTGGACCTGGACCTGCAGTTCGGGGATATAAGCTACTACCTGAAGCTTAATCCGAAGAAGACCATTGCCGATGCCCAGCGGGCCATGAAGGCGAATCCCCGGGATACTGTGGCGGTGGAGTTTTTGACGAAGTATGCCGCCGGCGGGATTTCCTTTGATGTGCTGACGAATCCGAAGCTCATGGAAGAGGCCTATAACATGGACAACGGTATCATCCGCTCTCTGGTACAGCAGCTGCAGCTGGAGTATGATTACGTGATTATCGATACCACTTCCACCTTCAGCGCCCTGAACTTGTCCATGATGGACCTTTCCACGCTGATTAACTTTGTGGGCATCGTAGATTTCATTCCTACCATTAAAAATATGAAGCGCGGCAGCGATACGCTGAAGGAGCTGGGCTATGATGACAGCAAAATCCGGTATGTGCTGAACCGCAGCAATGCAAAGACCCGTATCGACGTGGAGGACGTGGAGGCCATTCTGGGCAAGCATTTCGACTACGTCCTTCCCAATGATTTCCAGACCGCCCAGAATTCTATCCAGAGCGGCGTGCCCTTTGTGCTGGAGGCCCGGCATACGCCCCTGGCGAAGGAGCTCATTTCCATCGTAGACGGCTATGTCCGCCCGGACACAGGCCGGAAAGAGGAAAAAACGGACGACCGCGGCGGCTGGTTTTCCCGTCTGTTTTCCTGAGGGAGGTGAAGGATTTTGGCATATAGAACCGTCCTTATTGAAGAAAACCAGGTTATGCTGGAAAGACTTTCCAGCGTCATTAAGAATACACCGGGCTTTGACCTCAGCGCCCGCTACCGGAGCGCCGGCGATGCCTTGGGGCAGATGCAGGCCTTCAAGCCGGAGCTCATCCTTCTGGACATTGATAACGAAAGAAACGGCGCCCTTCTGCCGGATTTGAAGAAATCCTATCCCCATACCGCCATCATCGGCATGAGCAGGAAATGGGACTCCGAAGCCCAGTCCCGCCTCATGCGTTCCGGCGCCGGCGGGTTCATGATTAAGCCCTTCACCGGCGAAGAACTGCGGGAAACTATCCAGAACCTGAGCAACTCCGCATCCGCCCATCATTCGGAAGTCATCGCCTTTTTCAGTCCCAAAGGGAAGAGCGGCAAAACCACCCTCATTTCCAACCTGGGCTCCGCCCTGGCAAGGAAGACAGGAGAGTCCGTAGCCATTATCGATGGAGACCTCCAGTTCGGTGATATGTCCGTCTTCTTCAACCTCACCCCCCAGAGCACCATCGTGGAAGCGGTGAGAGATATTTCCTTCCTCTCCCCGGTGACTTTGAAATCCTACTTCGTGCCTGTAAATGACAACCTGTCCATTCTCTGCGGCGCTTCCAAGCCGGATCTGGCGGAAACGGTAACCATGGAGGGAATGACCAGCCTCATCAAAATGGCCAGAAGCATTTTCCGTTACGTCCTCCTCGATCTCTCTTCCGGCTTCTCCGACGTATCCTGTACGGCCTGCGAGCTTGCCGACAAGACCGCCATTATGGCCATGGTGAACGGCGGCTACGAAGTAGAGCACATGAAACGGGCCCTCGAAATCTTCCGCAGCTGGGACGACTACAAAGCAAGAGTCCGTCCTGTCTTTACCCGCGTGTCTCCCTGTACGGAAGAAGAAAAAGCAGTCTTCTCCCAGGCCCTGGGCTTCCCCGTGGCCCATATCCTTCCTAACGAATACCTGGCCGTGTCGTCGGCTGCCGATAACGGCCGGCTCCTCATAGACCAGATGCCGGACAACCCCTTCTCCCTGGCAGTGGAGAAATTGGCGGAAGAGATAGCGGCAGGGCGCTAAGGGGTGACAGACCTTTCCTAAAAACTTGCCTTCCCCATTTATAGGGGAGGGGGCCACTTTTTCCCCAAAAAACTTGCCTCCCCCTGCAAGCAGGGGGAGGGGGACCGCGTGAGCGGTGGAAGGGGTGGCGCCCTTATGGACACGCCCTGGCGGGCGTGAAGGTTCAAAGGGTTCAAAGGGTTCAGAAGTTTGACCCGCCTGTCGGCGTGAGGGTTTTGGTGGGCGCCTCCGGCGCCAGTATGAATGCCGCCTTCCGGCGGCGCCCCCTTTGGTGCCTCTCGGCACCATCTTCGCCCCGTTGGGAAGCGTGTCACTGGATTTTCGGGTCACTGCGTTCCCCTACAAATCCAGTTCCCTTGCCACCCCGCTAAAGCGGTGGGACTATGGACGCTCAGCATTGTGCTACATGGTTCAAGAGGTAAGCGTAAAGGTTTTTATTCTGCCCCCTGCATAGGGGTGGCAAGCGAACTTGGTTCGTAGGGGAGCAATAGCGACCTGAGAACCAAGTGAGACGCTTTCCCATGGAGAAGTCCGGCGCAGCCGGATAGGGGGTGGCCACCGTAGGTGGCCAATCTTGCTAAAGCTGCATGGAGGAGATGGCTGCCGATTGGCAGTCAGGTAAACAATGGAGTATCATTACCGTGCTTCACCTCGTACACCCTTTTGCCACTACGTGGCATTTCCCCTCAAGGGGAAACGAGAGATAGCGGCGGGAAGAAATGTTTACGTTATCTTAGTTTTATAAAACTGCGCCCGTAGGGCGCCACCTCAACCCTCACGCCGAAGGCGTGTCAAACCTGAGAACCTTGTTTTGTATATTTCCGCCTTTAATTTTTTTCTACCTCCGTATTATAATTCAGTCAGGAAGGAGAATGTCAGGATGATACTTTTATTTTCATTACTTTTCGCCTTTCTGTTCTTTATTCTTCTCTTCCTTGGCCTTACGGCAGTACTGCGGCGGAGGAGGGAGATGGCGGAGCGTATCCAGATGTACTCCGGGTACCGGCCATCCGTGGTACGTAAGGCTTCGCCCTTTGAGGTGCTTCGGGGCCGTTTCCATGAGATTTTTGCGGAGAAGGCCAAGCGCTCCGGTACGTCCGGGCGGAGCCGGCTGGATCTGATGATGGTACGGGCGGGGCTTCCTTTGCTGGGGTCGGAATTCCTGGCCATTTCTGCGGGGTTTTCGCTTCTGGTATTTGTCATCTTTGCACTGGCCACTTTAAATCCTGTCACCGGTTTTCTGGCGGTGCTTCTCTTCCTGGCGGCGGACTTTGTATTCGTACAGCGGAGAATCAGCAAGCGTCTCAATAATTTCCAGCGCCAGCTGGCGGACTGTCTCTCCCTGGTGGCGAACTCTTTGCGGGCCGGCTTTTCGTTCCTGCAGACCATGGAAATCATTTCCCGGGAAATGGAACCGCCCATGTCGTCGGAGTTTGAAAGAGTCATGAGAGATACGAGCCTGGGAAAATCCCTGGATGAGGCTCTCCATGATATGGATGAAAGAGTTGGCAGTGCCGACTTCTCCCTGGTGATAACAGCTGTTCTCATCCAGCAGCAGGTAGGCGGCAACCTGGCTACCATTCTGGATACCATCAGGAATACCATTTCGGAGCGTATCCGTATCCGCCGCGAGGTGAATACATTGACTGCCCAGGGCAAAATGTCGGGTATCGTACTGGCATGCATTCCTGTGGCATTGGCTTTATTCTTCTACGTTTCTTCACCGGAGTACCTGGAACCGCTTCTTACTACCGATATAGGAAAGATGGCTATTATAGGGGCCCTGTTTCTGGTGATTGTGGGCTTTGCTATTATCCGGAAAATTGTGGATATTAAGGTCTAGTTTTACTTTGGTAAAAAGCCATCTTGGCTTTTTATATAATCATTGATTGCAGAAAGTCAACGAGAGGGGGTGAATTCCTATGATGTCCTTAGCAAAACAGATGTATGACTACTATGTAAAACCTTACCTCGGTGAAAAAGGCCAGGACATGGTCGAATATGCACTGATGCTGGCTATTATCGTTGGCATTGGCTGGCTGATTTACCAGCAGTCCGGCATTGCAAATAGCATTAACAATGTATTTACTAATGCTAGCAACCTTATGGAAAAAGCTAACAACCAGTCTGCTGGCACATGAGGCTAATGGTTCTCTAGGCAAAGTGCAAAAAGCTCCTGCGAAGGCAGGAGTTCTTTGGAAAGGCGGTCAATCATAGATTGGCCGTTTTTCCAAAGAATGGATGGAACATAGGGATTGAAAGGAGGAACCATCATGAAAAAACAGGGCGGACAGGATATTGTGGAATTCGCTTTGATGATTCCTCTTTTTTTAGCGTTTTTGGTGGGTATCGCCTTATTTGGTTTGTATTTTAGTGACTGGGTTTCCTATAATAATTTAGCGCGATCCATGGCCAGAGAGGCGGCTGTTGCATCGGCTTCAATTCAGAAAGATGATAATCAAAATGAAAAAGTGGTGAGAGATCCTTCTTTTGATACAATCAAAGGGGATTATGTCAAAGCCTATAGTGGTGTCACGACCCATATGTATCTTTTAAATGCCGATAGCATTAAGTTTTCAATCGTTGATAATGAAAAAAAAGAAGTATCGGATTCTGCGCAGGCAGAAGAAAATCGTCGTCCTTACTCAGTGAAAGTAGAGTTGCATCTGAAGAAGAATACAGATGACACAGGCTTTTTACTGGGTGTGAAGAATTTGAAGATTATTATTCCTGACTCCATGAATGTTACCTATTATATGTATGCTGAAAATGATCCAAGAAATCAATCTACTTAAAACTGACTATTATTTCTATACAAAGGGGATGTAAATCGTGACACTGCTGGAACGTCTGGGGCGCCGTGAAGAGAAGGGGAAGGCCGAAGTCAAGGAAGAGAATATATTCGCCGGACGGGCGGTGGATGCGAAGGAAGAGGAATACCAGACCCTGAAGCTCAATGTGCACCGTGCCATTGTAGAGGAAATGACTTCGGAACAGCAGAAAATCCTGGACGGCACGAACCGCAGCCGCCAGGACATTGAGAATGTGATTTCCGGCTACGTGCAGCGGGTGCTGGAGCACAATCCTTTTGTGGTGCCCCGAGGCGAAAGGGCCCGGCTGGTATCGGATATATGCGATGAAATCCTGGGCTACGGCCCCATCGAACCGTTCCTGAAGGATGACACCATCACCGAAGTCATGGTGAACGGGCCGAAGAAGATTTATGTGGAACGGATGGGGAAACTCCATCTGACAGGCGCCCAGTTCCATGATAATGCCCACCTTATGAGCATTATCGACAAGATCGTGACGCCCATCGGCCGTCACGTGGACGAAGCGTCTCCGCTGGTAGATGCCCGCCTGCCTGACGGTTCCCGTGTCAATATCGTCATCCCGCCCCTGTCCCTCATCGGACCCTGCGTAACGATCCGTAAATTCTCGAAGACCCCGTTCTCCGTGGAAAATCTCATTTCCTTCGGCACCCTGTCGGAGCAGATGGCCATATTCCTTCGGGCCTGCGTGAAAGCGAAGCTGAATATCATGGTCAGCGGCGGCACCGGCTCCGGTAAAACCACCAGTTTGAACGTGCTGTCTTCTTTCATTCCCCATGATGAACGTATCGTTACCATCGAAGATGCGGCGGAACTCCGGCTGGAACAGCCCCATGTGGTGACCCTGGAAGCCCGCCCGGCCAACATCGAAGGCAAAGGGGCGGTGACTATTCGGGACCTGGTGAAGAACTCCCTCCGTATGCGTCCTGACCGCATTATCGTGGGCGAAGTCAGAGGAGGCGAGGCCCTGGATATGCTGCAGGCCATGAACACCGGCCACGACGGCTCCCTTACCACCGCCCACGCCAACAGCCCCAGGGATGTGCTGTCCCGTCTGGAAACCATGGTGCTCATGAGCGGCCTGGATCTGCCGGTACGGGCTATCCGTGACCAGATTTCATCGGCCCTGGATCTTATCATCCATCAGGAACGTATCCAGGACGGCTCCCGCAAGATGACCTATATTACAGAAGTACAGAAAATGGAAGGGGACGTCATCGTCCTGAAGGATCTCTTCCGCTACAGGCAGACCGGATTCGATGAAAACGGCAAAGCCCTGGGACAGTTTGTGCCCACAGGCCTGCAGCCCCAGTTCCTGGCCAAGTTCAAGGCCCACAATGTGGAATTTCCGAAATTCATGCAGCGGGCAGGCGGTGCCTGGGGGGAGGGTGAGTAACCATGCTGGCTCTTTCCATTTCCATCGCCCTGGCCCTCTTCTTCTTCCTTGCACTGTCGGTGCTGGCGCTGAAACGGTTCGGCGAAAGGGAAGTGAAGCGCCGTCTCGATACCTTCCGTGAGGAAACGGAAGAGGAGGAAGAAGAAACAGGGGAAGATGACCTGAAAAAGATTCCTCTTTACCAGCGTACCATCGGACGTATGCTGGCCCATGTGATGGAATTTCTCTCCCACTTTGCCCCCTCCGCCATGCCGAAAATGATGGAACAGCGCATCATGCTGGCAGGGAAACAGGGGATCTGGAAGGTGAGAACCGTGGTGGGCCTCTGGTTCTTCTCCATGGTTTTCTGCGGCCTTCTGGGATTTTACTATACCGCAAAGAATCCCATGGACACCATCCAGGGCCTCTGCGTGGTATGGGGCAGCTTCCTCTTCGGCGCTCTGCTACCCTTCGGCGTCTTCAACCATATCATCAAAAAGAGACAGGATCTCATCATCCGCCAGCTGCCGGACGTGCTTGACCTCCTCTCCATTTCCGTACAGGCCGGCCTTTCCCTGGACGGCGCCATGCGTAAAGTGGTGGAAAGAATGGAAGGCCCCTTAATCGACGAATTCCGCCGTATGCTCCGGGATACAAGAATGGGCATGACCCGCCGCCGCTCCATGCAGCTCATGGCCAAACGCTGCGACGTGCAGGACGTATACCTCTTCGTCATGTCCGTAGTCCAGTCCGAAAGACTGGGCGCCTCCATGTCCGACACCCTGGTCATCCAGGCCGACAACATGCGGGACCTCCGCCGCCAGAGAGCCAGAACCCAGGCCATGAAGGCCCCGGTGAAAATGGTCTTCCCCCTGGTCTTCTGCATCTTCCCGGCCATCTTCGTCGTCGTATTGCTGCCATCCTTGTTATCGCTAAAACAGACAATAGGATAAAGGGATATTTTAATATCATTGACGCAAAGGAGAGTCTATGCTCGAATATTGGACTTTTAGCAAGGAAGATTTTCCAAGCGTTCAAATTCAGGTGGAAAGGGCTGATACATGGCTTGGCCGTTTCTGCGGGCTTATGATGAGAAAACCGCTTCCTCATGGAAGCGGGCTTCTTCTTGTTTCAACAAACAGCATTCATATGTGCTTTATGCGATTTGCTATTGATGCGGTTTATCTTGATCAGGATAATATTATTGTGAAAATAGTAAAAAATCTTCATCCCTGGATAGGAATTTCAGCCTGCTTCCATGCCGCATCAGTCATAGAGATGCTTTCCGGTGAGGCGGAAAGGCTGCATTTGGAAATTGGGATGAAAGGTAAATGCAGTGATGAAATAGGCAGGAAGAACAAAAAAATAAAAATTTATAAACTAACGAATTTTATAAAGTAATTTTAAGCCAATCTGTAAACACCCGACAGATTGGCGTTTTTATTATATTTTTCAGGCTAAAGCGCTTATTCGATATTTACAAATATGGACTAAAGCTTATATAATTATAACAAAGATTAAAAATATTTTTTCGAGCTTCCGTAGAAGCTGGGACGGGGATATTATGGATAAATCGTTATATACGCTGGACTTCATGAGACATACTTATGAAAACTTCCCTATTGGCGTCTTTGTATACGGAGATGATGAACAGGGAGAAATTGTCTATACGAACCCCCGAATGCTGGCTCTATGCGATTGTAAAAATGAAAGAGGATTCCGTGAACTGACAGGCGGGTCCCTTTTTGGCATGATCCATAAGAACCGGACCTTGCTGCTGGATGATATCAAGGATCAGCTGCATGCAAGCAAAGACCGCTTTACATTGAACTGCATGATAGTGACAGCAAATGGAAGCTGCCGGCCCGTGGAACTGGCAGGGCATGTAGAGGATGAGAAGACAGGAAGCCATCTGATTCACGTCTTTGTCATCAATGAAAAAGGCAGACTGCCTTCTTATGAGGTCGATCCTGTAACGGGACTTCCTGGCATGAGGCGCTTTATTGCTGCAGCTCACGAAGTTGTCAGGGAAAATGCGCAAAAAAGCCATCCTGACAGATTGTACCTGCTGTTCTTCAATATTTCCCATTTCAAAATGTTCAATGTCAATTATGGCATTACGGCAGGAGATATGTTCCTGAAGATGATGGGGGAGAGCATCCGCCAGGTCTTTTCAGATTCATTCATCTCCCGTTTTGATGTGGATCATTTTATGGTCCTTGCTGAAGGCGGAGATATAGACAGGTGCCTGAAGGAAGTGCATGATATGATCCTTCGTATCAGGCCGTCTGCCAAGGTGGAATGCAAGATCGGCGTCTATGAACTGCATGGAGAAACGCTGAATCCTGATCTGGCACTGGCCAGTGTCAAGATTGCCTGTGACAGTATCCGCAATACACCGGACACATTTTATGCATATTACACGGATTCCATGGGAAAGAGTCTGACTGTCCGCGAATATGTAACCAAGAATATTGATGAAGCAATAGAGAAGGAATACATAAAGGCATACTTCCAGCCAGTCGTAAGAACGATTTCAAAAACGTTATGCGGTATGGAAGCGCTTGCCCGCTGGAATGATCCTGTAAAGGGATTCTTAATGCCATGCGACTTTATCACCGCTTTGGAAGACAGCCGTGAAATTTACAAGCTTGATTTGGAGATTATTCGTCAGGTGTGCAGGAATATTGCACTTTGCAAGAGAAGCGGAGAGGCTATTGTTCCTGTTTCGGTCAATCTTTCGCGCCTCGATTTTCTTTGCTGCGATATTTTTAAGGAAATAGAGGATTTGACAGCCAGATACAGAGTTCCAAAGGAACTTTTGCATATCGAAGTCACGGAAAGCGTTTTTATGGGCGGGGAAACAGTCATCTGGAAGACTCTGAAAAAATTCCGCGCGGCTGGTTATGAAGTCTGGATGGATGATTTCGGAAGCGGGTACTCATCGCTCAATCTTCTGAAAGACTATAAGTTTGACGTGCTTAAAATCGATATGGCATTTCTATCAAGCCCGAGTAAAAGGGCCAGAAATATCCTGTCATCCGTTGTCGCTATGACGAAAACCATCGGCGGGAGGAGTCTGGCAGGGGGCGTAGAGACAAAGGAGCAGTTTGAATTCTTGAAAAAGGCGGCCTGCGAAGAAGTACAAGGATATTATTTTGGAAAACCGGCTCCCTACGAAGAAACGATACGTCACTGCATGGATACGGGAATCAAAATTGAAAGCCGCGCTATGCGTCTTTGCTATGAGGCTTTGAGCAAGGTTGATTTTCAGAACGATAAAGCGCCTGGTGTCGCTGAATACGATGGAAAGACCATTCGTCTTTTATATACCAAGGATGAACATCTGAAAAAGATTATGACGCCCGGCTGCATAGAGCTTGGCAATAGGGAAAGCATTGGAAATGCAAGGCGGATGGAATTTGCTAGTGCATTCAGGGAACTGGCTGAAAAAGTACTGAAAAGCGGGCATCGTGAAGAAGTTTCCTGCATCATCAGCAATAAACTGAAGATTATTTCAGGAGCCTGCATTGTTCTTAATAATGGAACGTATGCATTTTCTATCAAATTAAATAATCTGGTAGAAAATACTCCGGGAGATACAGACAGAGCCGGACAGGCGCATTTTGACCGCATTCTTCAGAATGTATATTCCGTCTACGACAATATAACGCTTTTAGATCTGGCAAAAAGAACTTCAATGAACCTGGCCGGCCGGGGAGAAACGAGAGGAAAACTGTCAAAGACGGGTGATCTGGGACAGGATCATGTCATTTACTTCGAGACCTGTATCTATCCTGCTGATTATGAAAGATACCTGGCTTTTACAGATGCAAATACACTTTCGCAAAGGGTGGAGGCGGAAGGGCATACCGGCCTTTCTTCTTTCTTCCGGACTAAAGACAAGGATGGGACATATCCCTGGAAAATGCATACTATCATACCGGTATCCCGCACGGGCGCTTCAAAGATACTTTACTGTGTGAAGGGGCTGTCTGGAGACTGTGCGAAGATGGTAGGCACAGCGCAGGAAGATATCGAAGAAAGAGCGCTTGAAGCGTATGCTGAAAGAGGTGTCGAGAGCAAGGATATCCTCTGGAAGAGTCTGATGAATTTCTCAGACGTTGCCTGTTTCTGGAAGGACAGGGAGCATCGGATCCGCGGAATCAATTCGAAGTTCATGAAATCTTTCGGACTCAGCTCAGAAAAAGACGTCATTGGGAAGACGTCGGATGAGATGGGCTGGATTATCAATGAATATTCCTGGAAACGTTCAGAGGATGATGTGCTCATTTCCGGCCGCTGCATCAGGAACGAAATGGTTGACTGCGTATTTCAGGGAACGCTGAAAAGAATTATTTATACAGAGATTCCTATTTATGATGAAGGAGAAATCATAGGGATTTTAGGTTGGTTCATTGAGGAAGAGCAGATAGAAAAGAGCCGTGAGAATCTAAAGCTTACAGTAACAGATCCGGTTACAGAACTTTTGAATTCAAGAGGTTTGCTCGAGTCCATGATGACGTATTCGGAAATGTATCAGCATTATAATGTGGACTACGTCATGCTCTTTATCTTTGTTCCCCAGTACAATCAAATGCTGGCATCTTACGGGAAAGAGACGGCAGATGAACTTTTGAGAGAAGTCACTTCAAGAATCAATTCAGTTTTCGGCAGGAGCGGGCCGGTCGGAAGAATCAATGGAGGAGAGTTTATCCTTCTCTTCCATTATGAGGACCAGGGGGCTGTTTCGGATATGAGCCGGAAACTGAAAGAAGAAATTTCCCATATTGATCATGTGAAAAATATTCCGTGCAAAGTGGATGCAAATACACTGATTACATATGGATCAGATAAGATTGCAGCCGGTAAATTGATGGAACAGGCTATTGGCATTATCAGGAGCGGCGGTGCTGAAATTTCCGTCGATGACTGGGTCAATAAAGGCGAACTGTTCGATCGTATTCCCATTCCTTACGTCCTGCTTGATGTTCCGATTGGAAATGATGGAATGATTTCAGGCATCATCTGCCGTTACAAGAATACGGCATATGAGAAGATGATGGGAATCCATAATAAGACTGAATTGGAAAAACGCTTTTCTGATCTTCTGGATACGCCGGATTATACCTGGCGGCAGCGTTTGTATGAAGCCGCTTACGAAGGAAGGACCGTTTTCAATCAGAAGTACTTCCCTGAAGAAGGAGAATGGCTGGACTATCTGTTTTTCAGGGGGCCTAGAAGAGGCACCTGTTCAGCAATGATTCTTCACCGGGACAAGAGTACCGTGCAGGCAGCACCCAGAGTACTCAATTATTCAACGGATCATCTGGTCAATTACCTGATGGATATCCTCATCAAAGGCGAGAATTATGGCACAGCGATTGGAAGTGTTCTCAAGGAAATAGGAATTATCATTTCCGCAGACCGCGTTTTCATCGGAAACATACAGAATCAGTCAGTTTCCTATCCTTTCAGCTGGTGCAGAGAAGGTCTTGCATCGATTAAGAATCTGGGATTTACAGGTGCTGATTTTGATGAATATGTCGAGATGAGGAAGCATCTCCTTGAGAAGAATGACAGCATTGCGATTTCCGATATTGATGATATCAAGGAGACTGACCGGGTAACGTATCAGTTCCTGAAAGCGCACGATGTGCATTCTATTGCTGAAGTTCCTATTTTCCGTGATAATCATTTATATGGCTTCCTTGGCGTAATCAATTACGACAGGGAAAATGGAGTCGATGTCAGGTACATGCTGGAAAAAGTGGCTGGTTACCTGGACCTCAAGGCAAGAAACCAGGAACTGATGGATACACTGAAATATATGTCGGGCAATAATCTGCTGACCGGACTCCATAACAGGAACGCAATGAGCAAGAAGGTAGAGGAGCTCAAGCTCCATCGGACGCCGGTTGGAATTATATATGCCGATCTGAATAATCTTAAAGCAACAAATGATACATACGGGCATGATGCAGGGGATCTCCGGCTGAAGGAAATCGCTGACATCATGAAGGAAATCTTCGATCTTGACGATATATACCGCCTTGGCGGCGATGAATTCATTATCATCATGGATAATGTGAAGAAACTGGACAAGATGGATAAACTTAGGAAATTCAAAAAGGTCATCCGGAATCGTTCCGTGGATGTTGCCATTGGTTTTGAATGGGTGGAGAATGCATCTGAGTTTGATTTTGGCATGAAATCTGCCGATAAAAAGATGTATCGCAACAAGAAGAAATATTACAAAACACACAAACTGACAGAACGGGGAGATGAAAGAGCTGCTGCAAGGTAATTCCGCAGCGGGAACAGCTGATGCATGCAAACGGCAGGTTCTCTAAATGATGATTTGTGCCGGCCATGATTTCATGATTTGTTATGTACCATGTAATTCCTGTACGGAACTCGGATTATAGAAAGGGGAGTTACTGATGGAGCTGAAAGAAGAAAATTTTAGAAAGATAGCGGATGATCTTCCTTTTGGACTTTACATTGTAGAGCCGGACCGTACGATCGTTTACTGGAATAAGGAAGCGGAACAGATTACAGGATATAAAAGAGAGGAAATGGTGGGCAAGCACTGTCCGCAGTCAGGATTGTTCCATATGGATGAAGAGGGACGAAGCCTTTGCCAATTCTTCTGCCCGCTCCTTGCTACTGTCGAATCGGGAGAAAAATCAAAAGCAAGAGTTACTTTTCTTCATAAGAACGGATACCGCATCTTGATTGATACATATTTTGTGCCGCTTAAGGATGAAAATGGGGAAACGAAGCATGTAGCAGAAATTTTTGAGGTAGTGGGCCCGGTGGAAGCAGATTCCCGTCTCGTTGAAAATCTGCATGAGATCGCATTCCATGACTCCCTGACAGAGCTTCCGAACCGCTTGTACATGGAATCCATACTGAAGGTCAGGTTCTATGAGTACCACAAATTATTCCGCCCGTTTGCCGTGATGTTTATGGATATTGACCATTTCCATGACTTTAATATAAAATATGGCCATGTTGCCGGAGATATGATGCTGAAATCATTTACTGACAGCATTAAAGAGAATGTCCGGCACGAAGATGTGATCGGACGCTGGGGCGGCGAGGAGTTTGTCGGTGTATGCCCTGTTCCTTATGAAAAGGATGCCGTTCCGATTGCAAACCGCTTGCGGGATGTAGTCAATCAGGCGTATATTATTAAAGACGGAAATAAGCTTTCTGTTACAGTTTCTATTGGCGTGACCTTTGTCAGAGAAGAAGATACCTTAAAATCCATTGTCGACAGGGCAGACCGTTTGTTGTTCAAGGCAAAGCAGGCAGGGAGAGATCGGATTATGATTGATGCTGATGTGCCTCTTGTCGGGAAGATTGAGCGCGCAGACATCAGATGATGACAGAAATAATAGTGACCGCAGATATTCTGCGGTCATTTGTTATTCCAGAAGAAACGGGACAGGAAGCAAAAATTTGCTTATAGGGGACATTAGAATGCGTTTTTTGTGGAAATTAATCAAGTGGCTCGTCGGTCTTGCACTTATCCTTTTTCTGGCGGCGGGGCTTTATGCGGGAAATGTAGCGTATGAAGAGCTTTTCTCCGCGCCCTGGGATCAGATTCTTGGAATAGAGAATCGTAAAGGAGAACTTGACCGGATCCATTCACTGGAGGCGAGAAATGGCTGGCAGAGGGTCGAAGTCCATTCAAAGGATGGGACGAAACTTGTCGGGACGTATATTCCGGGAGAATCAGGAACCCGGAATACGGTGATACTTCTCCATGGTTTGTATCAGAACCGCACGATGTGCATTCCTTATGCCAATATTTACCGCAGGATGGGATACAATGTCCTGCTGGCCGATCTTCGCGGGCATGGAGAAAGTGAAGGCGGCCATACAGACTGGGGCATCCATGATGTAGAGGATATGAATGCATGGGTTTCGCTTCTTAGAAGCAAAAATCCGCAGATGCAGATCGGGTTCCATGGTGTTTCCTTAGGCGCTGCCATGGCGCTCATCTACAGTGCAAGCGATGAAGGAAAGCAAATGAAATTCTATGTGGCCGACAGCTCTTACGGGGATCTTTTAGATCTTGGAAGAGACAAGCTTATGAAGTATACGGGGGATGACAGACTGGTCCTCGGCATGGACGTATTGAATCCATTCTTCCAGGCAGCCTTATACATGCACACGGGCAAGCTTTTATCTGATATCGATCCGGTAAACAGAGTCCAGCACATGACATCTCCTGTGCTTTTCCTTCATGGCGCGAAAGACCAGCTCGTACCGCCTGAAGTAGCAGAACTTCTTTTAGCAGATTCGTCCAGCACGAACAAAAAACTTTATATATTCCAGGGAGCGTCACATACGATGGAAATGTCTGCAAATGGGCCGGCTTATCGCGAATATGTCACAGATTTCATTAAAAATACCTGATAGACTGTCAAAAGCTGTGATAAAATAAAGAAAAGTATCGTAGTTTCCGCGAGGTGATGGATAATGGATAATCAGGAAATTTCAAAGAGTGCAATGGAAGCGGCTGCTGAAACGATTCAGGTATTGAAGGGAACGGTAGAGAGCCTCCAGATGAATCTGGATCAGGAAAGAGATGCCATCGATGGACTTCATTTGACCATCGATTCACTGGAAAAAGAAAATGAAAAACTGCAGGAACGCGTATTCCAGCTGGAAGCTGAAATGAATCAGCCTAAGGTTGAGACACCTGCAGAAGGTATTGATATTGCAAAGAATCTTGAAAAGAAACTAGGATTTTATTACAAGGATCTTAAAGCAGTCGACGGAAAGAATCTGACTGCTGAAGACAGCGAAACATTGTACAATATTCTTGATTACACATTCAAAGCGCTCCGGAAAGCAGGGCTGAAATTCTAAAATAAAAGCAGTGAAATTGCATCATCACAATTTCACTGCTTTTTTATTTCAATTTTGTTGTCTGGGCGTAGAAGAAAAGGTATTGCTGGAGGATTCCAGCATTTTCACCAAAAGAAGGGAATGGGTTTTCTCCCTGGTAGAATGTATCGATGACCCGGGAAATCCATACATCAACGGGGGCAAAAGATGTCCGTCCGTATCCGAAGAGTGCTGTGCATCCTGCTACTTTAATGCCGACACCCGGGAAATCCATCAGCGCCTTCAAAAGATCTTCGTCATCGAGTGTACCTATCTTTTTCATTATACCGGGAGTTTTAACAGCCGCTTTCACAGTATCGTATATATAAGGAGCTCTGTATCCTAAGGAGCAGGATTTGAGCTCTTCTAACGAAAGCTTTGATAATTCCTTTGGCATTGGGAATGTATAAATGATTTCATAGGGCGTCTTTACAGGTTTTCCTGCGGCCTTTGCAAGCGCTTCGACAGCCGAACGGATAGCAGGAATGGATTTTCTTTGCGAGATGATGAAAGTAATGAGCGTTTCCCATGGATCCTGACGGAGAATCCGGATGCCACTGCTGTAGGAAGCTGCCTTGTACAGGCATGGATCTGATTCCGGAAGAGCCTCCCTTATGGATTTGTAATTCCTGTTCCAGTCAAAGTAAGGCTTCCATGTATGATTCCACTGATACCGGCTGCAGGAAATGTCATACTTTGTCTCTGTAAGCGGCTTCATGTAAAGCACATGGGAGCCTGTGATAAAGCGGTAACCATATTCAGTTTGAACGACACGGAAGCACTGTCCGCTTCTCATGATCTTATCAGCATCGAAATCGTCTTTGATAGTAACGATCATATATCCTCCTGATGAAACTGTTTTCCTTATTATACAGGAATCAAAGGGAAAGGGTCCTCTAAAAGAAAAAAAGAATAATAAAAATTCTGTTTGTTTATTTTGTTTATATTTCTGCTTCAGGTGATAAAATAGAGGAAAATGAGGTACAAGGATTGTGATTATGGGAGGGATTTTATGAAAATCAAGAAAATCTGCGCGGCTCTTGCATTGGGCGGGCTTGTCCTGGCGTTGACCGCCTGCGGAAACTCGGGAAGTTCTTCAAGCAAAGCGGCCTCTGCCGTGCAGCCAACTTCGCAGAACGGGAAGTATGTGCCAAACCCGACAGGGAAGCCTATGTCCGAAGACCTGAAGGACCAGCTAGAAAGCCTTCATGAAAAGGAAGCAAAATCTATTGATACGATCAAAGAGCTGCCTGCCGGATCCAATAAGGGAAAGAAAATCATGATCGCTTACTTTACGTGGGGCGGCATAACGGGCGAAGTCGCTCATTCCATCCAGCAGAAAATTGGCGGCGATATTTATGAAATCAAGAGAGATCCGGACTATTCCAAGGAATATAATGCTGTCCTGAAGGAAGCAGCCGCAGCGCCTGGCGCTAAGATTTTCCAGGGGCTGACACTTGATGCAAATACTTCGGACAATGTCATTGACCCGTGGCTCACAAAAGCAGGTCTTATGTAATTAATTAAGCAAAAGCCGTTGTCCATATGAGGATGGCGGCTTTTTTGATTGAAATCAATAAAGATGCAATAATAGATGATTTTCCCTTTTGGCAATATGGTACAATAAAAAATATATTGAAGTATTACTGAAGGGAGGGGCTGTTTTGGGAAAACAAGTACTATTGATTAATGATCTTCCCGGATACGGCGAAGTAGCGCTGGCTGCCATGATGCCTATTCTTACCCATATGGGGCATCATATTTATAATCTGCCGACAGCTCTGGTCTCAAATACCCTGGATTATGGGAAGTTTGAAATTCTGGACACGACGGATTATATGATCCATACGCTTGATGTCTGGAGAGCGCTTAATTTCTCCTTCGATGCCGTTTCTACCGGCTTTATCGTAACGGAGAAGCAGGCGGAGATGATCCGGGAGTACTGCGTGGAAGAACGCAAAAAAGGAACACTGATATTTGTAGATCCGATTATGGGAGATGAAGGGCATCTGTATAACGGGCTTACGGATCAGACAGTTGCAGGGCTCAGAAATTTGATTTCCGCAGCAGACTTCATGGTCCCCAATTATACGGAGGCATCTTTCCTGGCAGGAGTGCCTTACAAGGAAGAGGGGACGACAGAGCCTGAAATCAAAGACCTTCTGCTTCGTCTTCATGAGATCAGCAGGGGATCCGTTATTATAACAAGCGCAAAAGTAGATGGAAAGAATGCAGTAGCAGGCTATGATGCAAAGCTTGATAAGTTTTTCCTCATCCATTTTTCACTGATTCCCATGCGCTTCCCAGGGACCGGCGATATTTTTTCTGCCGTGTTCATGGGCGGAGTGCTTCATGGAAAAACGATGAAGGATGCTGCGTCGCATGCCATGGATACCGTACGCAGAATGATAGAAAAGAATTTAGGAAGCAGGGAACCTTTTAAAGGAATTCCGATTGAAACATGTCTGGAGGTTTTGGACTAATGGCTAGAAGACCGAAAATCAAGATTACCTGTATTGACAGATTGGGAAAATGCCCCTGCCACAGGGGACACCGTCCGGGAGATTCCTGGGATTTTGATAAGGACAGAGGAGAAATCTGCCCCATGGTCATGCATGTGGCATTTCCATACATAGATATCCTGAGGTACGGCGGAGAGATTCCCCAGCCGGGACAGAAAAAAGGGACAGCCATTTTCTGCTGCCCTGATGTAGAAACCATCAATGTATTCAAAATCGAACGAATCGATGAAGAGAAAGAGGACTAATCAGTCTTTTCTGAAAGTTGTATAAGTGAGAATGGGTGTGGACATCATGGAACAGATGAAATTCATCCGCAGGCTTCCTGAACCAATGGAAATGAAGCAGGAAATTCCATTGAAGCCGGAATATGCAGAATTGAAGGAGAGAAGAGATAAAGAGCTTGCAGACATCATGACAGGGAAGGATGACAGATTCTTACTGATCATCGGCCCCTGCTCAGCAGATAATGAAACTGCCGTGCTCGATTACTGTGAGCGTCTTGCCAAAGCGGCAGATGAAGTCAAGGACAAATTATTCATTGTTCCAAGAGTATACACGAATAAGCCGCGCACGATAGGCAAGGGTTACAAAGGCATGCTTCATCAGCCCGATCCGGAAGGAAAGGAAAACATGATGGAAGGAATCAAAGCTATCCGCCGCATGCATGTCCGTGTCATTGAAAATACAGGATTTACCTGTGCTGAGGAAATCCTCTATCCGGAAAATCACAGATATCTCTCCGATCTACTGGCATATGGAGCCATCGGGGCGCGCTCTGTCGAGGATCAGCTTCACAGGATGATTGCAAGCGGCGTGGGGATTCCGGTCGGCATGAAGAATCCGACATCTGGCGATCTTTCTGTCATGATGAATTCCATTGAAGCTGCTCAGAATGAGCAGGATTTCCTTTTCCATGGGTGGGAAGTGCATACGACGGGAAATCCCCTGGCGCATGCTATCCTCCGCGGATATGTCAATCACTTCGGGACAAGCATGCCCAACTATCATTATGAAAACTTGCAGCATGTGATGGAAATGTACAATGAAAGATCACTGGAAAATCCTGCCATCGTTGTGGACTGCAACCATTCCAATTCCGGCAAGAAGTACATGGAGCAGATCCGTATTGCCAGAGATGTCATGGCAAGCAGAGCTTATTCTCCGGATATTCATCATCTGGTCAAAGGGCTTATGATCGAGAGCTACATCGAAGACGGAAGCCAGAAAATCGGAGAAGGGATTTATGGCAAGTCCATTACCGATCCATGCCTTGGATGGGCAAAGAGCTATGAACTGATCTTGAATCTGGCGGATCAGGTATAATACAATAAAAAAGGCTGTAAAAAACGATTTCCCGCTTTTCACAGCCTCTTTTTAGTTTTCAGATTAGAGTTTCAGTGCTCTTGCAAAGTGTTCTTTCAGGACCTTAATGGACTTCTGGAATTCTTCATTTTCTTCATCTGTCAGGTGGAGTTCAATGATGTCCTCTACACCGTCCTTACCGATCTTGACCGGAACGGAAGCAAAGCTGTCCTTGATTCCATACGGGCCGTCGAGGTAGACGGAGCAGGGGAGAATCTTGTGCTCATCATGGTAAATGGCACGGACAAGCTCAGCTGTTGCAGAAGAAACACCGAATTCAGTGCAGCCTTTCATGGAATTTTCCCAGGTGCCTTCTTCATGAACCTTGCGGAGAATTTCATCCTTGGAATCCATGTGGTAAACGTCCGGCTTTTCAGCAAGAAGTTCATCAATCGGCTTGCCTGCTACCGTGACGTGGCTCCACGGAATCATGCTCGAATCCCCGTGTTCGCCTAAGAGGTAAGCTGTGAGGGAACGGCGGTTGATTTTAAGCTGCGTGGAGAGCTGCATCTGCAGGCGGGCGGAGTCCAAAGCTGTGCCCGAGCCTATGATTTTCTGCTTTGGCCAGTCAAGCTTGTACTGCAGGTATTCGGCAATAATATCGCATGGGTTGGAAATGGAAATAATGATGCCGTCAAATCCGGATTTTTCAATGATCGGGAGGAATTCCTTGCTCGTATCGACGGCGCTGTTCATCATGTCGAGGCGGTTCTGTCCCTGAAGGCGCGGCCTGCCGGATGCATTGATGAGGATATCCGCATCTTTCATATCATCGACTGTGCCTGCATAGGCTTCGAAATGATGCGGCTGGTAACTTACGGCATCAAGCAGATCCAAAGATTCGCCTGTTGCCTTGTCATGATTGATATCATAGAAAACGACTTCGTCTGCAAGTCCCTGGACTGCAAACTGAAGGGCTAAGTGGGAGCCTACGTTGCCGGCTCCGATGATTCCGATTTTTCTGGTTTTGATTGACATAAGATTCTCTTCTCCTTTACTCCAAACGAACCAGATGGGCTGATTCAGGGTACATACCATTCTCCTGTACGAATCGTTATCAATACATAGAATACAATTATCTGTTTAATAGATAATTACAGTTATTATACTACAAGAAATTTGCGATGTATATTCCTGAAATAAAGGCAGTGAAACGAAATTTCTGAATTTCCAAGAAGCTGTAGGAAACTGATGCCTCCTTGATGTATAATATAAATGTATATGTTTTTTATTATTGAGGTGCAAAATGACTGATTTAGAAGAAATACAGAGACGCCGTACATTTGCCATTATTTCACATCCGGATGCCGGTAAAACGACATTGACGGAAAAACTTCTGCTTTACGGGGGTGCTATTCACCTGGCAGGCTCCGTAAAAGCAAGGAAAACAGCCAGATATGCAGTGTCTGACTGGATGGAAATTGAAAAGCAGCGCGGTATTTCTGTAACGAGTTCCGTACTGCAGTTTGACTATGCAGGATGCAGAATCAATATTCTGGATACGCCAGGGCATGCGGATTTCTCTGAAGATACATATCGTACACTGATGGCCGTCGACTCGGCTGTCATGGTCATCGACGTTGCAAAAGGTGTCGAAGCGCAGACAAAGAAACTTTTCAAAGTTTGCTCTGACAGAGGCATCCCGATTTTTACATTCGTCAATAAAATCGACCACTTTGGCAAGAATCCATTTGATCTGATGGCTGAAATCGAGGACGTCCTTGGCATCCGTTCCTGCCCGATGAACTGGCCGATTGGCGTAAACGGCAATTACACAGGGATTTATGACAGGGAGACAGAAATGTGCCACCTGTTCCTGAAGGACAATGCCCACGGCGTCAAGAAGCTCGAAGTTATCTCCGGCAAGATTGATGACGAAGCAATCAAATCGAATCTGACTCCGGAAATCATTGAATCTCTCGAAAGTGATCTGGAACTTCTTGATGAAGCCGGCGATCCTTTTGATGAAGAAAAAGTAAAGAAAGGGGAACTGACACCGATGTTCTTTGGCTCGGCCATGACGAACTTCGGCGTGCAGCCGTTCCTTGAAAAATACCTGCAGCTTGCTCCGCCTCCGGAACCTAGAAAAACGCTGGAAGGTTCGATTTCCCCGGAAGATCCATCCTTCTCCGCTTTCGTTTTCAAAATCCAGGCGAATATGGATCCCAAGCATCACGACAGAGTCGCATTCATGCGCATCTGCTCCGGCATTTTCGAAAAGGGCGCAAGCGTCCTTCACCGCCAGAGCGGCAAGATGCTCCGCCTGTCCCAGCCGCAGCAGTTCCTTGCCACGGAAAGACAGACCGTCGAAAAAGCATACCCGGGTGATATCATCGGTATTTTTGATACAGGCGAACTTGGTGTGGGAGATACAGTCTGTGAGAAGAAGCATCCTGTCACATTCATTGATTTCCCTGTATTCCCGCCGGAACTCTTTGCCCGGATTTCCCCGGAAAGCAGCATGAAGAGAAAGCAGTTCCTGAACGGCGTAGGACAGCTTGCCCAGGAAGGCGCCATTCAGGTTTACAAGCAGCCGTATATCATGGAATCCTTCATTATCGGTGCTGTCGGCCAGCTCCAGTTTGAAGTCATGAAGTACCGTCTTGAAAATGAATACAATGTAACTGTAAATCTGGATCTTATGGAATATACGACAGCCCGCTGGACGGAAGGCGATGTTCCGCCGGAAGAACTGATTGGCATCGACAATGCACTTGTCGTATACGACAGAAGGGAACGTCCGGTATACCTGCTTCCAAATGCATGGCAGGCAGGATGGCTCGAACAGAGAAATCCGAAGGTCAAATTCCTTGAAAGCCCGCCTGTAGGAGTGGCAGAACTGGAAGGAAACTGATCAAGGCGGATCGAATAAAAAAAGGAGCAGTGGAATGCAGCAATGCATGATCCACGGCTCCTTTTTTTATTGAAATTGAGAGAATTCACGCTTTAGCGCCTATATTTGAAATAAAAATATATACAGGCTCATTAAAATTATATATAATATACCAAAACGCTGAAACAGAGAATGATAGATATGAACTAAACGGGGCGGTGAGTATGGCAAGAAGAAAAGGTTTGAAACAGTGGGACAAAATATCAACAGAAGGCTGGATGACGCTTTTAGGCGATAATGCTGTCATGAGCCAGCTGATGATGAGAATATTCTCCAAGCTCTACTATACCCCGGATTATACAGACAATGCGAAGAATATTGCAGAAGCTCTTTATATGGAATACCGTGCCCTGAATGCAGGCGTCGGCTGGGCAGGAAACAAGATCAAGAGCCTGTATGAAGAAGGAAAGCTGGCTAAGAACAGCGAGGCTGATGGAGCGGAAGAAACAGGCAGCGAAGACGCTGCCGGCGAAGGGGCTCTAAAAGCAGATGCCGCACCTAAGAAAAGAGCCCCCTGGGAGTATGTCTTTGATGGTTCTGAAAGTGAAGACGGCACTTATTTCTGGATTTTGAAACCGGAAGCCGTCCGTGCTTACCGCGAACTTGTTGAAGCCGATATCTGGGGCGGAGAAGCTATCCGAAGATTCCTCGATGAGGACGTATCAGCGGCCGGAGTGGAAGGAAATCTTTTTTCAAAGCCATCTGAAACAACAGTAGGAAGAATCCGCCGCTATCTTGATGAAGAGCATACCTTTCACCGCAAATCCTTTGGTGAACATCCGAGGTGCACCGTTTGCGGAGCAGAAAGACTTTCTTTATTGAGAGCCGTTCCCTACGGAGATGATGACTTCAACCATAAGGGTCTCGTCTTCTGCCCGACGCATGGGTCACTGTTTGCAGCGCATTTGATTACATTTAATGACAGGGGAGAACTCCTGATATCCGACCGCCTGACAGATAAGGAGAAATCTCTTTTCAATCTGACAGAAGGCATGCAGGCAGTAAACCCGTTCAGCCGCCGCAGGATGGCTGTACATAGAAGAATTTTTAATCAGGAAGGCAGGAAGCACAAATGATTTTATCCGGAAGAGAAATCGTTCGGCATATGGGTGAGGAAATAATCATTGATCCGTTTGATCCCAAAAAGGTAAATCCCAACAGTTACAATCTGACACTGTCCGATGAGCTTATGGTTTATGACAATCATGAGCTGGATATGAAAAAGAAGAATACCGGACACCTCCTCCATATACCGGAAGAAGGAATTCTTCTTGAACCAAACAAGCTCTACCTGGGAAGAACAAGAGAATATACAAAGACGAAGTGCTTTGTGCCGATGCTGGAAGGAAGATCTTCTATCGGACGGCTTGGTCTCTTCATCCACGTTACGGCAGGGTTCGGCGATGTAGGATTCTCGGGCTACTGGACACTTGAAATGTTCTGCGTGCAGCCGATCCGCATCTATGCAGGAGTAGAGATCTGCCAGATCTATTTCCATACGGTTCTTGGCGAAGCTGATACGTATGATCAGGGAAAATATCAAAATAATACAGGAATTCAGCCCAGCCTCCTTTACAAAGATTTCGAAAAGTAGTATTATTGGAATAACTTTATAGCACATAAAGCAAAGAAGCTTGCAGCAGATGTACGGTTCCCGTATGTCTCGCTGCTTTTTTATTTCTCTGCAGTGCACAAATGTTTCCGGAGGCACAAGAGCAAACTACAGCACCAGTGCTTTCTAAGAGAACCAAGGAGGTCGACAGTTATGAAAAAGGCAATGAAGAAATTGATGGTAGCAGGTGTCCTTTGCATGGCAGGTGCTGCATTCCTGGCAGGCTGCGGAAGCGATAGTTCTTCTGGCGGCAAACAGTTCCTGAACATCGCAACCGGCGGTACAGCCGGCACCTATTATCCTCTGGGCGGCGCATTAGCTGAAATCCTGAACCAGAACATCAAAGGGATGAACGCTTCCGCACAGTCCACCGGCGCATCCGTAGCTAACGTCAATATGCTGAAAGACGGATCCGTTGATATCGCTTTCATCCAGAACGATATTGCTTACTACGCAGCAAATGGCAAGGAAATGTTCAAAGACAATAAAGTGGATTCCCTCCGCGGTCTTGCAGCTCTCTATCCGGAAACAATTCAGTTCGTTACAACCCAGGACAAGGGAATTAAGACAATTGCCGACCTGAAAGGCAAGAAAGTAGCAGTCGGCGCATCCGGCTCCGGTGCTGAAGCCAATGCACGCCAGATTCTGGAAGCTTATGGAATCACATACAATGATATTGATGTACAGTACCTCTCCTTCGGCGAAGCAGTCGATGCTCTGAAGGATGGCAACGTTGATGCAGGCGTCGTTGTAGCAGGCTTCCCGACAGCAGCTGTACAGGACCTTGCTGCTAACAAATCTGCTGCTATCGTTGATATCGATCCGAAGATTTCTGATCAGCTGATGCAGAAATATCCATACTACACCAAGATGGTCATTCCGAAGGGCACTTATCCTGGACAGACAGAAGACGTCAATACTGTAGCTGTTAAGTGCGTCATCGTCGGAACAACAAAACTCAGCGATGAAATGGGCGGAGAAATCGTCAAAGCTCTCTACACGCATCTCGACCGCATGAAAGCAGCTCACGCCGTAGGCAAGTACATTACGAAGGACACCGCTCTGGAAGGTATGTCCATTCAGATGAACGCCGGTGCTGAAAAGTATCTGAAGTCTAACTAAAGGGTCATCTCATTACGCCGATTCTTTAAAAAGGAAGGAGGGGGAACGGACTCTGCGGGGCAGGGTCCGTTCTCACTTTAATGAGAAAGCAGAAAAATGGGAAATTAGAAACAGTCCTGATTGTTTTCGGGCTGATTATCTGTCTGGTTATTGCTGTCGGAGGATGGATTATCCGGCAGCCATACCTGTTCGGACAAACCTCGGACGGATTTATCATCAGGCAGAGAGTGGAAGCAGGAACACCCGTAACGCTGGTTTATAGACATTCCGTACAGAAGACGATGATTTATGAATATCTGGAAGTCAATAAAGCAACGGAAGGATTCGTCCTGAAGTCCACCAAGTACCAATCGCTGGGAGTTGGCCTGCCATTCTCACAGGGAGATGGTGATTTCAGGGAAGAGGACGGCTGGTTCATCATGGATAACATGAACCGCAATTTCCCGGAATTATCGATTAGAAATGGTGTAACCAATGAAGAGAAGGTCTATGTGGGAGATAAGGAATATGAGCTGTCAAAGCTGATGCCTCTGGGAAAAGAACTTCATCTCTACGTAGCGCCTCTTTACAAAGGTTGGTATATGAAAAAAGAAATTAGGAGCTGATACTCTTGGATGACTTAAAGAAAAATGGGACGAATCCGCCGAATGATACAGAACCCATAAACGGGGAGCTCACAGATGAACTCCAAAAGAAGCTCAAGGAATTGGATAAGGAATCCAATACCGTAGAGTACTCTGGCATCTTCGGGAAAATCATTGCAGCAATCTGCATTTGCTTCTCCCTCTTCCAGATCTACACAGGGATTTTTGGTACATTAGATGCCATGATCCAGAGATGTATCCACTTGTCGTTCGGTCTCTGCCTGGTGTACCTGCTCTGCCCGACAAAGAAGGAATGGATCAAAGACGGGAAATTCCACTGGCTTGATGTGGGACTTGCCATTCTGGCCATGGTTCCGCCGGTATACATCCTTGTCAATTACCAGCAGCTCATCCTCCGCGCCGGCACCGTAACGCCACTTGATACGGTCATTGGCACGCTGGGGATTGTCATGGTCATTGAAGCAGCAAGACGTATCGTCGGACTGCCGATTGTCATCGTCGTACTGTGCTTCCTGGGATTCGGCTTTTTTGGGCCGTACATGCCCGGACCATTGGCACACAGGGGACTTTCCCTGCAGCAGATGGTCGGACACCTCTTCTTTACGACGGAAGGCGTATTCGGTATTCCGCTGGGCGTATCCTCAACATTTATTTTCCTGTTTATCCTCTTTGGTGCATTCCTGGAAAAGACAGGCCTTGGCAAATTCTTCATTGATATTGCGAACGCCATTGCAGGCTGGGCATCCGGTGGTCCGGCAAAAGTTGCCATACTTTCCTCTGCTCTCCAGGGCACCATTTCCGGATCTTCCGTTGCAAACGTTGTAGGTTCCGGCTCCTTCACCATTCCGATGATGAAGAAACTGGGTTACCATAAGAACTTTGCAGGCGCCGTAGAAGCTGCCGCTTCCACAGGCGGCCAGCTGATGCCTCCTATCATGGGCGCAGCTGCATTCCTGATGGCTGAATTCGTTGGTATTCCTTACATGGAAGTCGTTAAAGCGGCTGTCGTACCAGCTATCCTTTACTTCCTTGGCGTTTTCCTTGGCGTTCATTTTGAAGCAAAGAAACACCATCTGGAAGGAACGCCCAGAAGCGAACTTCCGCCATGGGGCAAAATCATGAAAGAAGAAGGCCATCTGGCTATTCCGCTGATTGCCATCATCGGGCTTCTTGCTTCCGGCTATACACCAATGAAAGCAGCTCTTGCAGGTATCTTCATTTCCATTGCAACAGCTATGCTTAGAAAAAATACCCGCATGAGCTTCTATGACATTGTAGACGGCCTCATCAAGGGTGCCAGAGGCGCTTTAGGCGTACTCGTAGCGTGCGCCGCTGCAGGTATGATCATCGGCGTTGTTACAAAGACAGGTGTCGGCCTGAAACTGGCTTCCGCACTCGTTACTGTTGCTGCAGGCAACTTCATGCTTCTCCTGTTCTGCACCATGCTCACTTCCCTGATCCTCGGGATGGGCGTTCCGACAACAGCAAACTACGTTATTACATCCACAATCGCTGCTCCAGCCCTGATTCAGCTTGGCGTTCCTACGCTGGCAGCGCACATGTTCGTATTCTACTTCGGTATCATTGCGGATATCACTCCGCCGGTTGCTCTGGCAGCATATGCTGGCTCTGCAATTTCAGGAGGTGACCCGCTGAAAACGGGCGTGAATGCATCAAAGCTGGGCATAGCCGCGTTTATCATTCCATATGTATTCGTTCTGTCTCCGCAGCTGCTTGGCATAGGAGCCACCTTTACGAGTGTTCTCATGACGACGACAACTGCCATCATCGGCATGATTGGTATTTCGGGAGCTATGATCGGCCAGTTCTATACCAGGGCAAATGTATTTGAACGTTTGATTCTGGCTGCAGGCGGCCTCTGCCTGATTGATCCTCATGGCCTGACAGATCTCATCGGCGTTGCACTTCTTGTAGGCGTAGGCGTCATGCAGTGGTTCAGAAGTAAAAAAGAAAAAGCATAAAAGCATAATAAAAAGCGTGTCCAATGCGGCACGCTTTTTATTATGCTCTGTTGATGATGAACTATTTTTCTTCTGTCTCGGAAGGCTCGCTGCTTTCCTGCGTGGTCTTATCCTTCTGGAGGAGCTCTTCATTTTCATTCCAGGGGAAATGGATATGAGGCGCCACACTGTTGAAGAAGTGCGGGAAATGAACGGTATCATCCCTTGCGTCCTTAGGTACGAAGACGGGAAGGCAGGCTGGAAGAATTTCAAGGTCAATAGGAAATTTTGGCCCCTTGTCGCCGTCAACGTTTGTCCAAAGTACATCATTTTCGTCAATGGAAATATGAGCCTTCTTCAAGCTGACAACGGTGACGAAGTCAGGACCCATCTGAATGCCTGCCAGAAGCTTTGGCGCCTGGCGGATGGCAAGAAGCCATTCGAAATCATGGAACAGGCAGAGCTTTATGACGCCCTTGTTCCTGTCTTCCGGCGGGATCAGGTTGCGGAAGCTCCCTGCTGAGTCAGTCAGCATGGCCGCAATTAAAGGAGAGGAGACCTGAATGACAGTGCCGTCGTCTTCTTCAATTCTGAAGTGATACGATTTCTGGCGGTTCAGGACCTGCATTCCCTTCATGAAGTAGGCAAGAGAACCAAAGAGTGTCTTTTCTTTGATGGTGACTTCCCCTACGGCTTCCGATAAGAGGCCTGCAGCAACGACATTGATGAAGTAGCGGTCATTTATCTTGCCGACGTCGATATTCGTTTTTACAGCCGTTTCAAGCATCCGTATAGCACCTTTTGGCGAGCGGGGGATGTGAAGGGCACGCGCCAGATCATTTACCGTACCGAAAGGGATGAATCCAAAGGCGGATTTCCCTCCAACAGGAACCATTCCGTTGATGGTTTCATTGATTGTGCCGTCGCCTCCCATGCAGATGATGTCATGGCCTTTTTTAGCGGCAATTTCAGCAAAATGTGTGGCATCTCCCGGTTTTTCCGTGAGCTTTATGGTAATGTCCTCAAACCGTTTTGACAGCACGGAGTGCAGCAAGGGTATGTACTTGGGGGCACGCTCACGCCCTGAAGTAGGGTTGACGATGACAGTACACTGTCCTGATTTTTCCATAAATTTACTCTCCCGAATGACTGCGGTCCCAATTCCGCAGTTTGTTGATCTTATGCTTATTATATCAAATCATCATGGATTGTTGATACAAACATTTTACAAAAGGTCATTTCCCGGAAGTAAAATGCAGGGGCAGATATGGATTGTCTTACTCAAGATATAGCCTTATAATTCAAATAAGCTAAATTATCTCTTGACCCAATATAGAAAGATCTTCACGGAGGTTAGTTATGAAAGAACTTATTGTCAGGCAGTATATTGCAGATGCATTTACTGACACCGTTTTTAAAGGGAATCCTGCAGCCATTTGCCTGCTCCAGAATTGGATTTCTGATGAAATGATGCAAAATATCGCCAAAGAAAATCGCTTGTCAGAGACAGCATTTACTGTCAAAAAAGATCAGGATTATGAACTTAGATGGTTCACACCGGGCGGCGAAATAGATCTTTGCGGTCATGCTACCTTGGGAACGGCTTACATCCTCTTCAATTTTATAGAAAAGGATAGGGAAGATATCGTATTTCATACGATGAGCGGCAATCTGACTATCCATAGGAATGGGGATATTTATGAAATGGACATGCCGGCTTATGAGCTGAAAGAAATCCCGGTGACCGATGAGATGGAAAAAGCTGTCGGCATCCGTCCCAAAGAAGCCTGGATGGGCCGCGATCTGGTATGCGTTTTAGACAATGAAGAGGATGTCGTCCATGCAAAAATTGATCAGGAGGCAGTCCTGAAGCTGGATGGACTCTTACTGCATATCACTGCTAAAGGGAAAAGTTATGACTGCGTAACCAGGAGCTTTGCGCCGAAACTTTTAGTTGATGAAGATCCAGTCTGTGGCTCTGGCCATTGTCATGTCATACCTCTGTGGGCAGAAAAGCTTGGGAAAGGTAAATTGACAGCATGGCAGGCTTCCGAGAGAAGCGGTGTCCTTTACTGCCAGATGAAAGGGAAGCGGGTTATTCTTGGCGGTAAAGCGGCAATTTATTCAGAAGGATATATCCACATCCCTGAAGAATAAGGATTCCCTTTTATACGGGAATAAGCCGTGACGAGCGGTACGTGCATTGTATTTCATTTTTCCTTTGCTGATGCTGCGGTTGCTGCTAAAAAAGCATCTCATGTAATCTTTCCATGTTTTTTATTCAGTTCCCCAATTTTCCCAAATAAACTCTGCCAGGTGGGAAGGATAAGATGAAATGCTTCATCTGCTGTAAAGGGGAATCATTCTCGAACTTCATAAGGTACTTTATTGTCAGGCTGGATTGCAATAGTAGATTATATAGCAAAAATAAGAACTGAATAATAGTATACATTATAAATGTTTTACTCTAACATGATAAAGAAAGTTTAAGATAAAAAAGCTTGACAAGGCAAAATAATCAGATTATGATATACACATTCAAACAATCAAACAGCCAGAACAAGCGATGAGCAAGACAAAAGGTCTGTTGCAGTGTTCCTCAGAGAGCCGGTGTATGGTGCAAACCGGTGGACAGCAATATTCATAATATCCCTTGCGAGCTCTGGATCCGAAACAAGTAGGAGCCGGCGTTCATTCACGTTACGAATAGATTGCTAAGTATAATGTAGGGTGGTACCGCGATACGTCGCCCCTATCTTCGTAGGGAGATAGGGCTTTTTTTGTACCTGTTCCATAGTATTTAGCACATGAGTGATAAACCGGAGTGGTACCGCGCAATGCGCCCCCGCAGGCAATATTTTTATGTCTGCGGGGTTTTGTTTTACTTCATCGGTTGGAAGGCTGGGATTAAAAAGTATTTTGAGAGGAAGAGGGAGACATTATGCAGAAGAAATGGTTCAAGGGAATGGCTGCTGTCATGGCAGCAGCAGCACTGGCCGGTGCATTTGCAGGATGCGGCGGAGACAAGAAAGCTGCCCAGAGCGGCGCAGCAGGACAGACAGTTAAATTCGGATTTGTAACTGCATATACAGGCCCCGGCGCAGCTTACGGCCAGGCTATGAAGGAAGGCGTTGATCTCGCTGTCGAAGAAATCAACAAAGATCCGAAGACAAAGATGAAGATCGATCTCGTAACTTACGATACCAAGCTGAACAAGGCAGAAGCAATCAATGCTGTCAAGAAGTGCATTGAACAGGATAAAGTCCTCGCTATTGAAGGTCCGATGACATCTGGCGAAATGTTTGCTGCAGGTCCCGTTGCCCAGCAGTCCAAGGTCGTTGCCTTTGGTACCGGCACCACAGCTCCTGGCATCACCGATCTTGGCGACTACATTTTCCGTAATGCTATCCCAGGCAAACTCGCAATTCCGGTTACTGTACAGAAAGCTTATGACAAGCTTGGCTTCAAGACCGTTGCTGTCATGTACTCCAACAACAATGACCAGATGGTCGGCGAAAACAAGATTTATCAGGACGTATTCAAGCAGCTGGGCGTCAATGTCGTAGATACTGAAACTTTCGCTGATAAAGATACAGACTTCTCTGCACAGCTGACAAAGATTCAGGCAGCTAATCCGGATGTCATCGCTATTGCAGGCCTCTATCAGGAAGGCGCTCTCATCGTCAAGAAAGCTCGTGAAATGGGAATGACCCAGCCGATCATCGGCAACAACGGCTTCAACAGCCCTGCATATATCCAGCAGGCAGGCGATGCTGCTAACGGCACACTTGTAGCTACCCCGTGGAACCCGGAACGCAAGAGCGACAAGGCTCAGGCATTCCGCAAGGCATATGTTGCCAAGTACGGACATGAACCAGATCAGTTCGCTGCTCAGGCTTACGATGCTATGTACGTTATGCACCAGGCTGCTGAACAGTCCGGCACAACAACAGACCGCAAGAAATTCCGTGATACACTGGCTAAGATCAAAGACTTCGAAGGCGCTACCGGCAAATTCCAGTTTGACGAACACCGCGATCCGAAGATGGATCTGGACGTTCTGCAGGTCAAAGACGGAAAGTGGGTACCGTTCGCTTAACAGGTCAGGAACTCCCTTTTCTGAAATAATCCATGAAAGAAGCACTGGAGGATGACTCCGGCGCTTTTTTCATGGAAATTTTCAAAAAAACTGGACTATTGAAAGAACCGAACCGATATTCTATAATAGAAAGACGGAATATTTATTTGGTGAAAATAAGTTTGGTGCTGGAAATGAGAAAAACGTACATATGCATTGATTTGAAGAGCTTTTATGCTTCTGTAGAGTGCATAGCCCGCGGCCTTGATCCCTTTTCTTCCAACCTGGTTGTCGCAGATCCCGGAAGGGGACAAGGCGCACTCTGCCTGGCGGTAAGCCCTGCCATGAAGGCGAGAGGAGTCAGAAACCGCTGCCGTCTTTTTGAAATTCCTCCGGAAATGAAGTACATCGCGGCGCTTCCCCGGATGAGACAGTATATGGAGGTATCTTCTGATATCTACGAAAATTACCTGAAAATCTTCAGAAGGGAAGATATATATGCATATTCCATTGATGAATGCTTCATTGACGTCACATCCTATCTGCCACTGTATCGTATGAACGGGCGACGCATGGCGCTTTTTCTGATGAAATCCATCTTTGTGAAAACAGGCATCAGTTCTTCAGCCGGGATCGGAAGCAATATGTTTCTGGCAAAGGTCGCAATGGATGTCCTGGCAAAGCACAATGCCGAACGTGCGGCAGTCCTTGATGAAGACAGTTTTAAAGAGGAAATCTGGCATCACAGGCCCATCACGGATATTTGGGGAATCGGAACACATATGGCGACAAGACTGGCTAAATACGGCATCTTTGATCTGTATGGCATCACGAAAGTCAATGAATCGCTTCTCTATAAGGAGTTCGGGAAGAGGGCAGAGTACCTGATCGATCATGCATATGGGAGGGAACCCTGCACCATTTCGGATATCCATAGTTACACGCCGGCTGCGAGGTCTCTTTCCAACGGGCAGGTACTGTTTAAGGATTATGATTATGAAAGTGCAAGGCTTCTTACAGGTGAAATGGCAGAAGTCCTTATCCAGCAGCTTTTAGAAAAGAATCTGGTGGCGGAGGGGATATCCCTTCATGTCGGATATTCAGGAAATGAAAGGAGAGGAAACGGAGGCAGCAAGAAACTGGAGACACCTACGGATATACCTAAGGATATATGGGCGGCATTTGACCGGCTGTATGTAGAAAAAGTCAGGGAAGAGATCCCGATAAGGACAGTCAGCCTATGCCTGGAAAATGTCAGGAAAGCAGAAGAGGTGCCAAGGATTATGTCTTTATTCAGAAGCAGTGAGGAGGAGGACAGGGACAAAGAGCTGGAACGGGTGATGATCCAGGTAAAAAGAGAATTTGGGAAAAATGCGCTGCTCCGCGGTTTCAATTATGCGCCGGGAGCCATGCAGCAGACAAGAAACGGACTGGTAGGAGGACATCATGAGTGATAAGAAAAGAGCCGTGCAGTTTCTTCCCTTTAACGGACTGCGCGGATATGATGAAATGATCAGGAAAAAACGGAAGATAAAGGAACCAAAGAAGGAAATATCAGAAAGAAGGGCAGCCTTTCTTGACCTGATGATCAGAAGCATGAGCAGGGGAGATTTGATCCGTTGCATCTTCTATAAAGAAGATCATTATGAGGAAGAAAGCGGAATTGCTTCAAAAGTTGATGAAATAAAAAAAGAAATCGTAGTGAATGACAAAACGATTCCTTTTTCAGACATATGGGAACTCCATGACTGGGGAAGGGCAAAATAAAAGAGGCTGTGGCAAAATGATTGCACATTTTGTCACAGCCTCTTTTTGATTTAAACAATCCTCAGAGCGTTTGGAATCCTTACCGTACCCAGATGCTCAGACATATCCATGTAGAACTCTACATCCGCATAAAACGTGTCCATGACCTCGTTGAACAGGACATGATAGTCTTTGCTGAAGGAATATTCCAGATAGTAGGGAGCCCATCCTGCCTTCATAAAGAAGAATTTCATGGGATTGATTCCTTCCGCAGGCTGAAGATTTGCTGCATCAAGAAGTTCTTCTCCTGTTACTTCCCTGAATCCGAAATAGGATGTAATGGAAAGGACGAGAAGACGCAGCTTGTAATCCTTTTCCAGCAAATTCAATACATCCATATTGATTGTGAGCTTGTCTGCAATTTTTCGGATTTCCGCTTTCTTTGCCAGATATTCTTCCTCTGTGAAATCAATGGAAAATCCATCCTTTAATTCATGAAGCAGACCTTTCTTTTCTGAAACGGCATCAGTACTCATCGTGACAGCCTCCTTTGGAAAATATGAGCGATCGCGAAATGATGACTTCCTTGTATTCTCTTACCCTCATCGTAACATAACGGGAGAAAAGCGGCAAATGAATGGCAGTGATAAGGAATCAATAAAAAATCCTGCAGGGCCGTACCCCGCAGGATTTCTTATTCAGCATTATAGAGCATGTGCCTGCATAGCAGACTTCAGATCCTTATTTCTGTTCAGCAGCTTTTTTAGCTTCGATTTCCAGATCGTAGGATTTCTGGATACGTACATAGTTTTCTCTGCGCTGGAGGGCATCTCTTTCGGTCTTTTCGAAGAGTGCTTCTGCTTCTTCAGGGAAGAGTTTTGCCAGGGAGGAGTAACGGACTTCGCCCATGAGGTATTCTCTGAAGTTGCCCTTCGGTTCACGGCTGTCGAGATGGAACGGGTTCTTTCCTTCTTCGAGAAGAGTCGGGTTGTAGCGCCAGTTGCACCAGTAACCGCATTCTACAGCGCGTTTCTCTTCAGCAGAGGACATGCCCATTCCGGCTTTCAGGCCGTGGTTGATGCATGGAGAGTATGCAATGATCAGGGACGGTCCCGGATATGCTTCTGCTTCTGCAATAGCCTTGAATGCCTGGTTCATGTCAGCGCCAAGAGCAATCTGAGCTACATAGATGTATCCATAGGAAACAGCAATCATGCCGAGATCTTTCTTCTTTGTCTTCTTGCCGGAAGCTGCAAATTTTGCAATGGCAGCAGCCGGTGTGGACTTGGAGGACTGTCCGCCGGTGTTGGAGTAAACTTCGGTATCGAGAACGAGGACATTGACGTCTTCGCCGGATGCAAGAACCTGATCGAGGCCGCCGAAGCCGATATCATAAGCCCAGCCGTCGCCGCCGAAGATCCACTGGCTCTTCTTGATGAAGTGGTCTTTCAGTTCAAGGAGATCCTTGTATTCCGGATGAGCGGAGACTTCTGCTTCCAGAGCGCTTTCAAGTGTTTCAGCGCGGAGACGTGTGCCTGCGCCTACATCCTTCTTGTCAAGCCATTCTTCCATAGCTTCTTTGACATCGCCGGTTGCGGAAGGAAGAGCATTTGTAATTCTCTGAACAAGGCGGTCACGGAGTTTCTGTTCGCCGAGGTGCATGCCAAGACCGTATTCAGCGTTGTCTTCGAAGAGGGAGTTAGCCCATGCAGGACCCTGTCCGCGAAGGTTCTTTGTATATGGCATGGACGGGGAGCTTGCACCGTAAATGGAGGAGCAGCCTGTAGCATTGGCAATGACCATGCGATCACCGAACAGTCTGGTTACCATATTGATATAAGGTGTTTCGCCGCATCCTGCGCAAGCGCCGGAGAATTCGAAGTAGGTCGGTTCAAAGGCAGTGCCTCTGGCGGTTGTCTTTCCGATCGGGTTCGTTCTTTCCGGAAGATTCATTGCATAATCCCAGAGATTCTGCTTGGAAATCTGGGTATCAAGCGGTTTCATGACAAGAGCTTTCTTCGGAGCCGGGCATACGTTAGCGCAGATGCCGCAGCCATAGCAGTCTTCCTGATCGATAATGATGCGGAACTTGAGGCCTTTGACTGGTCCTCTGAATTCCTTGACGATGAATCCTTCAGGAGCAGCTTCTTCTTCTTCTTCTGTAACGAGTACAGGACGGATTGTTGCATGTGGGCAGACGATAGCGCACTGGTTGCATTCGATGCAGTTTTCAGCAATCCATTCAGGAACGTTGATAGCAGCGGTCGGGCGTTCATACTTGGAAGTGCCGGACGGGAATGTGCCGTCTTCCATGCCGGTGAAGGTGGAAACAGGGAGATCATCGCCTTCCTGACGGTTCATGACATCGCAGACGTTCTTTACGAAATCAGGACGTTCTACTCTGGCAATGGAGCCTCCGGTTGTTGCGTGAGCCCATTCTTCAGGAACCGGTACTTCAACAATGCCCTGCATGCCTGCATCAACAGCGCGGTTGTTCATGTCAACGACATCCTGGCCCTTCTTGCCGTAGGAGTGTTCGTTGGATTCCTTCAGGTATCTGATGCTGTCTTCATCAGGAATGATGTGGGTCAGATGGAAGAATGCAGACTGCATGATCATGTTGATGCGTCCGCCAAGGCCGATTTCCTTTGCAATTTCAAATGCATCGATGATGTAGAATTTTGCGTGGAGAGCAGCGAGTTTTCTCTTCATGCCGACCGGGAGGACTCTGTCGAGATCTTCTTTTCTCCATGTGGAGTTCAGGAGGAAGATGCCGCCTGGCTTGAGTCCGCGGAGAAGGTCATACTTGTAAATGTAGGATGGGCGGTGGCAGGCAATGTAGTCTGCTTTGCTGATCAGGTATGGTCTTCTGATCGGATCCGGTCCGAAACGGAGGTGGGAGATTGTTACGCCGCCGGATTTCTTGGAATCATAAGCGAAGTAGCCCTGTGCATAGAGGTCAGTGTGGTCGCCGATGATCTTGATGGCGCTCTTGTTTGCGCCGACGGTGCCGTCAGAACCGAAGCCCCAGAATTTGCAGGATACAAGCTTGCTTGGCATTTCCGGTACAGGAACCGGTGCCAGAGAGAGGTTTGTCACATCGTCGTTGATGGACAGTGTAAAGTTGTGGCGCGGTGTTTCTTCCTTGAGGTGTTCATAGACAGCCATGATGTCTTCCGGAACAACGTCCTTGGAACCAAGGCCGTAACGTCCGCCGCATACCTTGATGGAACGGCCGGAAGAAGCGATGGCGCTGACAACGTCAAGATACAGCGGTTCGCCGATGGCGCCCGGTTCTCTTGTCCTGTCGAGGACAGCAATCTTCTTGACTGTATCCGGAATCTGGGACAGGAAATGCTTGACGGAGAACGGACGGAAGAGGTGGACGTTCAGTACGCCTACCTTTTCGCCATGTGCATTAAGGGCGTCTGTGACATCTTTGCAGATATCCGTGACAGAGCCGATGGCAATGACGATGCGGTCAGCATCCGGAGCACCATAGTAGTCAAAGAGGTGATATTCTCTGCCGGTGATAGCGCTGATCTTGTCCATGTAGCCCTGAACGATGTCAGGAAGTGCATTGTAATAGGGGTTTGCGGATTCGCAGTGCTGGAAGTAGACATCCGGATTTTCTGCTGTGCCGCGGATGACCGGGTGATTCGGGTTCAGAGCTCTTGCTCTGAAATCAGCCAGTGCTTCCTGATCGATGAGAGGAGCCAGTTCATCATAATCCAGGACTTCAATCTTCTGGATTTCATGGCTTGTACGGAAACCATCGAAGAAGTTGATGAAAGGAACGCGGCCTTTGATGGCAGCCAGATGAGCGACGCCGGAAAGATCCATGATTTCCTGTGCGTTAGCTTCAGCCAGCATAGCGCAGCCGGTAGCTCTTGCACTCATTACATCCTGATGATCGCCAAAAATGGACAAAGCATGGTTGGCCAGTGCACGGGCAGCGATATGGAAAACGCCCGGAAGAAGTTCGCCAGCTACTTTATACATGTTTGGAAGCATGAGGAGCATGCCCTGCGATGCTGTATAGGTAGTAGTCAGCGCACCGCTCTGCAGAGAGCCGTGGAATGCGCCGGATGCGCCGCCTTCGGACTGCATTTCAACAACATGTACGGTGTCGCCGAAAATGTTTTTCTTTCCGTGTGCGGACCATTCGTCTACCACTTCAGCCATCGGAGAAGAAGGGGTAATTGGATAAATAGCAGCTACTTCTGTGAAGGCGTAGGAAATATACGCAGCAGCTGTATTGCCATCCATTGTTTTTACTTTTCTCACAAATAAACACTCCTTTTTCTTTACAGAAAAATCTGGGCTTTCAGACTTTTCCTAAAATGCCCTCAAGAGGGACATATGCACAATGGAAGCAGCAGATGAAGCAGAAAAGAGCTTGAAAGGCCCTGGTGATGGATCATTTCACTCATTCGTGAACACATGCCTTTTTTATACTCTGAAAAACAACCTCAAGCTGCTGATTCTCTTGCAAGAACCCTGAAAATTATGTACAATGATTTTATGATAAATTTGCATAGGTATCCAGCGTTTTACTCAGCCAGAGTTATGCAAAACATTGCGCTTTTTCAGGGTGCATCTAGCAGAGGTAGATACATTATTATTATAAGATAAACTCAATTATTCCACAAGAAGAATTGGCCCCGGGCGCATGCATTCAATTGCTTTCCTATGATAAAGAAAAGCATATACGGAAACAGGAGGAATATGCCATGGACTATCGTCACCTGAAGTATTTTATGGAAGTGGCGGAGCAGAAGAGCTTCAGCAAGGCGGCCAGAAATTTGCACATTTCACAGTCTGCAATCAGCCGTATGATCAAATCACTTGAAGAAGAGCTGGGGGTTACGCTCTTTATCAGAAATGCGAAGACTGTAGAAATCACAGCTCCTGGAACCATCTTCCTGAACTATGCTAAGCGCTGCTTGTTTGTTTTTGAACATTTGAAATCAGACTTTGAAAACGAATTCAATCTGAAGCAGGATACGATTGAGATCGGACTTCCGCCTATTACGGATGCCCATGTATTCGCAAAGCTTCTGGGTGAATTCAAGAAAACATATCCGCAGATTGCCATCAAATTGTATGAACATGGTTCCAAAGTCATTGAATCATCCGTTCAGGAAGGCGTCATTGATGTAGGCATCATCTGCACCATCCCGAATAAGGATTTTGAATCTTTCTTCCTTTCTGAAGATGAGATGTGCGTCGTCATGCCAAAGGGCTATCCGCTGGAAGAACACAAGGAAGTCCCGATGAAACTTCTGGCAGACTATCCGCTCGTTCTTTACCGTGATGATTTCAATCTTCATGACGACATTCTTGCCAACTGCAAGAAGATCGGATTCACTCCGAAGGTTGTATTTGAAACCAGCCAGCGTGAATTGATGCTGCAGACCGTCATGAGCGGACTTGGCGTTGCCATCCTTCCTTCCCGCCTTTGCCCGGCAAACAGCGAAGACAGCAAGGTTGTCACCCGTGTCATGACAGAACCGCGCATGACGCATCATCTCTATGCGATCTGGAAGAAAGGCCGCTACCTGTCCAGAGCAGCCCGTTTATGGATCAAATTCACCAAGGATCATCTGACACTTCTGAATGTAGATACAAAACTGGATGAAGGCATAAAGGAATAAAGTATCCGTGAGCAATTGGAAAGCTAAAATCGGCTGGAAGGATAAGAAGTATTTATACCTTGCACTGATCGCCCTGACGGGAATGACGATTTACCAGCAGGTTCTGATTACGGATCTGCAGACAAGGATGATGAATATAGAAGCCTCCCGCTATGATGATCAATTGAATGATATCCGCTGGGAAGCAGAAAAAGCGCTGGAAGAAAACAAGGAACAGCAGAAGGATATTCTTCACCTGCAAAAACACAGCTCAGAAGACCGTTTCCATATTATGGAAATGCAGTGGGATATGTACGGCAAGGGAGATCAATAAAATTCCCCGGCAGACTGCATGGCAGGATGCCGGGAATTTTTATTTTCAAAGCAGGGGAAAAAGTGCTGAATGGAGCGGTTTGACCGCATCCTAAAGAGTTCTTTAATTACGCTTGACAAATTTAGCATTAATGGGTATACTATTCAAGTAACTTACGTGCGGCCCGGTGGTGTAGTGGTCTAACATGCCGCCCTGTCACGGCGGAGATCGTCAG
>ERZ779892.467-NODE-467-length-44825-cov-3.900335_pt1 | contig 44825 bp, 37 predicted proteins | sample MGYA00511552_ERZ779892 | MGnify/ENA primary metagenome ERZ779892 (study PRJEB29588, sample SAMEA2154561) | human gut metagenome | biome: human gut; feature: human-associated habitat; material: faeces | place: Denmark | collected 2008/2010 ... | reverse complement strand
CTTGCCATGTCCGGTACCATCCGGCTGATCGTATATAATCGCGCAAAGGTTCGGCTTCTTCTCCTTGATATACTGAACGGCTACCGGGGTACATCCGTTCGGGTTCTCAGCCGACATCGGGGCATGCTTACGGAAGCTCATGGCCAAGGTATCCACCAGATAATTCATGCCTTCCCACTCATAGATATAGCCAATCTCAGCCTCGGGAGCCTTATCCCGGTACATGCCGAAGATATTCGGTAAACGGTTGTCGCTATTCACGACACGGGAAGGAAGCTCCGGCGTACGAGATCCCCACTCCGTATATCCGTGCAACTCCGGTCCTGCTCCCATAAACATGGAAGCCCAATTACAAGCCCTCGACGAAGGCAGGATCGAACGATTCTCTAACGTGGAAGCACCTTCCGCCATCATCTTACGGAAAGTAGGCATATCCGCCCCATTATTCAAGCAATGGGCGCTCAAGCCGTCGAAACCAATCAAGATTACATGCTTTGGCAGATTCTTCTCTTTCAAAGGCACTTGCTGAGGTGCCGTATTACAGGCGCTCAGGCAGTATGCGATTACCGCACAACAAATAAATAAGATTTGCTTTTTCATCTTACCGTGTTTTTCTTTTATGATTAATATTGAAGTATCTTAGATTCCGTCAGACAAAGGTACAAAGTTTAAATAAAGTTCAAAAAGATCATTTATCTTTGTAGCTTAATCTAATCTTATTTTAATAAATACGTATGTACAAACATTTCCTGACAAGCGTATTGCTTGTATTTTTCATGCTATCCTGTAGCAAACTTTCCCCTTTTGAAGGAAAGATGCGAGAATGCGTACAAACCTCCCTAAGCTGGAGAAACGACACGACCGGTATCTGGGAAACAGCAGGCTGGTGGAACTCGGCGAACGTATTAACCGCCACCATTCGCTACGGTGCCGTAACCAAAGATCCGGCCATCCCTTCTGTCATAGAGGATGTATTCGAGAAAGCCCGTCATTACCAAGTAGGCGTAGACTCAACCGGTACTCCCCGTTATTGCGACAACTTCATCAACGATTATTACGATGACGAGGGTTGGTGGGCATTGGCATGGATCGAGGCCTCCAAACTGACCGGAGAGAAAAAGTACCTAGATATGGCCGAGATCATATTCGATGATATGACAACCGGCTGGAGCGACGCTTGCGGAGGTGGCATCTTCTGGAAAAAGAACCCGCTGCATTACAAGAACTCCATAGCGAACAACCTGTTCTCCCTGACAGCTATCCGATTATATAAAGCGACCCAAAATCCGGCGTACCTCGACTGGTTCAAGAAGAACGTAGATTGGTATATGCGAACCGGCATGATCAATACGGACATCTACCAAATCGAGGACGGCACGAAAGACGATTGTACCCCCAACCGCAACGCCCACTACACCTATAACCAAGGCGTAGCCATCGCTGTCTTAGCCGAGATGTATCTCCAAACCAACGATAAATCTTATTTGGAACTAGCGGAAAAGATCGCCGACGCTACCATCACCACACAATTGGTAACTGACGAGGGTATTCTCCGTGAAATGAAGCCCGAGATCGATGATAGCAACGACGGTGTCCAATTTAAGGGTATCTTCATCCGTCATTTAGCCTTCCTGTATGAAGTGACAAAGAATCCGGCTTACAAGGATTTCATCTTGAAAAACGCGGAATCCATCATCACAAAAGATTATGACCCCACATCCAAAAGCTTCGGTTGTTATTGGTACGGCCCTTTCCACAAGGAAAACTCGGCAGCAAACGCTTGCGCTTTGGAATGCGTGATAGAGGCTTATGATTTAACGAAATAGGTATCCGGAAAGACGCAGCTTGTCGTTATTCACACAGCCAGCGGGCGATATTCCGCTCTGGCTCCCCCAGAGCTGGAACGGATGTCACGTACGGCTCTGGCTCATTGACAAAAAAAACGGAACGGCGGACATCTCCGCCGTCCCGCCCAAAAGAGACAGCCTTATCTCTGTTTGTATTCATGTCAAGGCTGGTTTTTTACTGATAACGGGGCCATATAAACCCTGTTTTTCATATCGTGCACAAACATAAGACTTCTTTTTCACAAAAGAACAAATTCCTTCTTCTTTCTAGAAATACATGCTTTATAACATACCGCACGCCCTCTCGGTTGCTAGCGTGGACTTCTATTACAAAGGATAGGCGACGCAGCACGCTACGTCTCCCTCCGTTTTCTTTTTACCAATAATAGGTATCCATAATCTCCTTCATTTTAGGGGTATTCGTGTCCTCATCCTTAACATCTTTCCGCAGCTTCAGCATCTCCTCCTTCATTTGCCGGATGATCTTAGCGTATTGGGGATCGTTATAAGCGTTGTGATTCTCACGAGGATCGGATTGAAGGTCGTAAAACTCCCATGCTGGTGTCGTGGTCTTATCCTCCGAACCAGTCATATTCAGACGGTCGCCATAGAAAAACATCAGTTTATACCGCTCATTACGGATACCCATATGGGCCGGACGGTTCGAATGTTGGGTCCAATAACGATAATACATCTCCTTACGCCAATCCTTTGGGGTATTTCCTTTCAGATTATCGCGAAAACTATGGCCCTGCGATTCATTCGGGGTCTTCACGCCTGCGTAATCCGCCAACAAAGAGGCAAAATCCACGTTCAAGATCATATCCTTATTGCGGGTCCCCGCCGGGATCTCTTTCGGGTAACGGATCACGAAAGGCATACGTAGAGACTCCTCATACATCATACGCTTATCGAAGAAACCATGCTCTCCTAAGAAATAACCTTGGTCGGATACGTACACCACGATCGTATTATCGGCGATTCCCATATCGTCCAGCGCTTTCAATAACTTCCCGATATTATCGTCGATCGTAGCCCCGCAACGCAGATAGTCGCACACCAATTTCTGGTAAGCGGCGCTACGGGCGGCAGATCGATGCATCCCCTTCGTCGTAAAAGGCAACTCCGGATACCGGCACCACCATTTATCAGGGTCTTGCGACGCCACGTCCCAACGACGGGCCAACTCCTCCAAAGGCTGTCCGGAGAAAGTACGTCCATTCGTCTCCGGCCCCCAATCAAATAAGTTCTCCGGTTCCGGAAAAACAACGCCGTCATACAAATGCCTCATCCGTTCTGGAAAATCCCAAGGTTCGTGTGTAGCCTTGAAATGACAACACATCATGAAAGGCCGGTCCTTATCGGCCTCTTTCATCCAACGGATCGCCTTATCTGTCACGATATCCGTGGAGAAACCTCGTACCCGCTCCCCGAAATTACGCTCACCCGGCCAAGGTTCCGTACAATTTATAAAAGTAGGGTCTCGGTACTCGCCTTGGTCATGGAACACGGAATAGAAGTCGAAACCTTGCGGTTGCGTTTTCAGATGCCATTTACCGACCAAAGCGGTCTGATAGCCTCCCGCCCGCATTTGCTTGGCGATATTATCCTGCTCCGGATCAAAAGAATCACTTAACGTGTAGACACCGTTCACGTGACTATAGGCTCCGGTCAAGATCGCCGCGCGACTCGGAGAAGAGATCGAGTTCGTACAAAAACAATTATCCAATACGCAACCCTCCGCAGCCAAGCGACGGATATTCTCGTTGCGGGCATATTCCCCCAACACGCCCCCGTAAATACCCCACGATTGGGAAGTATGATCATCCGATAGGATAAACAAGATATTGGGACGTTCCTCTTGCGCCGGTTTATTGGCGGCAAAGAGAGACTGCCCGTTTCCCGAAAGGCAACAGGCAGTCATTCCGATACTAATGATCGATTGTTTCATAAGTCATGACGTTTTTTCCCTTGTACTAAACCCGGTTCCCTACGTTCCGTACCCTTCATACGAGTCAAGTCATCCCCTAACTCATGGCGTTTCTGGTCCGCGATCTTCATCAATTTAGCGGCTTCCTCCGGATATTGGGTAATCACGTTATAACGCTCTCCCGGATCACGGCGCAGGTCGTACATCTCCGGCTTCATGATCTCCAGATTCGTCAACTTACCCGGCTGGCCGTCGTTTCCCGGCTCATAAGCCCCATAAGTAACGTATTTATGGGGGAATACCAATTTGAACATTCCATCCGTAACAGCCTCCAAGTCATTCTTTCGATAGTAATAGACGAAAGACTCACGTGGGTTGGCGTCTTTTTTACCCTCGATCAACGGCAAGATACTTACTCCGTCAATCTTGCGAGGAGGAAGCGGAGCCTGCGTGATCTCGGCGAACGTAGGAAGAAGGTCGATATTAGAAGCTAACTTATTACAAGTCGTGCCCGGTAACGTCTTACCTTTCCAGTACATGATACAAGGAACCCGGTTACCACCATCAAAGGTCGTAGCCTTTGCCTCACGTAACCCACCGGCTGAACCGGCATGATTCCCGTAATTGGTCCAAGGGCCATTATCGGAAGTCAAGATCACCAACGTATTATCTTCCAAGCCCAGCTCACGCAATGCCTTGAATATCTCACCTACACTCCAGTCGATCTCCATCATCACGTCGCCATATAAACCCTGCTCGCTCTTTCCCTTGAATTTATCGGAAACGGCCAACGGTACATGGGGCATATTATGGGCCAGATACAAGAAGAAAGGCTTATTCTTATTCTTCTTGATGAAATTAACAGAACGGGTGGTATAATCCGTAGTCAACCGTGTTTGGTCCGTATTATAACCGATAATCTCATTTCCGTCATAAGTCGGCAAATCTGGGAAATTAAAGACCTCACCTTGTTGCGGGTGGAATGGCCACATATCGTTAGAATACGGCAACCCATAATACTCATCGAAGCCATTTTGCAAGGGGAGGAACTCCTTTTGGCTACCTAAATGCCATTTACCGAAGATAGCGGTACTATATCCTTTCTGTTTCAATACCTCTGCGATCGTCATCTCCTCTGGATGGACACCGTAGTTCGAATCTGGCCCCGGAGCGCCGGAAAAACCGATACGATTCGGATAGCAGCCGGTCGGCACGAGAGGCTCCACTGATCGGCTGTCCTACCAAAAAGTGCGTAAAACGAACGCCTTCCGCCGCCATCTTATCGATATTCGGAGTGGTATATCCGTAAGCTCCATTAAAAGAAAAATCTCCGTAACCCACATCATCCAAATTGATTAGGACGATATTCGTGTAATCAGCGGCTATGCCTGCCATTGAAAAAGCTGAGGCGGCCGTCAGTAACATTAGTTTATTCTTCATGATATTATTTATTGAAATATTGGCTTTGAAGTGCCATCCTGTGTTTGGCACTTCAAAGATAACAGTTTTTAATTTACCCAAGAATTAATCCCAGTTCGGATTTTGCTCCAAATTAGGGTTCAAGACTGTTTGGTTATAAGGGATCGGCCATAAATAATCTCGTTTCGGATTAAAAGAACGTTTCACGACTTCTATTCCCTCATAATTATGCATCATACCATTATTTTCTTTCTCAGCGGTTTTCCAGCGCAAGATATCCGAATAGTAGAGTCCTTCAAAGGTCAACTCGATACGGCGTTCACGGCGGATTACCTCACGCATCTGATCTTTCGTCAAACCTTTTGGTACTTCCGGCATATTGATATCCGGACGCCTACGCAATTGGTTGATGGCATCATAAACTGACTGATCAGGACCACTCGCCTCATTCTGCGCCTCGGCATACATCAACAGAACTTCCGCATAACGAATCAAAATGAAATTGAAAGCCGAACGTTCTACTAAAGGAATCGTTACATCATCCTCATAAGAAGTGTATTTCTTCACACCGAAACCCGTAGTCGCCACATCTTCTTTTGTGATCGTCTTTCCTAAATACGGATAACCGATGCAAACGATCGATTTCAATAAACGGGGATCTCTGTTCTCATACGGACGAGTCGGATCATAAAGTGGTGACTCTTCTATCGTCTTCCCGTCAACACAGAGATATGTATCAACCAGTTCCTTCAAGGGAGCCGGACGATTCAAGCGCCAGATATTCTGATCATAATCCGTTGGATACTCTGGCAATTTCGCTTCTATATCAAAGATTACCTCACAATTATATTTATTATCTTCGCTAAAGAAATGACGATAATCATTGAATAATTGATAAACGCCAGACTCCATTACCTGCTTAGCAGCTTGGGCCGCCTCCGCCCAACGAGAATTATATAATAAAGTACGGGCTTTTAACGCTAATGCGGCACCTTTTGTCGCACGTCCCAAGTCTGAGCTAGCATAGGTGTCCGGTAGCACGGCAGCGGCCTCCTCCAAATCCTTGACAATCTGAGTCACTACCTCTTCCTTGGAATTGCGAGGTAATTCGGCTTGCTCATCCGCATTGGGAGCATCTATAATCAGCGGTACACCTCCGAATTTATCGACCAGACTTAAATAATAGAAAGCTCGTAAGAACTTGGCTTCACCCACCATCTTCGCCTTCTCCGACTCATCCATATCGACACCTCCGACATTAGCGATGAAAGTATTCGTACGGCCAATACCAACGTAACAGTTCTTCCATAAACTTCCGATTAGAGCCGTAGTAGACAAATGTTCACCCTTTCCAATCGCTTGCGTACCATTCGCCTCGTTATAAGGCATCGCATTCGCTGTCAGCATATCGAATTCCATCGTATGCAATGAACGCCAAGGTTTCAATGCGTTGTAACATCCCATTATACCGGCGCTCGCATGCTCTTTTGTCTTCCAGAATGTTTCCGTGGAATATTGATCGGAAGGATCTACATCCAACCAGCTATCGCAAGCGGTTAAACTCATACAAGCGACAGCGACACATATCATCTTATATATTTTACGTCTCATATTATTATTCCTTATTATTTAAAATGTGACATTAACACCTGCCGTATAAGTCCGTACAGACGGATAGGCATACCAGTTGCTTCCCTTCAAGTTCTTCTCCGGATCAAAATCCTTCATCGGAGAGAACGTGAATAAGTTTTGCGCATTGACAAAGACCTTTAATCTCTTAACCACACCGCTTTTCAAGAAAGAGGCCGGTACGTTATAAGAAAGTTGCAAGTTCTTCAAACGTAAATAAGAGGCATTTCTCAACCAGAAATCATTTGTACGGAAATTCTCGTTCAAGCATCCTTCATACGTAGTCAAGATAGGCAATGTAGCGCTGGTTCCCCGCTCGGGAGTCCAAGCATCCGTCAACCATTGTTCCGGCAAACCACAGCCAAACCATAAAGGAGTAGCACCAATGCGGTCTCCATATGTATAGACATCAGTTACACCTTGGAAGAATGCGCTCAGATCCCAATCCTTATATCCTAAGTTGATATTGAATCCATAAGTTATCTTTGGAATCACACCACCACGTATCTGGCGGTCATCTTCGGTAATTTTCCCATCGCCATTCGTATCCTCAAACTTCAGATATCCCGGTTTAGTAGCCGCGGTTTGATACGGACTATTCTTGATTTCCTCCTCAGATTGGAAAATACCGATAGCATGAAGCATATAATAAGAATCGATAGGCTTTCCTTCTTCCAAGATAAACATTCCATCAATGATTGTTTGCCCCTTCAAGCTAACGATCTTATTCTTGATAAAGGTCATATTTCCATTTACCTCGTAACGGAAGTCCCCGATATTGTTCCGATACCCCATATTCAACTCGAAACCTTTATTGCTCACCTCGCCGATATTACGGATCGGGCCATCCAGACCACCTACTTGATCCGGCAAAGTAACCTTTCGCAAGATGTCGGAAGTACGTTTATCAAAGAACTCGAAAGAGAAATCTAAGTTTCCGTTTAACAAGCTAGCGTCAATACCGACATTCGTCATGGTCGTTGTCTCCCATGTGATGTTCGGATCGTTATAGGCGGTAATAGCCGCTCCGGATTGCATCGCTCCATTCAACGGGTAGTTATAATCCGTAATTGAACCATCATTTTTTATCACCTTCAAGTTCATTAGGTCCACGTAACGGAACAAATCGATACGCTCGTTACCCAATTGTCCCCAAGAAGCTCTCAATTTCAGATTGTAGATCCAAGGAATATCTTTCATAAACTCTTCCTCGCTCAAACGCCATCCGGCAGAGAATGATGGGAAAATACCCCAACGATTTCCTTTGGCAAAACGAGACGAACCATCATAACGAAAGTTACCCTCAAATAAATAACGATCCTTATAACCATAATTCACCCTACCAAAGTAAGACATCAAGACTGATCTCGAGGAAGTACCCGCTACACTCGGATTACTAGAACCTGCGTTTAATTCGTGCAACTCGTTCCCTAAGAAACCTTCTACCTTAGCGGAAAACTCAGTCTTATCATCGCTCTCAAAACTATAGCCAGCCAATACTTTTACGTCATGGGCATCATTGAACTTCTTGCCCCAAGATAAAGTATTGAATACTGTAACTGCCAAGTCATTCTTATCACCTTTATAGGCATGGCGTGTATTCTGACCGTCATAAACCACTCGTTTCTCCTCATTGGTCTTCAACTGATATTCGTATACATCAGGCGCAAAACGAGATTGCAGATAATCATATTTGTTTAAACCGACATTCAAGTTATAAACGATATCAAACGGAAGCTTATATTCCGCAGACAAATTCGCCAACATACGCAAGGACTTATGCTTGTTCTCGCCCTCATCGGCCAACGCCAACGGATGGCGATAGATATTATGCCCAGGAGTACGGATAAAGGTATCCGCATAGCGACCATCGGCCGTATAAGTCGGGTGGAAAGCCTGCGCTTTATAAGTCATCTCCACTAAGTTTGCCACACCCGCTACCGGCTCATTATAGATCTGATAATGCGCATTGATATTAGCGCCGATCTTCAAACGGCTATTTACCTGAGCAGTCGTATTCACGGCTAAGGTATATTTATTGGAATCCGTTCCACGCAATACTCCATTTTGATCACCATAGCCTAAAGATACGGAATACGTATATTTATCATCACCTCCGGAGAAACGCATGTTATGCTCCATAATAAAGGCATTATTATACATAATATCCAACCAATTATTCTGCGGATACATAATCGGGTCTGTTAACATACCTTGTTTGTACTCCTCGATTAACGCATCAGAATAATCCACCGTTAGTTTACCTTCGTTCCGTTGCGCTTGGTTTCTCATTTCCATAAACACGACCGGATCATATACGAAGTTAGGCAGATAGGTAGCCTGCTGCACGCCAAAATAGTTATTATAATCGACGGTAAACTTACCTTTCTTTCCCCCCTTTGTCTTTACCAAGACAACGCCATTCGCCGCACGAGAACCGTAGATAGCGGAAGAAGCCGCATCTTTCAATACGGAAATACTCTCAATATCATTCGGATTTACCGCTTCCAACGGGAACTCGATACCATCCACCAAAATCAATGGGTTATTATCGTTCAAGGTTCCCTGACCACGAATACGAATCGTCGCCCCGTCCGCTCCCGGCTGAGCACCCGCTTGATTTACGTAAACACCTTGCGTACCTTGCAACGCTTGGGTCGAGTTGGTGATCGGACGATTCTCCAACGTCTCCGCATCCAAAGAGGAGATCGCTCCCGTTAAATTCACTTTCTTCTGCGTTCCGTAACCTACGACCACAACCTCATCCAACTTCTGGGTATCCTCGGACAGGCTAACCATTACTTTCGAAGAATTACCAACCTCGACCGTACGATCCGTATAACCGATATAAGAAACTACCAAAATCGCATTGTCCGGTACTTCCAGACTGAAGTTTCCATCGATATCCGTAATCGTTCCGTTCGTAGTGCCTTTAACGACAACATTCGCCCCGATAATGGGTTCTCCCAAGGCATCTTTTACTTGCCCGGTAATCTTTCGTGGCGAAGACTGGAATAAGGCATTCGGATGTGAGACACTTGAAACACTCTTTGACTTAATTATAATCTGCCGGTCTACAATCTCATATTGGTATCCCGTATTTTTCAAGGCTTGCTCTAAGACCTCCTCTAACGAAGCATTATTTGCTTTTACACTCGTTTTCCTATTTACATTTACTTGATTATCATTCAAGAAGAACGTGTACTCACTATTTTTCTCTATTTCTTTTAGCACTTCCGATATACTGCAATCCTGTTTATTCATGGAAAGCTTATAATTCTGTCCATAGGTAGAAGCGGATACAGTACATGCGAAAGCCAAGGATAACAACGTACTTATCTTCATGACTCGGTTTACTTTTCTGATTTTTTTCATAACTTTGTAATGTTTCTGATGAATAAATTAGCAGGTGTGTCGGCCTCTCAACTCCTAACGCCTGCCGTCAAGAACATTTGATCAGGAGGAGAAACCTAGTTTGTCCTCCTGTTTTTTTATTAGACTTAAGAACTGTTAACAAGCATATCTTTTAGAATTTAACGTTAGACACTCATTTATCTCCCTTTATATATAGTTCATATTCATTGTCTTTCTCTCTGTATTTAATGGGCGACGTATTGCTCAGCATAAACAGGATTCGCTCCAAGGATTCATCCCGTACCTTAAACGTAAACCGATATTTTTCCGCTATCTCCTTCGGGCATTTTATCTTCCGCCCGAACCAAGGCTCCAGACGGGTAAGGATCATGCTCAAGCGTTCGTTCTCAAAACTGAGGACACCGTTACGCCAACCCGAATACTCCTCGGCATTAACCGTCTTAACTCTAACGGTATTCGCTTGTTTGTCGAAAACCAACATCTCGTTCGGATTCAATATCACCTCACGCCTGTTCTTCACATTGGGACCTCCCAAGCCAATCTTCACCTTACCGTTTAACAGGATCGTCTCCAATTTGCTCTCGGAGTCATAATTGAAAACCTCGAAGGCCGTGCCCAAGGCCGTTACATCCATGTTCTTGGTATGCACGGTAAATGGTCTTTCCCGATCTTTCGCCACGTCGAAGAAGGCTTGCCCTTTTAATTCCACATCACGGGTCTTGCCATCGAAACTCTTTGGGTAGATCAATTGGCTATTAGGCCCCATTCTCACGGTCGTACCGTCCGATAAGGAAACCGACTCTATGCAACGGACACCGGAGGCCATTACATATATATATTGATCTTCTTTCGTATGAGACCAATAAACTACGCTTCCTACACCTAAAAGTAGCAATATGGAGGCGGCTATCGCCGTAATCTTATAGACCCAGAGTTTACGGACACCGTTTGTCGCCATTGTCCGGGCTATGATTCGTTCCCACATGCGATTCCCCACCACGGGATTCACGCGATCCGCAGCCTCGTCCCATTGGGAACGCATACGCTCTTCCACTTTTGGGTCACACAGCAAACGTTGCCGATCTTTCTCATCCAGAGCATCCCGCATCAACTTCTTCAATATCGTTCTCGTATCTTCGCTCATGTTTATTATTCTTGTTCTATTTATAAATACACGCCATGTTTTCCTTCCCCCTATTGGGTGATAAAAAAATTTCACTTAGGTATACAAGAAATATAACGGATCTTCCTTGCTTTCCATCCTTATATTTCCGTCCTTTGTATTCAATGAAATTGGTTGCCGACGGTGTCGGCAGTATTTCCGACGCCGTCAGCAATATTTCCGACAGCGTCAGCAGCATTGCCGAGGGCGTCGGCAACCGATTTCATCAAATAGAAACGCCAAAGAGATAAACGTTAAATCTCCGAGGCATCCTATACATTATCCATTTAAATAACGAGAAAATCATGGGAAAACCAAGAAGTGGCATCCAAGTCAGTATTTATAATACACCGGGCAATGAACAATGCGGGCCAACATCCTGCGCACGAGTCATCACCAGAGATACCAAACGCATGAACGATATATGTGAGTATATTTCCGAATGCTCATCCGTCACCTCCGCCGACATAAAAGGTGTATTGGAGGCGCTTACTTCCTATATCGGCAGGGAATTATCCTATGGGTACAGCGTGGAACTGGAAGGATTGGGACATTTCTCGCCATCGGTAAAAAGCAAAGAAGTAACGGACCAGAAAGGAAATACTAAATCAAGCGCTAGCATACACGGCGTTAACTTCCGCTGCTCTCCCCGACTGAAGGAGATGGTAAAAAAGAACGCCCCCATCTTGGTTAAACGGGAAAATCTGCCCAAAACGGGAATCGAGGGAAGGAAGGCTAAGATGTTATCTTATCTAGAAAGAAACTCATATATAAATCTCACCGATTACGCCGGCTTGAACAATTGTACCCGCTACCGTGCGAGCGAGGATATCAAGCAATTTATCAAGGATAACGTAATAGCCAGCGTAGGATATCGAACACACCGGATTTATGTGCTGCCTGAAAAAGAAGACGGGCAAAACTAAAACTTAAGACGCAGTGGCACTTCCGGACTCTACAAATACGTGACCTAGGAAAGCGCTAGATAAACCAGATAAGTAACATGATATTTTTCTTCAAGAACTTCAAGGCTTCGCTGATTTGGTTCTCAACGGTCTTCTCGGAAATATTGAGTTGGAAGGCTATCTCTTTATAGCTTTTATGCTCCTTCCGGCTTAGATTAAAGATAACCCGGCGTCTTTCCGGCAATTCCTCTATCAAATGATCGATATACTCCCCCAAGTTATAGGCGGTGATCTCTTCCTCTAAATCGTAAGAGGTATCCATAGCGGACAAGACCGTCATTTTATAAAAGTCCTCGTTCACGTTCTTCCGGTGATGATTAAAGATCAAGTTGCGGGTGATGATAAACAGAAGCCCCTTGAAGTTATCATCCTCCCGGATGAATTCCCTCGACTCCCAGACCTTGATAAACACCTCTTGTACCACATCCTCGGCTACATCCCGATTATTCAAATAAAGCCCACAGAAATGATAAACCTTTTCCCAATATTGTTTATACAACATCGAAAAAGCCTCCCTATCTCCTTCTTTCAACGACTTTATAATTTGTCTCTCTTCCATTTAGCATCACATATCGTTTCGCGAAGATAATAAAATCATATACTAATAAAAGTTAATGATATCCCAGTTCTCCCGGACTTCTTTGTACTATTAATATAGCACGAGAAATAATGGAAGAACAAAACAAATATATAAGCGATTTATTAATCCGATATGTAAATGGACTCTATACACGGAACGATATAGAGACCTTGCGGAAGTTAGCCTCATCCATAACCGAGCGAGCAGAATTAGAAAGCGAAATGGACCGGGTCTGGAACGAGGCGCAAGACTTACCTCAATCCGATTCCCATAATCATCTGCTTTATAAGAAGGAGGCGCAAGACCTGTTGGATAAGACACGTAAAAGAGAAAGAAGAATCTCCCTATCCACTTTCATCAAGTATGCGGCGAGCATAGCGATTATCGTTTCCATCGGATTCGGAGCGAAACTATACCTAAATCATTCAGCGAAGCAGCATACATCTGCCAGCGACCATCTCCTAACGGAAATAAGCGTCAATCATGGCGAACATAAGCAAGTCACCCTTCCCGATGGCACGGTCGTTCATCTAAACGCCGGTACCGTCATGCGATACCCAACGGAATTTACCTCTGACATCCGTTTGGTAGAAATGGAAGGAGAAGCTTTTTTCAATGTCATGAGAGACGAGGGCAAGCCCTTCATCGTCCGTACCCGGCAAGCCGACGTAAAAGTACTCGGAACCTCTTTCAACGTAAAAGCCTATCAAGAGGATGAGTTGATGGCCGTCAGCGTTCGGACCGGAAAAGTTGAGGTGGATATGCCCGAAAGCGTAATGCGCCTATTACCGAACGAGCAGATAATCGTGAATAACACAAATGGAGAGATTCTTAAAAAGAACGAGGACGCCCAAAAAGTAACGGCTTGGCTGCAAGGCGGCCTTTATTTCAACCGGACACCTATCAGTAGCGTTATACACGATTTGGAGCGGATGTATAATCAAGAGATCGTACTCGATCCGAATGTCGTATTCGACGATTACATCTATGGCGAGCACGACAATAAAAGTCTGGAAGCCGTACTGAACGCAATTCAATATTCAACCGGCATCCGATACCGGAAAGAAGAAAGTCGGATCGTGTTATATAAAACGAGTCATTAACCTTAAAATCGATTTGCCCATGAAAGATACGACATAAGCTTAGCCACATAAAAAAGGGAAACCGACCTCTGACCTTCGATCTCCCTTTATCTTTCCCGATATGTACACCCTTGGATTGGACCCCCTTGGAGATTACATAAATCGGACTGTTTTTAAAAGTGTATAAAAACAACCTTTAAACATACAAAATTATGAACTTTCCAACTATTACTAGGAATAATTGGATGTGTTGTTCTATTATTTTAGTTTTTTTAGCGTTAGGCTCCCCTGAACCTCTGCAAGCGCAAGAAAATCAGAAAGAAAGAATAACAATTCAAGTCAAAAACCAACCCATACAGAAAGTCTTTGATGATTTGTCGAAGCAGACAGGATTAAAATTTTTCTATGGAGAAGCCATCGCGAACCGGAACGTACAGGTTAACCTAAAGTTCAAAAACGCTCCCGTCAACAGCGTATTGAACGAGGAAAGCGGAGGAATCCGGTTTGTCGGACGAAGAGATCGGACGTTGGAAAGCAGAAGCGCATTTCTTCCGTGCCTACAACTATTGGAAATTGGTGAAAACTTATGGAGGAGTACCCAAGATAGACATCCCGTTAAATACCTCCTCGGAGGAACTTTACACACCTCGTTCCAGCCAACAGGAGATCATCGATTTTATTATCGAGGACTTGGATAAGGCCATTCCTCTCCTTCCGAAGCAAAGCGGACTGACCGCTGAGGAATTAGGACGTACCACGCAAGGGGCGGCATTAGCTCTCAAGGCCCGTGCGGCCTTGTTCGAAGGAACTTGGCAAAAATACCACGGGATGGCGGACGCAGGCAAATACCTCGACCTAGCTATCCAAGCGGCCCAAACCATTGTCGATTCCAAGGAGTATGAACTATATCGCGAGAAAGGAGAACTCAGTTACAAATATCTTCATATCCTAGAAGGCGACGACAGCAAGGAAGTCTTGTTGGCAAGACGGTATTACAAATTGAGAGCGACTCATAACTGGACCCGGGAACTATTATTAGGTGCCATGGTACCGACAAAGAACCTTGCGGACGTATACCTTTGTACCGATGGTTTACCTATCGATAAATCCAAGTTGTTCAAAGGATTCCAAACCCAGACAAGCGAATTTGAGAACCGGGATTCCCGGATGGCGCAAACGTTTGTCGTACCCGGTAGCGAGATATTCTCGGAAGGGGGCGGATGGGCAACCGTAGAGCCGGGATTCATCGGTAACAATTCTACCCGGACCGGATACATGATCCGCAAGTTTATGGATGAAACGCTTGATGCCGTACAATTCATTGGGGAATACGATTTCAAGGAATTCCGTTACGGAGAGGTCCTATTAATCTTGGCCGAGGCTTTATACGAGAAGAACGGACAGATCACGGACGAGCAATTAGACCTGACCATTAATGACCTGCGAAACCGGGCGAATATGCCTCGCTTGACCAATGCGTTTGTAGCTACGAACGGACTGAATATGCAGGAAGAGATCCGGCGTGAGAGAACCGTGGAACTGGCATTCGAAGGATATCGCCGGGACGACCTACGTCGTTGGGGCACGGCGGAAACGGTTCTTCCCCTTGCGATCCGTGGCGTGAAATTCGTGGGTACGGAGTATCAACAGAAATTCCCGGAGTTGGTGATCGGGCAGGATATACAGGTGGATAGCGATGGCTTTATCATCGCCCAACCCGCATCCGCCCGCAAGTTCCAGACACCGAAGCATTGGCTATCCCCGATCCCTTTGCAACAGGTACAATTGTCGAAAGGAACCTTGGAACAGAATCCGGGCTGGTAAGGGTTTTTCCAAGAATAAGCGACTATATATATGAGGGTAGGCCCTACCTATACGAGAAGGGAGGGCCTACCTATCTGGGAGGGGAATCCCATTTAAATATGAATTATCTTAAATTTTTATAGCATGAAGAAATACTTTTTAGCGGTAGCTAGTTTTTTTATTTATTCTCATATCAGTCTAGGCCAAGTGTATCCGGGGCAGATGGATTCCACGTTTGTCCCTGTACGGAGTCACCACTATGACCCGGAGTTAACATTTGATTTTTGCGTGAATGAACCCGCTTGGAGCAATCAGGCGGGTATCCATTCCGCCTTCGGATCGACCGACCGGCTTTATTTCCGGAAGGAAGTACCCGTAAACCATGACAACGATTTATCATCTTCCTACTCTACGACCGTTTGGAGGGGGGAAAGAGCGAATGCCCAGATATTGGTATGGTCGTCAGAAGCGTTGGAACAAGTACGTGTCTCTACGCAGGACTTGAGGAGCGCCGAGGGAAACATCATCCCGAAAGATCGGATTACCTTCGAGTTGGTGCGTTACGTATTGTCCAATTATCCGTATGCCGAGAAAAAAGCCATCTGCGGGGAATCTCCCTACAAATCCGGCTTCTTGATGCCAGACCGTTTCGAGACGCTGGACCGCTTCGATCTCCCTTCCCAAACCACCCGTCCGGTATGGATGATGGTGGATGTGCCGAGAGGAACCGTTCCCGGCACGTATAAAGGACAGGTGGAGGTGCGGGCGAAAGGCAAGGCTCCTCAACTATTGAATCTGGAGATCGTGGTGCAAAACCAGTTGCTCCCCTATCCGAAAGACTGGAAATACCGTCTGGACCTATGGCAGAACCCGTGGGCCGTGGCATGGTACAATCACGTGGAACCGTGGTCACCAGAACATAAGATGCTTCTCAAGCAGCATTTGAAGCATTATGCCGACGCGGGTGGTACCTACAGCACGACTTATGGAGTACATTCTCCTTGGTCCGATAACTCCTATATGATCGAGGGGGGCATGATCGAGTGGATCAAGAAAGCGGACGGCACATGGGCCTTCGACTACAAGATCTTCGACGAGTACGTAGAATTAGCGATGGAATGTGGCATCAACGAGGCAATCACCCTCTATACCCCGATTCCTTGGGGATTCCGTCACCGCTATAAGGACGAGGCTACGGGCGATTATTCTTATATCAACTGGGCGCCAAGCTCGGAGGAATTCAAGAAGATGTGGAATATCTTCCTCACGGATTTCAAGTTCCATCTAGAAGCTAAAAGCTGGTTGGACATCACCTATATCGGAATCAACGAGAATCCGATGGAAGAGACCTTAGCGGCTATCAATGTCGTGCGCAACCATGATAAATGCTGGAAGATCACTTACGCCGGCAATTGGCATAAGGAATTGGACGGACTGCTGGACGATTATTCTTTCCTTTACGGAGAGGAACCTACCATCGCCGAGCAAAAGGCACGGGCCGCCACCGGACGCACGTCCCCCGCCGATCCCGAACAACTTCGTGTTCTCACCTCCTATCGAGGGACGTTGGATCAGTTGGTATGTAATGGCGTATGGGTACGACGGCTTCTTGCGATGGGCTTACGACGCTTGGCCGGAAGATGCCGATCGCGACGCACGTCATGGCTCTTGGGCAGCAGGCGATTGCTACATGGTATATCCGGGAGGCAAGAGTTGCATCCGCTTCGAGAAGATGAGAGAGGGTATCGTGGATTTCGAGAAGGTCCGTATCTTACGGGAACTGACCGCCCAATCGGGTAACGCGCAAGCCCAAGGCTTATTGAAGCAGCTAGACCAACATTTGTCTATCTTCCCGAAAGAGAAAGAGTTCGATGAGAACAAGATCTCGGCGGATGTACGTAAGGGTAACCTCATCATCCGTCAACTGTCCGATCTTTTGGCGAAATAATGGGCTTATATAGCAGGAAAGACATGAAAGCATATCGTTTAATCCTATCACTCATGGCAAGCGTAGCCGCAGGGCCGGCCTTCTCGCAGACAACAGGTGTTGTTTGCGAGGAGTTCGACCAGATACAGCTGACGCACGTATTGACGCCCACCGGCCCGCTACCGACCGCCTTGGACCCGAATGGCGTATACCCCTATATGAGTTATAGCGAGACCTCAAATCGTCCGGTACCTAAAAGGTACCGGATGATCTCGCTAGAGAACGAGAAAGTCAAGGCTATCATCTGCCCCGATCTTTGCGGGAAAGTAATATCCCTCACTCACAAGGAGAGCGGCAAGGAGGTCTTGTACAGACCGGACGTAATCAAATACACACGGATATTACCCCGTTTCTATTTCGTGGCCGGGGGGATCGAGGTCAGTTTCCCGATCTCCCACTCTCCCACGCAAAATGAGCCGGTGCTTTATCAGATCGATCATACGGGAGACCGCACATATGTAACATGCGGAGAACGGGAATCTCATTACGGTATGCAATGGTCTGTAGAATATTCCTTAGGAGATAAGGACGAATGCCTTACCCAAAGGGTTGTTTACTACAACCCGGGAAAGCAAGCCTATCCATGGATGTCATGGTCCAACGCCGCCCTTCCTTGCGCACCGGATACCCAATACGATTTCCCGAACGGGACCGTATTATCCCATGCCTCCACGTTGGACACGATCGACTGGAAAACGGAAGGAACCCATCATGAACGGGATATCAAAGAGATGACCGGCTACTTCTGGAAAACGAAAGACGTGAATGCTTTCGGGGCCTACACTCCCTCCTTGGGCAGCGGGCTCTATCATATCGCCGACGAATCCAGTACGCCCGGTATCAAGCTATGGAGTTATGGCGTAGCCGGCGACAAGGAATGGTCCATGCTCAGTACCCCCGACCGGCAGCCTTACGTAGAAATCCAAGGTGGCCCGATCAGCGACCAATCTATCAAGCTCGAATTGCGTCCCGGCGAGAAAAAGAATCACGTAGAATATTGGATACCGACAGATCATCCTTTGGATATCTATTCCTTAAAGGTTCCGGCATTAAGGCTTCGCCCGATCGATCGCATCCCGCTATTCGACTGGGCCCGGAAGAATGAATCTTCCATCTGGATCGCCTTAGCCGATGCCTATAAGAATAAGTCCATGCTTCCCGCCGCCCCCTATCCGGAAGACGGGCAGTGGGCTCCATCCGGCATGGAAGATCTGGACGATGCTTTTCGTTGGGCGATCCAAATATCTCCCCAGCCGGAACGGGATTATTGGCAATTCCACTATGGGACTTGGTTGGCTGGAAGAGAACGTGTAGAGGAGGCGATCGAACAACTATCCATCCCGGATATCGATCTGGCAAAAGCTTTATTGGCAAGGCTATATGTCCGTCGGCAGGCGTGGGAAAAAGCGAGAGATGCCTACGCCGCTATCCCCGAGACCTCGTGGCTGAACCTACATCCCCAGTTGGTTATCGAGCGGGATAAAGTATTAAAGAAATTTGGAACCGAGGCTTTACCGGAACGGCAAAAATGGCTGGATAAGATAAACGCATCCTCTGACGAATGGGTGGCCGAGCGAAAGGTACAGCTACTGATCGATAGGAAGCAATATCAAGAAGCCAAGGATTTATTGCAATCCACTCATTTCCAGAAAGTGCATCAAACCTATACCCGTACAGGACTTTGGGAACAGATCAACGAAGGCTTGGGCCTCTCCCCGCAACCTGTACCGGAACAACTCGGCGAGGATCGTTTAGCCCGGTTTGGTGCCTATCGGGAATATGAATAAGGGAGATGCATTTAGAGCAGTAGCTCCATATAAGTCTCCGCATATTTAGCCAGAAACGCCCGAATCACTTTCAAGGCCGTAGAGATATGTTGTTGTACCGTATATACCGAGATACCCAAACTGTCGGCTATCTCCTTATGGGATTTCATATCTTTACGGCTCATATCAAAAACCCTTTTTTGTTGTGGGGTCAACGTTTCAAGCGCCTTATCCAACAATGCATTTAAATCCGTATCCAATACCGAGTCCTCCGTCTCGTTCGTGCTATCCAATGAGGCGGACCGTATCTTATCCCTCAGCTCCAACTCACGATCCAGTCCCGCCAACAGGTTTAAGATCCGATTTTTCACGATCGTATACACATACGGGCCAAAAGGTACATTCGGGTTCAAGAAACGGCGATTCTGCCAAATAGAGGCGAAAGCATCCTGAAAAACATCTTCCGCCATATCCCGGGATTTAAGGAATTTCAAGGAAAACCACATCAAGCGATCCTTATACAGGGCATATAATTCACAAAAGGCCGACTCGTCCCCTTCTAGCAAGTCCGCCACAAGCCTTCTTTCTTTCTCTGAATCAATGTCTGCCATTCGACTTATTCTCCCACTTCGATTACATAGGTTCAAATGTATGCAAAATTCCCAAAGGTAAAAACAAATTGAACCAAAATCAGCAACTCCATCATACAGCTTTATAAACTCACGATAACAAACATCTTTGCTCATTCGGAAATAATCATGTATTTTTGTCTGTTCATTTAAGAAAGGATGATGTATTGATGAAAGTTTGTATCGCCGAAAAGCCGAGTGTGGCCCGGGAAATCGCGGAAGTATTAGGGGCAACCCAACGAATGAATGGGTATATCGAAGGAAACGGATATCAGGTAACTTGGACATTCGGGCATTTGTGTACCCTGAAAGAACCGCATGAATACGCGGAGAACTGGAAACGCTGGAGTCTGGGGTCACTACCTATGATCCCTCCCCGGTTCGGTATCAAACTAATCGAGAATCCTACGTATGAGCAACAATTCAAGGTAATCGAGAGCCTGATGCAAAATGCCGAGATGGTCATTAACTGCGGTGATGCCGGCCAAGAGGGAGAGCTGATCCAACGCTGGGTCATGCAAAAGGCAGGTTGTAAATGCCCGGTCTACCGCCTTTGGATCTCCTCGCTTACGGAGGAGGCGATCCGGGAAGGTTTCCAAAAACTCAAAGAACAGACGGAATTCAATAAGTTATATGAGGCCGGGCTATCCCGTGCCATCGGCGACTGGTTGCTGGGGATGAACGCCACCCGCCTTTATACCTTGCGCTACGGGCAGAACCGGCAGGTATTATCGATCGGCCGTGTGCAAACCCCAACGCTCGCCTTGATCGTAAACCGGCAAGCCGAGATCGACAATTTCAAGCCGGAACCCTATTGGGAATTAAAGACCATTTACAGGAATACGACTTTCTCCACCACGAAAGGTAAGTTCACGAAGAAAGAGGAAGGCGAGGCTTTTCTGGAGAAGGTAAAGGAACAGGATTTTACTGTTACCAGTATCACCGAGAAGAAAGGGAAGGAATTCGCCCCCCGCCTATTCGACTTGACCTCGTTGCAGGTGGAATGTAATAAGAAATTCGCGTTTACGGCGGACGATACGCTAAAGTTGATCCAATCGCTCTACGAGAAGAAGGTGACAACCTACCCACGTGTAGACACGACTTTCCTTAGTGATGATATCTATCCGAAAGTTCCCAATACCTTGAAAGGGTTGGTGGATTATACGGAGCTTACCGCTCCTTTGATGAATCAGAAATTGCCGAAAAGCAAGAAAGTGTTTGACAACTCGAAGGTTACCGATCACCATGCGATCATCCCTACCGGAGTCCCCGCCCGCAATCTTACGGATACGGAACGGAAGGTGTACGATTTGGTGGCCCGTCGTTTTATCGCCGCCTTTTATCCGGATTGCGAGATATCGACCACTACGGTCTTAGGTCAAGTGGATAAGGTAGAATTCAAGGTGACTGGAAAGCAAATCCTCAAACCGGGTTGGCGTGTCGTATTCGGAGCCGAGCAGAAAGATCCGGAGGCTGAACCCACCGAGGAAGAAGGCGTATTGCCCGATTTCGTGAAAGGAGAAAGTGGCCCGCATAAACCGATCTTGAAAGAGACTTGGACCCAGCCTCCGAAACCTTATACGGAAGCTACTTTATTGCGGGCGATGGAAACCGCCGGTAAATTAGTGGATAATGACGAGCTGCGGGATGCCTTAAAGGAAAACGGTATCGGCCGTCCTTCTACCCGTGCGGCGATCATCGAGACTTTATTTAAGCGTAATTATATACGAAAGGAACGTAAGAATCTTTATCCCACCGCTACCGGTGCGGAATTGATCGGCACGATCCATGAGGAACTGCTGAAAAGCGCAGAGTTGACGGGGCTTTGGGAAAAGAAACTACGCCAGATTGAACGAGGGACTTATGAGGCCCGTACTTTTCTGGATGAGTTGAAGCAGATGGTAAACGAGGTCGTCATAAACGTCCTTTCCGACCAAACCCGGCGAACGATTACGATTGAGGATACGTCTAAAGCAGCTAAAGAAACTCCCAAAGACGAACCCAAGGAGAAAAAGGAAAAGAAACCTCGTAAGCCTCGTGCCAAGAAAGAGAAAGCAGAGGCTACTCCCGAATTGGAGCTTCCATCAACGGATAAGCCCGTTTGCCCCATCTGTCACAAAGGCTCTATCCTCCGGGGCAAAACCGCTTATGGCTGCTCTGAATACAAGAATGGATGTACGTTCCGCTTGGATTACGCTACGTATGGAAATAATTTAACGGATGAGGAGTTAGGTACGGTTATCAGTAAATTAAAGTCTATTTAAAATATGAGAACAGAATGGTTTCCTCTGGTAAACGAGGAAGGTGAGACGATCGGAAAGGCTACTCGCAAGGAATGTCATAGCGGAAGGAAGTTGCTACATCCCGTAATCCATTTACATATCTTTAATAAGGATGGAGATCTATATCTCCAAAAACGTTCCATGAACAAGGATATACAACCGGGAAAGTGGGACACGGCCGTAGGTGGGCATATTGATTATGGAGAAAGCGTGGAAGAGGCCCTGCGCCGTGAGGTTCGTGAGGAATTGGGCATTACTGATTTTACGCCTGTCTTCATCAAACGTTATATATTCGAGTCTTCCATAGAGAAGGAATTGGTAAACAGCTTCCGGACCACTTACGATGGCCCCATCACCCCCGATCCCGAGGAACTGGACGGAGGACGTTTCTGGCCGATCGAGGAGATCAAAGAGAATCTGGGGAAAGGCGCATTCACCCCGAATTTCGAAAAGGAATTCACCGCTATTTTCCTATAAGATAAAACGCTACACTTCAGCTAAAATAGTTATTCAAGAGCCTGTTCATTCTTCGTAAGATACAGTTACATTCTACAAACTACGGCGTGAACCGTACAGACCACAGCATGGTTTGTATAATTCACGTCGTGGTCTGTACAGTTCACGTCGTGGTTTGTGGAATGTAACTATATATGATTATCTTTATATATAGTAAATAAGATGTTTTGTCCTATAGTAATCGACCTATTATATTATAACTGTAACTCCATATGTATCTTACCTCGAAACCTAACAATCTTTGCCTAAAGCACTAATACCTCTACCTTAAATCTAATGTTTGTTCAGACCTTAAAACTAATCTTATATATTAATGTGTGGTTTATACATATCTTGCGCCGTCAAACCGCATTCCTTTTTCATACGGATGCAATAATCGAGCGTTCCTACCTCCGGCGTGATATTGTTGGAACCGAACGTGAACTTTACACCCGCGGCTTTCGCTTTCTGAATGATCGCTTTATTCGGAATATGATAAAGCTCGTTTATCTCCAAAGCCTTTCCGCTTTTTGCCAAGGCATTCACGAAACGGTCGATACGCTCTTCTGTCCAAAACATATCATATCGGTCACTCATCGCATCGGGAAGGAAACAGGAATTCACGTACATATCGACCGGCTCTTCCAAGACAGAACAGATACGGTCCAACATCATATCCATATATGCTTGCTCATCATCGATAATCACTTCCTTGTTTACCCATAGGTGCGTACGCCGCCCCTTATGATCCAGAAACGTCATGGCATCGGTAAACACATAGTCAAAGCTGTTGCGGGCCGCCTCCGAAAAGGTTGTTACCCACTCACGTCCTTCCGCTTGCATAGCCAAGATAAAGGGTTGGGTACGCATGGTATCCAGATAATTATACAACTCCGTATCGTTCGTGATCGAGAAGCCGATGCCACAATTGATAGCCAAGCCATAATTAACACCCGTCTGGCGTGACTGCCGTGCGGCTACTTCCTTCGTCAATCCACCTTTTAAATGAACATGATAATCAAGCACGGGGAAGTCCTCTTGGTGCAAACGAATAATCTCGTCCGTCTGCTCATCCACGGCATTCGCCCATTGAGCGGGAATGTCTATTCCTTTCGCGCTGAACGCCTCTAAAGAGATATTCTTAAACTGAAGATTTCCACGTCCCGTACCCACCAGCGAGATAGTACCTTGGGATAACAATGCTTTAGCGTTCTCCTTCAAACGGAAAGGTTTGGAAGGCTCTATATATTCTACGACAGTCTCACCATTAATCCGCACCCGGACAAGCCGTCCTTCTACCCGGATATTCATCTTGAACCATTCGTTCTCTTTCACGAAACTCTTCGTCAGGTTCCGGACCGACACCAAGCTACCCGTCATCCGCCACCAAACCGGATCTTCCCGATCGTTGTTCAAGGCGATACGGTATCCTTTACGATCCGTAGCGTCCGTATGGATACCAATATAACCTTTGCCACCGGTCGTGGTACGTACATCCATATCTAACTCGAAGTTCGTATAGCCTTTGCCATCGTTCAACAAAGCACGGGCGTTGGAGCCGGCCAACGTAAGGATATCATTTTGTATGACCACGACGCCGGATGTCTTCCATGCGTTGTGATCGACCGTATCGGATACGTTCTCTTTCGTAAATCCCGTGAACACCAAACAGGCGATCACGGCGGCAATCATTAATTTAATCTTCATGGCATCTCTTTTTAAAAGTTATGCCGCAAATGCATCCGGGAATAAGAAGCAAAAAGAAGATTGATATAAAAATGTAGACAGTATGATCCGCTATCCTATTAAATACAAATCAGTTAATAAAGATCACCATCCTAAAAAATGTAGATTGATTATAACGGATTCCGGTTAATCCCGATCCTCATCACCCAACCTTCAAACTCATCACGAGGCACTAACGCCTTATTACGTACCTTGGTCCGGTAGTTATAGATCGTACTCAACGAACAACGAAGAAAAGCGGCTATCCTTACGCTGTCCGTAACCCCCAACCGCATCAAGGCGAATATACGAAGTTCCTTATTCAACAGATCCTCCGATTTCAAGACGATACGTTCCTCGGGCTGCAACAAAGCGTTGAAGTCCCTGACAAACGTAGGATATAATCCAAGAAAGATTCGATCGAAGTTAACATAAAGCGCTTCCACCTCATTCTCCACCATACGGGTCGAACGGAGCATCTTGAATAACTCGTCCAACTGTTTATTCATCGCCTTTTTCTGTAGCGATTTCTGGTAATCCTCCAGTTTATTAATATAGGTGGAGCAGAGATCGAGGAAATGAGCGATGTATTCCTCTTTGATATGGTTTGACTCCGATAGCTGTATATTTCGCTCTTGCAATAAATCATTCGTCTCGCTTATCTCTCCATTCAACTTTACCAAACGGGCATTGGTATTGACCAGCTCTTCTCGTATCGCTGAGATCTTCCGCATCTGCCTATACACATAGGCAAGAGAAAGGATCAGAAAGAGCGTCAATAGGCTGATCAACAAGAAATAAGTCATCAATTGCCTTTTGCCCTGAGCATCCCGTGTCTGATAGGAAGCATTAATGATAGGATAGAATTTAGAGATCTCATTCATGCGGAACTGTATATTACAAGTAACGGCACCTTCTATAGCTAGCTGCGCATATTTAAGGGCATTGGATAGATCACCACTTTCATAATAATTCAACGCCAGCTTTTGGATAGAACCACTATCCAAGAAGGCCCTCTTGATATCGGCGATAACCGACAAGGTATAATAGTCTCGGGCGAGATCGGTACGCCCATCCATATCATAAACATCTCCCAGCAGATAAGTGATCATCGCGAAATTCGGGTTATACCGCTCCTCTTTCTCCAATAAAGGGATGAGCACCTTCTCCGCAGACCTCGCCTGTCCGTGAGCCAGATATTTCTGCGCCAGATTTATCTTATACCGATAAGAGACCGTATCTAAGACAGACAATAACGAATCCTTGTATAAATCAAGTTGTTTCCTATATTCAAAAGAATCCAGATTCGTACTGTAATAAGAGAAAAACGAATAATAAGCCTCATAGAAATCCTGTTTCTGCTCTTTAGACAGCAATTCACGGTCTATGCTTCGCAACAGACTTTCCGACTCACGGTACATCCCGGAGAAAGCATAAAGCGTAGCCAGTCGTAAGCGGGAAGTATAGATGCGTGCCGTATCCTTCATAAATGACGCTATCTCCATATTCCGCTTTATGTAATAGATGGCCGAGTCTTGTTGTATTTTCTTGAATTCCTCGTATAATTGGTGGTTGATCTCATATTCCTGCCACAACGATATCTTGCTCAAGAGAAACATGTCCTTTAGCTGCGTGATCCGTTGCTCCCGTTGCTGCAGATAAAAAGATCTATTCAAAACAGCTTCATCCAACTCCTTGGCCAACGTGTCCCCTCTCAGCCCTCCCCATGCGAAGACCTGAACCATCCCGACAATTAGAAATAAGATTACCTTTATTAGTTTATTCATTACACGAACTGAGAATTATCCAAAAGAAAAGGGTTCAGTCAAATCAACAGAGCATAAATAGCTTACCTCGGCTGAAGACTGAACCCAATATTTTAAAACGCCCCGAAAGGGTGTTATTTACACATCTCGTTGATGATCTGTATTAATTGACCGCCTAATTCCTCGGCTTCCTCCATCGTATGGGCCTCAGAGTAGATACGGATGATCGGTTCCGTATTGCTCTTACGCAAATGAACCCATTTATCCGGGAAATCGATCTTCACTCCGTCGATATCCGTAATATCATATTGAGAGAACTTCTCTTTTACTTTCGCTAAAATAGCGTCCACGTCGATCTCCGGCGTTAACTGGACTTTTTGCTTGGAGATAAAATACGGAGGATAAGAAGCCTTCAACTCGCTCGTCTTCATCTTCTTCTTTGCCAGATGAGTCAGGAACAAGGCGATACCCACCAAAGCATCACGACCGTAATGGCTGGCCGGATAGATCACACCTCCATTGCCTTCGCCACCGATAATAGCATTAGTCGCTTTCATCTTCGTTACGACATTCACTTCGCCCACTGCTGCCGCATTGTACTCGCAACCATGAGCACGGGTAACGTCACGCAGAGCACGGCTTGAGCTCAGGTTGCTGACCGTATTGCCCGGTGTATGACTCAAAACGTAGTCGCTGACAGCCACCAGTGTATATTCTTCTCCAAACATCTCCCCGTCTTCGCTGATAATAGCCAGACGGTCTACGTCCGGGTCCACAACAAAACCGACATCGGCTTTGGCATGCTTCATCAGGTCGGAGATCTCCGTCAGGTTTTCAGGGATCGGTTCCGGATTATGTGCAAAGTTACCGTGAGGAGCACAATGCAACTTGAAAATTTCCTTTACCCCCAAAGCTGAAAGCAATTCAGGAATAACAACACCGCCTACCGAGTTTACACAGTCGATAGCGACACGGAAATTAGCAGCTCTGATAGCCTCGACATCCACCAAATCCAGCTTCAACACACTCTCGATGTGCTTTTGATTGTAAGTATTATTGACATAGACTTTTCCTAAATTGTCGACATCAGCAAATACGAAACTTTCTTCAGCAGCAATCTTCAGCACCTCGGCACCTTCGGCAGCATTCAAGAATTCCCCCCGTTCGTTCAATAACTTCAGGGCATTCCATTGTTTCGGATTGTGGCTGGCAGTCAAAATGATACCGCCACAAGCTTCTTCCCAGGCAACAGCCAACTCGGTAGTCGGAGTAGTAGCCAGATCGATATCTACCACGTCAAAGCCCATTCCCGTAAGCGTACCGAGAACGACTTGTTTAACCATCGGACCGGAGATACGTGCATCACGACCTACCACGATCTTGTTTGTTGTCACCTTCGTGTTTTTCTTAATGAATGTAGCATAAGCAGCCACAAACTTAACAATAGCCAACGGATTGAGCCCGTCTTCCGGGTTCCCGCCTATTGTCCCACGGATACCAGAAATAGATTTAATCAGTGTCATTTAGTTAGATTTATTTTATAAAAGTATACTTCACTTTCTCAAAAAACACAGGTGTCCCTGAGCTTTGAAAATCACTGCTCATCAGTTTAAACGGAACGATCAGTTTGACAACCGCGCTGTCTCCCACGTAAGGAAGTCCGGCACCTAAACCTTCACAAATAAACATATCCCATGTATAAGAGTAATCAGGATTCAAAGAAGTATAATAACCATATCTGAACTCTACCGGATGTGTACCGTTTGAATTAGGACCGAGCAGGTCGACGGTACCGGTTCCCATGCTACTGTTTTCCATAAACATCCGGGCGATGAAACGAGAACGGATCGCCGTTTGCCCCAGCACCGCACGTTCACTGTTTCCTTTATTGACGATATTCAGATAAACACCATTATCCAACTCAACAAATTCATTTTCCTTAAAAATACTGTCAGTCGGAAATTCTTCCAGAAAAACCAATCCGCTATCCGCACGCAAACGATCAATAGCTTTCTCCTGGGCCTTCAACATATCAGTGTATGACTTTGTCTTGTCACACGACACCACCATTATGGCGGTGCACATAATCAACAGGATATAAAAACCTCTCTTCATCTGTTACCTATTTATTGTAAATGAATGGCAAATGTATACAATCTCCGCCACATCTCAGTCATGTTTATCTAAATCTTCTGTTTTATTAGGATTAAATTCCTCCAGGCCTTTTTCAAATACGGCAACAGCATCGGCCAATGAGCCATAAAATTCTCCACCCGAAGCATTTTTATGTCCGCCGCCATTGAAATAGCGGCTTGCAAACTGGTTGCAGGGGAAATCACCGACAGACCGAAGCGAAATCTTCACATAATCCTTATCTTCGCGAATAAAGACACTGAAAGCCACATTTTCGATGCTCAACGGCAGATTGACAAATCCCTCCGTATCACCTGTCACATAATGGAAACGGTTCATCTCTTCCAGCGAAAGCGTGATCAGAGCGGCATGTTGCTCCGGATAAACTTTCATTTTTTCATACAGAACGTATCCCATCATCCGTAAACGGCTTTCCGAATATACCTGGTTCACTTTCCGGTAGATCAAATCCTTATCGATACCTTTCTTGATCAGTTCGCTTATGATCGTATAAATTTCCGGCTTATTCGAATTGTAGGTAAACGAACCAGTATCCGTCATCATACCCGTATAAATACAAGCGGCACAATCTTTATTGATCAGGTCGAACATCCCCATACGGCAGATGAAACGGAAAACCATTTCGCTCGTAGACGACATTTCAGGATATGACATCGTAACCCGGCAAAAATCAGCCGGATTCAGATGATGGTCGATCATCACTCTACGTCCCTCTGCCGCCACAACAGCCGGAGCCAATTTTTCGATACGCTTGGGTTCGTTGAAATCGAGGCAGAATAAGACATCCGCATCCCGGATCAGCTGTTCGGCAAAATCAGGATATTTCTCATGAATGACGATTTCTTTATGTCCCGGCATCCATTTATAGAACTGGGGAAAATCGTTAGGGACCACTACCGTCACGTTATCTTTTCCATAGGCTGTCAGAAAATGGTACAGTCCCAATGCGGAACCTATAGCATCCCCGTCAGGGGTAACATGTGTCACTATTACAAAACTTTCGCCTTTCTCGACGTACTTCTTGGCTTTCTGAATTTTCTCTTCGTGAATGATTTTCGTAATCATATATTCTCTTATTTTCAATGACAAAGGTACTACTTTTTTTAGATTCCACACAGCTTTAAATCCTCAATCACCCGGACAAGAAGTATAATTAACAACAAAAACAGAATGACGAGCAAATAACGCGAACGTCCGGTATGACCATACAACAGGATAGACAAAAGCATTCCATACGCCACCAGCATCGCAGGAAAATCGAACCGGAAGGAGAAAACCGCCCCCGGTACCCGGCTAAAAGCATCGACAACCCAAAGCAGGCCGTGTGCCAACCATTCCACCCCAACCTGCAACCAGCCATACCCAGGAATCCATTCAGGCAAAAACATATAGACCAAACTTGCCGGTATCAACAAAGTTGCTAGAAACGTAAGCGGCAAGTTCGTCAACAAAAAGACAGTCGAAAACTGCCCGAAATAATACAGACATAAAAAAGTCGTGCCCGCCTGTGCCGACAGAGTAACCGTGACCCACCCCCACGGTGTCCTCAAAAACGGATTATGCACTTTTATCAACGCTTGCAACCGAGGTTGGAAATAAAGGATGGACAGCACGGCCAGATAACTCAGCTGGAAACCTATGTCGAATAAGTACAAGGGTTCATAAACCAACATGCAAAAAGCGGAAGCCGCCAATATATTATAACGCTCCGCCCTCCTATCCAACATTCTGCCCGTCAGATACATTGTAAGCATCAACGCTGCCCTCACAGAAGAGGCCACCAAGCCCGTTATCGCAGCAAATCCCCACAATAGCACAAGCAGCGAGATGTAGCGAATCCACCGGCAACATCCATTCCTGGGGAGAAAAGAAAAAAGAAAAGATAAAAAGCCACAGACGATTGCCACATGAAAGCCGCTTACGGCCAGGATATGTGCTACCCCCGTAGCCGAAAAACGATTCCGCACCTCCCGGCTCATAGCTTGCCGGTAACCGACAGTAATAGTGGCCAGTACAGATTTTTCTTCATCGGTCAGATTTAGTTTTGCGATCGGCTCCAATAATCGTTGCTGTTCTTCCCGCGCCCAACGGGAAAGAAGGGAAGCCGGATGTTCCGACAAGGCCTCAAACTGCGAATAAGCAGTCTTTTGTATCGAAAGGAAAAGCAACAGAGACAAGAAAACCACTCCCCACAACCAACGGGTTTCATAACAAAAATGCTCCTGCCCTCTCAAGACAAGACCGGCTGTGGTAAGGATAATAACAGGGAGCAATAGTAATACCCAGAAATAAGTACAACACGAAAAAACAGTCTGTAGCATAATCCCCGCAATCCAGACAAGCAGCGGACGGGCAAAGGGACGGATCTGTAATTCTTTTATCATAATGTAAGGTTTTGAAATGGTTGGTTTAAGGTTTGATCGGTATTGCACAAAGGACGTCATTCCGTAGGGGCAGAGCTCTGCTCTGGCCATTGCATCCAATAAAGGTACGATTTCTGATTGGGCGGAGTAGAACCCCGCCCCTACGAGTCGACATTATAATTCTTTCAATTCTCGGATCGTCTTCAACGGATCAGGGGAACGGAAAACAAAACTACCGGCAACCAGCACGTCCGCCCCCACCTCAAGCAAAGGTTTCGCCGTCTGCATATTGACACCGCCATCAACTTCGATCAAGGTATTCAACCCTTTTGCCAAGATCATATCTTTCAGACGAGCTGTTTTATCTATCGAATGTTCAATAAACTTTTGCCCTCCATAACCCGGATTTACCGACATGAGCAATACCATATCCAAATCCTGCAAGATATCTTCCAACAAGGAAATCGACGTATGCGGATTCAATGTAACAGCCGCCTTCATTCCCGCCTCTTTGATCGCCGCCACCGTACGGTGCAGATGTGTACAAGCCTCATAATGCACATTCATCATATAAGCGCCCGTAGCCGCCACTTCCAGAATGAACTTTTGCGGTTCCACGATCATCAGATGTACATCCATCGGTTTCTTGCAGATTGGCTTCAACGCTTCCAGAACCGGAAAACCAAACGATATGTTAGGAACGAACACACCGTCCATTATGTCCAGATGCAACCAATCAGCATCACTCTCGTTGATCATTTCCACTTCCCGCTGCAGGTTCAGAAAATCAGCAGCTAACAGAGAAGGTGCTATTTTATGTTTCATACTCTTTTTGCTTTTCTGCAAGACGACGTCAGTTCATTACTAAACCACAGAGTTCCGTGCGTAAAGCGGGTTCTGAATGATAAACCCTCGCAAATTGGGTAAGGAAATCAAGTGTTTGCCGACGCGGCATTGTTTTCCTTTCTTTTCGGTTTCTGTTTGTTTTATTTTCTATTTCATTCATACATTGAGTAGAAAGTCTCTTCATAGGCAACTCGTTTTTTATCTTGTTTGATAATAAAACGGGCAAGCTATCTCCTTATTGTATGACAAGAAAATAAATTTTCAACTTTTATTATCAAGCCATCGACAGCTCGATACTGTTTTCTTCCGCCATACGACGCATATTCAAGATCGCATAACGCATACGTCCCAAAGCCGTATTGATGCTTACACCTGTAATATCGGCAATTTCTTTAAAACTGAGATCTTGATAGTAACGCATTTCCAATACTTCGCGTTGGCTGTCGGGAAGGTGCTTCACCAACTTTTTCACATCAGACAATACCTGACGGCGTACGATGTTATCTTCGATCGTGCCATCGCAAAGTTTGATATTATTGAATAGATCCACTTCCACTTCATCATTTGAAACCGTATTTTCACTGCGTTCCTGACGGAAGTTATCGATAATCAGGTTATGAGCAATGCGGGTAATCCATGCTTTAAACTTACCGTTTTCGGTATAACGGCCTTGTTTAATGGTCATAATCACCTTGACAAAAGTCTCCTGAAAGATATCTTCTGTGAGATCTTTGTTATGGACTATAAAGTAAATGTAGGAGTGTATGCTACTTTTGTAACGATTCAACAATACATCGAAAGCAGCATTATTACCTTCTGCATAAAGAACGACCAGCTCTTCGTCAGTCATCATTCTTAAAGTCTTCATTACTTCTATATTTTTAGTTTTTTCTTGAGTAATGTTTATGCTATAGGCAACGATATTTAAAATTGTTAGACAATAATATTATTTATATTTACAAAGGCAAAAGAACAAAAAGTATTTTAAATAGGCAAACATTTCCTTTATTTTTACATAAAAAACCCCCTGACCGTACGTTTTATGTACGAACAGGGGGCTTTTAAGAACAAACTATGATTTTTAGAACTTATAGCCTAATGTAAGAGCAACCTTTGTCGTGTTTGTCTTCAATGTTGCGGGAATGGATTCTACCAGAACATTTCCATCACTAATAAGATGCGGGAAAGGATAAACATCTTCTTTTTGCATCCGGTACACACAAGCCAAATCCACGTAGAAATTAGGAGTGAAACGATACCCTAATCCCACCGTATAATAATTAATACTATGATCTACCGTGTAGCCCGTACGAGTTCCTGCCGGATAGACTTCAACAATACGCCCTGTTTCACTATATTTCATGTGTTCTTGAACCGGACTATTTTGCCAGGCCCCTCCCACGCGGATCGCAAATTGAGGCGTAACCTTGTATTCTGCTCCGACTTTCAGCATTCCACTGGAACGAAAATCATCCTTTATAAGGTCATTATCAGCATCCTGGTCATATCCCTCCCGATCCTGTAAGCGCATCGATTTATAATTCGTCAATTCATAATCAACACTGATAAGAGCGTTCTGTCCCAAGATAGCTGCCGCACTAAATATCCACTTGTCCGGTGTACGAAGACGGTATTCCGTGTAAAAATCAGTTGGTGTAGTAGCCTGTCTTGTCATATCCGGGTTACCCGGATCTATCGGGTTCGGTTCACCTAAATAATAATCAAAAACATAAGCTCCTGCTTCGGCACTATAATAATTGGTCATTTTGTACCAAGTAGGCGAATTATAAGCAACTCCCAACCGCAAAAAATCAGTAGGACGCGCTATCACTCCCAAATTAAAGGAATAACCTGTTCCGTCAAGTGATGAATAATTATCCCAAAAAAGTTCATTCACAAACTTAGCGTTTTGCGCTTCCGCATTCAGATATCCGAAATTTTCATCATAAAGGACAGACGAGCGATAATCAACATCTGTCACCGACACCGTTGCACCGATAAAGAAACGATCAGAGATATTCGTTGCCAAAGAAAAATCATACTTGTCAATAGCCCCCTTTTCCGACACTGACATATTAGCCGATTGTACATCCAAAAGATTCCAATTGCCCTTTTCATCAAAATATCCCATCGTAGAGAAGAAGTCGCCAGACACAGCTTTATTATTCACATCAATCAAACCGGCATTATAAGCCAATGTCGGCAGCCACGATTGACTCAAATAAGGATTATAGGAATCTGTTGACCATAAGTCATTTCCGGTCACATCTTCCAAATTTGCCGCACCAGCCAAATAATCGGATATCGAACGCCCCCCAGCTCCTCGTCCCATCCTGTACTGACGATTGAAGTTTTTCACCCGATTATAGGCAAAGCCAACGTTCCATCCAACTACACCTTCATCATTTCCAGTAGGGAAATAGCCGACATAAGCTATATTGTCAAAATTAAATCGGGTCTTTTTATCATCCATTTCAATGCTCAACCAATCTGTTTTTGTTTTGATAGAAGATAAACTCACTGTCGTTACGATCTCTGAACTTCTATATATAGCTAAACCTGCAGGATTAGTTCTCATGGCTGAGATATCACCACCTAATGCTCCAAAAGCCCCTCCCATAGACAAATAACGAGCAGTTCCGTTCAAATCATATTGTGAGAACTTATAAGCATCCATTTCACCTTGTGCAAACATAGAACCACTACCTAAAAGTAATGCTGATGCACATAAACAAATCACCTTCTTCATTGTCTCTCTTATTTCTAAATATCTTAATAAAGCAAGGACACGACTTGCGTGTCCTTAATATATGACTCTCTCAAAAATTATTTCTATCTGCTGCGTCCACCACCACTGGAACGGCTTCCTCCGCCACCATAGCTACCACCTGATGAACGGGAGCCTCCTGACGAAGATGTTCCAAATGAACTCCGGCTACCGCTACTACTTCTTGAAGGAGAAAAAGAGCTACTACTGCGTTGAGAATTTCCACTATAATTATTATAAGAACGGGAAGAACTACTACTTCTTGCCGGTGCCGTATATTGGCGATTCGAAGAACGAGAAGCACCCGAACTAACTGCACTTTCACGAGATATCCGCGTGCGTCCTCCTGTTACTGCAGAAGAACGTGTCGAAGAAGACGTACGTGCAGAAGTCCCTACACTTGTTCGATTTCTTACACCTGTACTCGTACGTCCATTTACTCCCGTACTTGTACGACTTCGTGCAGCGCTACTACTTCTCAAAGATGTTGCACTCCTGCTTCCTGCAGATGTTCTACTTCCAACCGAAGTACGTGATCTCCCACTTGCATAAGAAGATCTCTGTCCGGCAGATGTACGTGATCCTATATAATTATGTCTATACGGTGAAACATAATGATGGTGATGATGTCCCCAGTAGCCACCACCCCAATAACCGGGTCCCCAATAACTCGGACCCCAACCCCAAGACGGGCCCCAGTAGCCGGCATAGAAACCACCCCAACCCCAGCCGAAACCGAAGGACGGACCGTAGCCCCAATAGCGGGCCGGGCTGTAAATCCAGGGATCATACCAACCGCCGTACCAGCCACCATACCATCCGCTGTACCACGGATCATAGTAACCGCCCCAGCCATTGCCGATGTTCACATTGACACTTACGTTGGTACTGCCGTTGGAATAATCCGTATCGTAGCCATAAGCATAATATCCGTCACTCAGATACAGATCGACTTGGTCTGCTCCGGCAATCGTAATCTTGCTCGGCGAATGGTAACGGATGATACGCTCGGTATATTCCGTATCCGAACGACGTTCCTTTTTAGAATCGGAAGCGACAGTTTTTTCATTATCCATATCGTCGTTATATTCGGCCAAGATTTCACCGTCTGAATCTTCATCATACGGCTCCTCCACGTCAACCGAAGTATAGCGACGGTTATATTCATCTACATCTCGTTCTTCATCAGACACAGCACTTTTTCTTTTGCTGGTACTGTATGTAGACGTCATCGTAGTACGTTCAGCATCCTCTTTAGGCTGTATGACCTTCTCTTCTGTTTTTTCTTTTTTATCTTTTTTGCTGGAAGAGAAATACACATCATCAAAGAACTCCTCCTGGGCTGCGGCACTGAAGCCTACCAGAAGCATCACCATCAAAGATGTTAATTTCATGGGTTTCATATTCGTTTCTCCTCTACTTTATAATATTTCTACTCTTTAGACTAAATACAAGGGGGTAGGTTTAATACCCCTTCTGTCTCACTAATAAAAACCATCCATTTTATTCACAAATATAGCTGTTTCCAAATAGTTTCCAAGCATTTATATATACTTTAACCATCCGGACAGCTTCATCGTCCAATAATCTCCATTATAGATAAGATGCTTTGGAAAAAAGAAACGCTGCACAACATACAGAAATGACCGTGTATCAAAAATGTCAAGACCACCCCATGTAAATAGGATTATATAAGACATGCATTTTGAAACTACATTTGCGGGTAATATATTTTTTCACCTTTCTACCCACCAGGCAAAATACAGACTCTACTTACTAAATGATAAACGTGTAAAAAAACAAATGTTATTTCACAGAGGCGCGTATCCGGCTAAGCGACTGCGGGGTAATTTGCAGGAATGAAGCAATATGCTTCAACGGGACCCGTTGGAAAAGGTCCGGGCGCGTACGCAGCAAGGTCTCGTATTGCTCACGGGCATCACTCCAACTGTCATTGATAAAGTAATTCTCATATTCACGGAGATAATAATCCGACAGCTTACGCATCCAGTTCGCCAGATCAAGCGTCTGTTCACAAAGCTCTTCAAGACGCCGCGCCGGAATACGCAGCAAAACGGTATCTTCCACCATTTCCAGATTATAAGCTGCGGTTTCACGGTAAGACATATTCACGATTTCGCCCGATGACACGAACCATAAGGTGACGTCGCGCATATCCCGCTCTACGAACGAACGAGCCAATCCTTCTTTGACAAACCAGACATACGGATCACGATCTCCTTCATACACCGGAAAACTGCCTTTCGGAGCAAACACTTCCTCCATCCTTTCCGTCAATTTGAGTACCGATTCATCCGACAACGGATAGAGAAGACGCTGCTGCGCGATGAATTTATCCATATCTTTCATGTCATTACCTTTTCAATCAAATACAAAGATATTCAATTTTCGGTTCCGCTTATATAACGCGACAACATATCTCGCATCCGCCCGATCGCTTTCTGTAACTGTACATCGACCGTATTGACGCTTATGCCCAAGTCTTTCGCTACCTCGGCATAAGACTGCTTTTCTTCACGTACACGGATAAATATTTCACGACATCGCTCCGGCAGGCGATCGAGGGCCTTGACATAGTGGGCGAAAAGTTCCTCACTGACCAAGATGTCTTCCGGCGATTCACCGGAGATGGACACACCGTCAAAAGCATCCGCCGTCATGTCTTTCCGGCGTTGTTCCTTTTCGAGATAGTTCAGAGAGGCATTTTTTATCGTGATAAAGAAATAATCTTCCAAATTGGCTATATGGTGCAAAGACTCGCGACGTTCCCATATTTTCAGGAATACATCGAGGACGACCTCCTGTGCCCACTCTTCCGTATGCAGATAGTAGTAGGCTATACGAAAGAAACGGTCGAAGCAAAGATTATAAAAGCTACGCAGAGCAGTCTGGGAATTCTCCTCTTCGATCCGCCTTAAATATTTCCTTATCTCCTGCTCTGTCATCGTCTCATCTTAGTATAACCTGCGCAAAAATAGTCAAATTTTCAAACTATGTCCATCATAATAAAAAAATCCAGGGACGAAGCATAGGGTATTTGCCGGCTGAACCATCTTAGTAATACAAGCACGAGTATTTACTTATTAAACTATATGAGATATGAAAGCGATGCATAAACAACTATGGGGATACTTGCTCATTACACTGTCGCTGGCGGGATTCACGCCTTTACAGGCACAAACGGATTCGGCTGACGAAGGGGGTTACATCACGGTCAGTGGTATCGTAAAAGACAAAAAGAGCAAAAAGAGCCTGGAATATGTCAATATTTCTATTCCGGGCAGTACGACCGGCACGGTCACGAACGCCGACGGTGAGTTTTCTTTCAAGGTAAAGGATTCCATCCATGCCAAAGAAGTGGAGATTTCGCACCTCGGATATTTCAACAGTAAAATAGAACTCAACGGCAAGGATGTGGAAGAACAGACCGTGTGGCTGACCCCCTACACGAATATGCTCGACGAAGTTATCATCCATGCCCGCGATCCTCGTTACTTGGTGGAAGAAGCAATCAAAAAGATTCCGGCCAACTACAGTTCGAAGCATAGCCTCCTAACCGGATTCTATCGTGAAACGGCCCAGAAAGGGCGCCGGTATATCAACATCTCGGAAGCGGTGATCGATATCTACAAGACTCCTTATGACGAGGGAGTAGACCGCGATCGCGTACAGATATTCAAAGGGCGCAAGCTGCTCAGCCAGAAAGCAAGCGACACATTGGCCGTCAAACTGCTGGGAGGCCCGAACCTATCCGTCTATGTGGACGTGGTGAAGAATCCGGATGTACTGCTCGACCTGGAAAGCCTGCCTTACTATAAATTCCGGATGGAAGAATCGACAACGATCAACGACCGGCCACAATACGTTATCAATTTCGAGCCGCAAGCCATATTACCGTATGCGCTTTATTATGGAAAACTATACATCGACAAGGAACGGCTCTCTTTCACGCGGGCCGAATTCTTTCTCGACATGAACGACCGCAACAAGGCCACGCAGGCGATCCTCCGGAAAAAGCCGTTCGGGTTACGGTTCAAACCGGTCGAAGTCTCGTTCCTGGTCAACTATAAGGAACGCAATGGGCTGACTTATCTGAGTTACATCCGTAACGGCGTCCGCTTCAAATGCGACTGGAAACGCAAATTGTTCTCAACCAATTACACCATCCTTTCGGAGATGGTCGTAACGGATGGCAAGGAAAGCGGCATAAACACTATTCCCTACAAGATGGCATTCAGATCCAACCAGTCCTTATCGGACAAGGTTTCCAATTTTGCCGATGAAGGTTTCTGGGGTTCCTACAATATCATCGAGCCGACAGAATCATTGGAACACGCTGTCAACAAACTGAAGAAGCAACATAGGTAATGTGCCAATTTGCCAATGAGCAGATTAATGTATAAATTAGCAACATTTCTCAATTGGCACATTGAATAATTATTAAACATGAAAGACCTGCTTACACTTACAAAGATCAAAAATGGAGACGTCAAGGCTTTTGAACAAGTATTCCGTCTGTATTATATGCCTCTTTGTATGTTTGCAGCCAGCATAACCGGGAGAATGGATATTGCGGAAGAGATCGTACAAGAATTATTCTATGTGTTTTGGAAGGAAAGGGAACGGTTACAATTGTTTCATACGATAAAAAGCTATTTGTATGGGGCCGTTCGTAACCAATCCCTCCAGTATTGGGAACACCAGGATGTACGCAACCGTTATCGGGATGCCATCCTCTCCCACCCGGATAAAGACGACACACCGGACGACCCACAGGAGCAGATCGAATACAAGGAACTGGAAGCTCTGATAAACCGGACACTCGAAAAGCTTCCCGAACGTCGTCTCCGCATATTCCGGATGCATCGTTTCGAAGGAAAGAAATATGCGGAAATCGCTTCCAGCCTCTCCCTTTCAGTCAAAACAGTCGAGGCCGAAATGACGAAAGCACTCCGAACACTACGAGACGAATTAGATATTTACATGAAATATGATTGAAACAGAAAGAAATAAAAGAAAAACAGACCGGGCCTGGAATACGTTGTACCAACGCCTGGATGAAGAAGGTTTGCTTTCGGGCAGACCGGCTTCGCCATTCAGAAGCCCTGCATGGAAAAGAGGAGTAGCCGCTGCTGCCGTCGCCCTTCTTTGCCTGCTTGTCTCTGTCACCTACCTGAACAGGTCCGGGCAGGATACCGATCCGAACCTGCTCACCCGTCAGAACAGTGAGACGGCAACGACATTGGTAACCACCCTTGAGGATGGTTCCGTGGTCTATCTGGCAGGAAATACTTCATTGAAGTTTCCCGAACACTTCTCTTCCGACCGACGGGAAGTGAGCTTGCAGGGGAATGCCTTGTTCGAGGTAGCCGGTAACCGTAAGCAGCCGTTCGTGATTGAAACCGAAGACACACGTATCGAAGTGTTAGGGACGGCCTTCAATGTGAAAAGTAACGATAGCTCTCCTTTCGAACTGTCTGTACAGCGAGGAGAAGTAAAAGTGACGTTGAAGAAGGACGGACAGGACATCCATGTAAAAGCCGGGGAAACCGTCACGCTTCTCTCCCGGAGACTGCAATTGAGCATGACACCCGATCCGGCACTATTCGACCGCTATACCAAACGAATCAGGTTCAAAGACGAAAAATTAGGCAATATCCTGCGGGTGATCAATCTGCAAAATCCGGATATCCGGTTGGAAACGACACCGGAGCTATGGAACCGGACGCTTACCGTCACCTTCTCCAATGATACACCCGAAGCGATGGCTGAACTGATCTGCCTTGCCCTCGATTTGAAGAAAACACGACAGGACAACATGATCCTTTTATTCAATTGACAATTAAATGTTATTTATATAGTGAAGCTAATGATTCAGATTTTTCGCCTTCTCTGTCTGTGCTTTTGGATGCTTTTGCTTCCGACAGGCCTGTTATGCGCAGGGGAAGGCGATGATGTTCTGGCCCGCATGATTCACTTATCCAAAGAAAAAAATACCGTCTACCGCCTGCTTGACAAAGTATCGGAACAAACCGGCTTTCTCTTTATCTATGACAGCAAGCTGATCGATAATGAAAAAACGGTACGCATCCCGAAAGGAGACTACACCATCCGGCAGGCAATTTACCTGATCACAAGAAACAAAGAACTGAGCTTGCGTGTGATAAGCGATCACATCCTGATCTCCGGGCCGCAACCTGCCAGGCAAACAGCCATTCCCGAAACCATTCCTCCGAAAGAGGCAGACAACCATTTTATTGTCAAAGGAATCCTACAAGACCAACAGACGAATGAACCGATCGAGGCGGGCACTATAGGAGTCCTTGCTACTTCAATCGGCAGCATCACCAATGCAAACGGGGAGTTCCGGCTCACGCTGCCCGACTCGCTTCGCCGGTCTACGCTCTACTTCTCCCACTTAGGCTACGAACCCCGCAAGATAGAGGCCTCTCTTCTCGCCGGACAACACACGGTGATCACGCTCGATGCCAAAATAATCCCGATCCAAGAAGTCGTAGTGCGCATCGTCAACCCACTCCGCCTGCTTCGAGACATGAAAGAAAACATCCGGAAAAACTACCCGCAATCACCCGCTTACCTGACTACTTTCTACCGGGAAGGAATCGAACGAAAAAATAAATTCGTAGGATTGACGGAAGCTGTATTCAAAATTTACAAATCGGCCTACAAGCCCAATCCGGCACCGGACCAGGTCAAACTGCTCAAAATGCGCCGGATCATCAGCCAGCAGGAAAAAGACACGATCATCGCCCGGATGAAGTCGGGAATCAACGCCAGCCTGAGTCTGGACTTGATAAAGGAATTGCCTGACTTTCTTCTAACAGATGAAAAGATAGAGTCTTATATGTATGCATCTTCCGATATCGCCGTGATCGACGACCGGTTAGTCCATGTGATCTATTTCGAACAAAAAGGAAACATCAACTCCGCCCTTTACCGGGGAGAACTGTATATCGACACGGAAAACAACGCATTGCTCCGCGCCCACTTCGAAATCAATCCCAAATATATCAAACAGGCTACCGAGATGCTGGTGGAGAAAAAGAGTCGCAACCTAAAGATCACTCCCCAAAAAGTGATCTATACCGTAACATACAAACCTTACAACGGCCAATATTACATCAACCATGTCCGAGGCGACCTCTTTTTCAGGATAAAGAAAAGGAAACAACTGTTCGGAACTTTTCCGCTGCATACCTGGTTCGAGATGGTTACCTGCAAAATAGACACAAACCAAGTAAGCCGCTTTACCCGTAGTGAAGCGTTACCTACACGGACAATTTTTGCAGAAACCCGATTTGCTTACGATGAAAAGTTCTGGGGCAACTTCAATATGATCCCACCAGAAGAAAAACTCAATGAAGCGATCGGAAAAATATCGTCAAAAATAGAAGAGACAGAAGAATAACCTCCTAAAATCATAAAGAGGACCTTTTCTCAAAGGTCCTCTTTATATGTTTTAATAGGTATTAGTCTTTAAGGCAAAAAGATTGTTTAGGTTATCTGCTTGCAAATATGAGGCATTTTAAATTACTGAACAAATAAAAAAAGATATTATAAAACACATTTTTAAGATTATCGAAACTTATTTGCAGCTTCTTCTATTTTTTAACAATATAGAACTGCTACCGAAATGCCGATTCTGAGACGTCAAAATCACTTCATATCTTTGATTATGAAGCAAATTAACACATAACATTTTTATTTTTTGCCAAAAAAGTTCATTTTTACGATAGATCCTCCCCAGACCTTTGTTTTAAATACATACAAACAGTTGCAGATATTTTTAATATTTCAATACATTAAGTTCTGTTTCTATACACAATTTTTCAGTAAATTTGCCCCCGTACCGAGGTGACATTAGGTGCAGACATAACATTCTAAAATAGTTTTATCGTATGTATACCGTTATCAAACGTATGGAGATTTCGGCAGCTCACAGTTTGCTGCTTTCCTATCCGAGCAAATGCGAATATCTGCATGGTCACAACTGGATTATCACAGTGCATTGCCGTTCCAAAGAATTAAACGCAGATGGTATGGTAATCGATTTCAGCCATATCAAGCGGGTTGTGAAAGATCAACTCGATCACCGGAACCTCAACAAGGTACTCCCTTTTAATCCCACAGCCGAGAATATCGCCCGGTGGATATGCGACCAGCTACCCACTTGCTACAAAGTAGAAGTTCAGGAATCAGAAGGAAACACAGCGATCTATGAAAAAGATTAATGAAATATTCTACAGTCTTCAAGGAGAAGGCTTCCATACGGGCACACCTGCCGTTTTCGTCCGCTTCTCCGGATGCAACCTGAAATGCAGTTTTTGCGATACCCGGCATGAAGAAGGGATCTTGATGTCTGATGAAGAAATTTTACGGGCTATTTCAGCCTTTCCCTCAAATGTCGTTATCTTGACAGGAGGCGAACCTTCGCTCTGGATCGACCAAGCTTTTATCGATCTGCTACACCGAGCAGGGAAATACATTTGCATCGAGACTAACGGGACAAAACCGTTGCCGAAAGGCATCGACTGGGTGACCTGTTCCCCGAAAGGCACTCCCTTGCAACTCACACACATAGATGAGGTCAAAGTAGTTTATACGGGACAAGACCTAACGGAATATACCGGATTGGAAGCGACTTGGCATTTTCTCCAACCTTGTTCCTGCCGAAATACAAAAGAGGTGGTAGAGTATATCCTCCACCACCCCCAATGGCGTCTCAGCTTACAAACGCACAAGCTCATTAATATCAGGTGAAAGATGAAAGCTATGAGAGCGTGAATTGAACTTTCATCTTTCAACTATACCTGGCTTCCATCCCGCGAACCTCATCATCCACCCGTCCATTATCATAGACCAGTTGCCCGTTGACGAATGTTTTCCAGACGGCATGATGGAATATATAGCCTTCAAAGGGAGACCAGCCGCATTTATACAATATATTTTCTTTTGCCACCGTCCAAGTTTCTTTCGGATCAATCAGGACAAGATCGGCATAATAACCCGGACGAATATAGCCGCGGCGATCTATGCGGAAAAGTTCTGCCGGCATGTGTGCCATCTTTTCCACAACCTTCTCGTAGGTGAAACGACCTTCCATTGCTAACTCCAACATGACAATGAGCGAGTGCTGAATCAGCGGTCCTCCGGAAGCAGCTTTCAGGCAACTTCCCTCCTTTTCGGAAAGGAGATGCGGGGCATGGTCGGTCGCCACAATATCGATCGTGTTGTTATTAACGGCTTCACGCAGTGCCGTACGGTCTGCCAGCGTCTTAATCGACGGGTTCCATTTGATACGATTTCCGAACTGTTCATAATCGCCATCGTGGAACCAAAGATGATGCACACATACTTCACCTGTGATCTTCTTTTCACTAAGCGGAAGCTTATTGCTCAACAAAGAAAGTTCTTTTGCTGTCGAAAGATGCAGAATATGCAGACGGGAACCAAGACGAGTAGCCAGTTCGACTGCCTCGGACGAGGAAGCATAGCAGGCTTCCTCGCTACGGATCTTACTATGGAAGGAGATATCCAGGTCGTCACCGCGCAAGCCCGTATAATGAGCGATGTTCCGTTTGATGACTTCCTCCTTTTCGGCATGGATAGCGATAAGCATTCCGGCTTCGCCAAAAATACGTTCCAGGCTATCCTTCTTATCGACCAGCATGTTACCAGTGGAAGAACCGAGAAAGAGTTTCAGGCCCGGCACACGGCTACGATCCAGCCTGCGGATCTCGTCCATATTATCGTTTGTCCCACCGAAGAAGAAGGAGTAATTCGCACGGGAGACCTCGGCGGCACGGTTGAATTTCCATTCCAGATCGGCGATCGTCGTGGTCTGTGGCTTCGTGTTCGGCATGTCCATGAAGGTCGTCACGCCACCGGCCACGGCCGCACGGCTCTCGGTCCCGATATCCCCCTTATGGGTAAGCCCGGGGTCCCGGAAATGCACCTGATCATCGATAACGCCCGGTATCAACCATTTCCCCGTAGCGTCGATCACTTGGTTCGCCTCGGCACGCACGTTCCCGGGAACCTCCCCCTCGAACACCGCCGCGATCTTATCCCCCTCCACCAACACCGAGCCGATAAAAGAACGGCCCTCGTTGATGATTCTCGGATTTTGGATTAATATTTTATTCATCTTTCTTATCCTATTATAAATTGTCAAACTCTGTTTTCATTAGGCATGGCTCGCATGTTTCCTC
>ERZ779892.450-NODE-450-length-45919-cov-6.111983_pt1 | contig 45919 bp, 38 predicted proteins | sample MGYA00511552_ERZ779892 | MGnify/ENA primary metagenome ERZ779892 (study PRJEB29588, sample SAMEA2154561) | human gut metagenome | biome: human gut; feature: human-associated habitat; material: faeces | place: Denmark | collected 2008/2010 ... | reverse complement strand
CTGTCTTTTCCATTTGTTACTTCTTTTGAGTGTAACGATATTTTAGGACTAGACAGCGGAATAAATAAAAGAGAAGGGTTACCGATATTCGGTAGCCCTTTTTTATTTTCTGTTATTTGTTTAATAAAATCAGAGTCCTTATATTTGTGTATTATCTTGATAATTAAAATAAATCATATATGAAGAAAGTACTATTTTATTTGTTCACCCTTTTGATCTCGACGAATATTGTTTTTGCCGAACATCTTGATAATGAGATGAATGTGATGTCTTTTAATATTCGCATGAGTACAAAGTCTGACGGGGCTAACTGGTGGGAGTACAGGAAAGACCTGGCTGCCAATGTGATCAAGTTTTATGATGTCGATATGTTTGGTGCGCAAGAAGTCTTGCATAATCAGTTGACGGATTTATTGGACCGTTTGCCGGACTATGGTTATGTCGGGGTGGGGCGTGAAGATGGTAAGACAAAAGGTGAGTATTCTCCTATCCTTTACAGAAAGGATCGTTTCTCTGTTGTCAAAAGTGGCAATTTCTGGCTGGCGGAAGATATGAATGCCGTGGGCAAAAAAGGCTGGGATGCCGCTTGTGAGCGTGTTGCAACTTGGGCGATATTCAAAGATAAGAAATCCGGAAAAGAGTTTTTCTTTCTGAACACTCATTTGGATCACATGGGACAGGTTGCTCGTCATGAAGGGGCTTCTTTAGTCTTAAAGCAGGTGAAGTTGCTTTCCAGAAATCTACCGGTGATTGTTACTGGTGACTTTAATGCTGTTCCGACTGATGATCCGATTAAAGTTTTAACGGACGAAAAAGATCCGCGACATTTGACACATGCCCGTACATTGGCTCCTTTGTGCTACGGACCTGAGTGGACTTTCCACGATTATGGGCGTGTTCCTTTGGACGAACGTGTATGGATTGATTATATCTTTGTAAAAGGTAATGTCAAAGTACTTCGTCATGGTGTTTTGGCTGAAAGTCTGGATAACTTATATCCTTCAGACCATTGTCCTGTTATATCGAGAATAATTGTTCAGTAAATGTTATGGGTTCCGTAGATGTATTAAGAGAAATTACGCCGCTTTCACCGGAAGATTGTTTTCTGGTGATGCAGCGACCTAAGCGTAGTTTTTCCTATCCGCTTCATGTGCATCCGGAATTTGAACTGAACTATTTGGAGAATGCTGCTGGCGCGATTCGAATCGTTGGTGATTCGGTGGAGGAGATGGAAGAGCTTGATCTGTTATTGGTTGCAGGTGGAGCCAAGCATGCTTATTCAAATCACAAATGTCTGAGTACGGATATTTTGGAAATAACAATTCAGTTCCATGCCTCTCTTTTCGATAGTTTTATCAACAAGCGTCATTTCAAGACTATAAAAGATATGTTTGAGAAAGCCTCGTGCGGTCTTGTCTTTAGCCGTGAAATGATTTTGCGTATTCAACCCGAACTTAAAAAGCTATCGAGTGATAAACCGGATTCGTTTCACAATTTATTACGTTTGATAGAAATACTCAAGACTTTGTCGTTAGATGAAAAGGCACGCAAGTTAAATGCTATCAATACTGTAGAAAACTTTAGCAATATAGATAATGACCGTCTGGATACGATCATGTTGTTTTTGCATGAAAATTATCAGCGTCCGGTTTTATTGTCCGAACTTGCTTCGTTAATAAATATGAGCGAAGCGTCGCTTACTCGGTTTCTGAAAAAGTGGACGGGAAAAACTTTTATCGACAATTTGAATGACATTCGTATAGCTGAAGCGGTTTGCCGACTGATTGACACAAGTGATACAATAGCAGAAATATGCTATAAATCTGGTTTTAATAACTTATCGAATTTCAATCGGGCTTTTAAGCGACGAAAAGGTAATACTCCTACCGAATATCGTGAAAAATATGCACGTACTCGTTTTAGGATTTAAAACATGATTTTAAACTAATTTGCAAAATAGATGAATTATCTGTGACGGAATAGTATCATATAATGATAAAATAGTATTTGGTGGTTAATTGTATGAGGCATATCTTTGTAACGTTGAATAAACAATGAAATTACTAAGACGAATTGCCTTAGTTTAAGCGTCGAGATTATAGAATATTAAACACAATAAGGTATTTTTTTTACATTGGTCTAAAGAATTGAGAATTAAAAACACAACTGAAAAAGGGCTGCCTGTGAAGGTGGCCCTTTTTATTTGATATTATTCCGATTTTAATATGTATATTTGTCTTGGAATATTTATAATCAAATAATAAGAATATGGAAAATAACAAACCGACAAATGAGATTCAAGTAGAGCTGTCAGAAGAGATGGCTCAGGGAACGTATGCAAATCTGGCAATTATATCACATTCTTCATCCGAGTTCATATTGGATTTTATCCGCGTTGTGCCGGGTGCTCCGAAGGCACAGGTGAAAAGTCGCGTCATCCTGACTCCGGACAATGCAAAACGACTGTTGTTTGCTTTGCAAGATAATCTGGCAAAGTTTGAAGAACAAGCAAATGGTAAGACTGCCAAATTTGAAGATTTTGTTCCTCCCATCGGAGGTGTGAAAGGGGAAGCCTGATTCCCGGACAGAAAATAAAAAAGGTCGCTCAACCGGAGCGACCTTTTTTATTTGTAAGTGTGTGATTATCCGAGTCTCTTGTTTATAACGATATGACCGATATAACCCAGAATAATGACTCCTAAACCGGTAAGAAGAATAGTATTTGACAATCCTCCGTTAATTGCCGGTACAGCCAAAATGATAACACCGATAAGGAGTACGATTACCCCCAGATTTTTCAATAATTCGTTCATGGTGATAGATATTTTATATATTATTTTTTTTCTACCGCAAATAAAGCAATAATAACCCGATTGCAAAAATATTTTGGGACAAAAATGATGAAACCATTGAATTTAGCTTTTATATTTGTGAAATAATACAGTTATATATGCTACGGATACTTTATATGCTCTATTTATGGCTGTTTGTGGTTCCTGTTTTTGTGGTATTGACCATACTGACAGCCCTTACGGTTATTGTTGGTTGCCTGTTAGGCGGGGAAAGAATATTTGCTTATTATCCGGGAATGATTTGGTCATGGCTGACTTGCCATTTGGCCCTTTGCCCGGTGAAGGTAAAAGGACGGGAAAATATAGACCGGAAGAAATCGTACGTATTTGTTGCCAATCATCAAGGCGCTTTCGACATATTCCTTATATATGGTTTTTTGGGTGTACCGATCAAGTGGGTGATGAAAGCCGGTATTGCCAAAATCCCGTTTGTGGGAGCTGCTTGCCGGGCTGCAGGTTTTATCTTTGTCGATAATTCGACACCGAAAGCTGCCGCCCGTAGCGTGTTGGAGGCGGAACGTAGCTTGAAGAACGGAGCGTCGGTGGTGGTATTCCCAGAAGGTTCACGTACTTATAACGGAAAGATGATCCGTTTTAAGAAAGGAGCTTACCAGATGGCAGCCGACCAGCATTTACAGATTGTCCCGATCACCTTGAACGGACCTTTTGACGTATTGCCGATCGGTTCGTTGAATGTTCACCGTCACAAGATGGAAATGGTCATTCATCCGCCTATCCCGACCGAAGGGATGGATGCTTCCCATAAAGGATTGCAGCAGATGGCTGACAAAACACAAGACATCATTGCGTCAGCCTTATGGGAGCAATATAAATAATCTATTTCCAGGATTTTAAAATGCCGCGTTTGCAGACACTCAGACTGAACCCGACGTTATCCCCATAGAGTGAACCTGCATCTGCGGCCACAGCTCCTGTGAATTCCCAACCTTGCAGGCGTGGATGGTGATATTTGACTTCCACCTGTCCGGAATTGCTTCTTTTGTTATTCAGAAACGGGGCGTAAGGTTTTCCCCAGCTATTCATGAGTGTGTATCTGAGGCGATAGGAAACCATTGGCGACAGGTCTCCTTCAAATGCCAAATGCCAGGCACGTACACGTGTATTCTTGAAATCTATATCCCCGTTCGTATTGTATTGGGGGGAAGTCAGAAGCGGTGATCCTATACCTTGTCCGAAATAGGAAGAACCGGTTATGTATTCTATATTATTGTAATAATCATCTCCGCCACCACCCGGACCTTGATATTTGTCATGATCGAAGATGATAAAATGGAACGGTCCGCTCTGATTGCGGGTGACCAAATATTCCGTTACAACCTTTTTTAGCCAGGGAAGGCGTGGCAAATCCAACTGTGCTCCCCAAAGTCCGTCTGTCCCGTTCACGAATATCATTCCGGATTTATCTTCGAAATAATGCTGATGATAAGCTGCCAGTTTCCAGTTCGGCATCGTATATTCCAGTTTGAAATCGTACGAACCGAAATGATTGCCAAGCACGTTGACCTGGTCCGACAGAGTTGCATTGTCTCCGCCTTCGCTACCACAAACTACCCGGATAAAATCTTTCAGGGAGTGAGGTTGTACACCTATTCTCGGATTGCTGGATGTTCCACCCCATTGCGCCCAGTGTTGCACGCCGATAATACCGGAAAGCGGGAATTTGTTTTGCGTGTCCTTGATGCGGACGTAAAAAGATTTATGATGCCAAAGGACGTTCTTTATATAGGTTTGTTTTCCATTGGAGAAATCTTCCAGATATTTGGTATCGAAAGACTTGCCTACCGCAAAATCTCCTTTCACCTGCATCCAACCCTTTGTGAGCGGAACGACGGTGAATTCCGGCATACTCAGTTTTATTTCCGGAATCGGGCGTGCGTTGGAGGAGAGAACCATGTCACCGGAACTAAGGGAATGATCCCAAAGCGAATGCCGGTTTTCTTTGCTCCCCACACTCAGAAGCATACTTTTATATCCTAACTCGGCATATATCTGTTGGATATACACATTACGGTAACGGGGTACGACAGCTACAATGTCCAGCCCTGCACTCCAGCGAAATCCCTTTCCAAAATGTTGTTGATGAAAAACTCCAGCGTTGAGATAGCCGTTATTGGCGTCTAGGGGAACTACCCCGTACCGATTGCTCACCATCCAGAACGGAGTTGTCGATCCGCTGCTGGCCGATCCGAAAACTTCGGCTTTATATGAGGTTGCATCTTCTGCTTCTTCCGTCTGTGCAAAAGTATTTGCAGCATGGAGAAGAGTGGCAACTGCAATGATTGTCTGTAAGGCTTTCATTCCATATTTATTTTAACCGGACAAAGGTAAGGATTAAAACTTACCGGCCGATATCTCATTTCGAAAAGAAGTATAAGCATTCTGAAAATACAAATATCAGAATAATCAATGTTTATTTTCCCGGCAACCAGTCGAACACTGTGCGATATACATGGTCGCGCGAGTCTTTTTCAGAGAGTATCAAGTCATGAATCCCGTTCTGTATCGTGTCGCGTGTAACATAATTGCCTAATTTCTGTCCGTATTTTTGAATATCGTGTATGTCCAGCACGATGTCGGAAGACAGATATTCGTTATTCCATTCTTTTGTTTCCGGGAACGACTTGTTTGACGAAATCACCAGTACCGGACAGTCCAGGCCGATCCCTTTCTGCACTGTTTTCTGCGCTTCTTGTATGGCGTTTATCCATCCGGCTTTTTTCGGATGGCCGTTAATCATCTTCCAGTCCGTATTATATACCCATTCCCCTTTGAATTGTTTGAGCAGACTATGAGCATACGAAGCATCCCCGTATCCTTGTACGGTCAGGTTAGGAAATAGTTTCCCTATACAGGAAACTACAGGGATCACGATTTTTTCCATCATCCATCCGAAATTCCAGTCCAGAAAGGGACTGTTCAATATCAATCCGTCGACAGGAAGTTTACCTTTTTTGCTGTCCAGATAATACGGGGTAATCAATCCACCGGTAGAATGTGCCATCAGTAATATTTTGTCATTCCCCTCTTCCCTAATAATGGCAAGGGCAGTATCGAGGTCTGCAAAATACTCTTTCAAGCTTTTGCAGAAGAAAGGATTCTGGTTCGGCAGTATCGAGCGTCCGTACTTGCGGAGGTCCATAGCATAAAAGTTATAACCGTGGGCATTCACGCTGTCACCCAATTGTTTCTGAAAAAAATAGTCATTGTAGCCATGTATATACAAGATTGCCTGTTTGGTCTCCAGTAACTGTGGCTTCTTGACAAGCGTGCAGACGACTTTCCCCTCGTAGTCATCCGGCATCTGAATGGTCCGGCGCAGATAATTATCGCCCAGTATGTCCGGGACGTATTGAGCGTAAATTGTAGATATGAAGAGCAGTGATAAGATTGTAAAATATAGTTTTCGTGTCATATCGTTTTTAATTTCTTTATTATAACGCATTCGTCCTGATGTTTGTTGCAGATAACCGATTGCAAAGATATCGATTTTTATGAATTCGTATTGGTCGCTCCCAATAACCATTTGAATTGTTGGCTGAAACGGTCGCTATAATCTATAATCAAGGCGCATCCTGTTTACGGCCTGTTTTGGATAAGTGCATTTGTTGTTGACTGGTGAAATTAATCCGGCGGAATTTAGGTAATTTCATTGGTAGAAGCTATTTTTGCAATGTTAACGACATATGTACTTGTACTTGGAGAATCGGAGAAACATAGTAAATCCTTTTGAAATTAATTCGCAAATGAATTTTGGCGTCTTTTACAATGCGTACTACCAGCGTTTTGTAAGATATGCTTTCTATTATGTAAATGATTTGCAGGCGGCCGAGGATTTAACGCATGATGCTTTGTTGTACTATTGGGAGAATAAACATAAGTTGCCTGCCGATGCAGACGTCTTGGGATATATATTAGAGTCCGTCAAAAATAAATGCCTAAATTATCTGAAGCACATCCAGGTGGAAGTCGAATACAGCAAGAATCGTACAGAGTTGCATGACTGGGAAATCGTAACGCGTATCCAGACATTGGAAGACGAAAGCTACAGCACTATCTTTTCCAAAGATATAATGAAAATTGTCATGGAATCTTTGTCTGAATTGCCGGAACAGACTCGTCATATATTCGTATTGAATCGCCTGGAGTATAAATCAAGGAAAGAAATAGCGGTAACCTTAGGCGTTTCCCAACAAAAAGTAGACTATCATATCAATAAGGCCAATGACCATCTCCGCTTGAAACTGAAAGACTATATTCCCTTGCTATTGTTATTCTTGAATTAGGCATCTCTGAACTTCTCTCATGTGGTTGTAGTGTCGTTCATCATTCCCTGTGCCGTTTCCTGTGGACAAAGAAACCTTTTGTAATCTGTTTTCGACGTTATCGGGAGTATATATTGCGTTATCGTGTATATTCTCGGCATTGTTGTATATGTGTACGATCATGCCAAAAACAAACAATGCTTACATCGGCTTGGAAATACAACGTGTTGCCTAGGTGGATTTGCGTCGTTGTTTTGAAGCGATAGTGAAGGTGTGGTTCATAAAAACAGGGGGCAATCGAAAAATTATTTGCTGATAAGCAAAAAAAGTCCTATTACGGTTGGGATTTTTCCTTGATGAGTTGCTCTATTTATAGATACAGGAAAAAAGAAACGATGCAAATAGATCAACATATACTTATTCGTTACTTTCTGAAGCAGGCTTCGGAAGAAGAAAAGGAGGTAATACGGCAGTGGATTGAAAGCAGCGAAGACAACCGCCGGCGTTTTATCCGGGAGCGGATTCGTTTTGATGCTTCCATTTTGGTAGACGAAGCTGCGGTTGAGCCTTCCACTAAAATTGCTTCCGGCAAGCGTTACCGGCTACATCCTGCATTGAATTGGTCTTTTAAAGTGGCCGCTTCGATTTTGATTTTATTGGGAAGTTTTTATCTGTATGATAATTACCGGATGGCTCGATTGGCACAGACTCTACAGTGTGTATATGTCCCGGCTGGCAACCGTACTAATATCCAGCTTCCAGATGGTACGAGTGTCTGGCTGAATGCCAACACGTCTCTCCGTTATCCGATGGCTTTTGCAGAAAATAGCCGGGAGATAATGTTGGACGGCGAAGCTTATTTTGAAGTGGCGAAAGATAAAAAGCCTTTTATTGTCAAAACGAGCAAATATGACGTGGAGGTGCTGGGGACAACTTTTAATGTCGAGGCTTACAAAGACAAGCCGAATTTCCGGACGATGCTCTATGAAGGTAAAGTCAAGCTCTATAATACGAAGAATCCGAAAGCAGTCTACCTTTCTCCGGGACAGACAGCGGAATTGATGGGTGAATCGTTGCGAGTCGTCCCAACAACGGCTCCTAACAGCTATCGTTGGAAAGACGGCCTGATCTATATCGAAGACAAGTCTTTTAATGCGATCATGGAACTGTTTGAAAAGTTCTATGATGTGCGGATCATAGTCAACAACAAAGCAGTGAAAGATTTGGGCTATCGTGGGAAACTTCGTATATCCGATGGGGTGGATCATGCTTTGCGTGTTTTGCAAAATGACTTCCCTTTTAAGTACAAATGGGATGAAGAGAGAAACATCATATATATTAACTAATAAAAACGGGAATGCCTATGGGAAAGGACACATGAGAAACACAAAAAAGAACCGGCAGTTGCGCCAACAACCACCGGCTCTCCAGTACATTTTTAATATACTTATTAATTTAAAATCAATCACAAAGGTATGAAAAAACTTTTTTTATCCGAGTCTTTGCCTAAAAAAGATTCGGGAAGAAAACAAATATGTAGAGTTATGAAGTTAACAGCGAGTTTTCTACTATTATGTTCATGTTTCGCTTTTGCCGGTCATGCAAATTCTCAAAATGCGAAAGTTAGTTTGAATAAAAAACATGCTCGATTGGAAGAAGTTCTTGACGAGATCGAAAGGCAAACAGATTATCTGTTTATTTCAAATCGACATGTCGATTTGAAACAGAAGGTATCGGTGGATGTGAACGAAGAGTCGGTCAATGACGTTTTAAAAAAAGTGTTGAAGAATACAGATTTGACATATAACATAGAGGGAATAAATATCATTCTTCGGAGAAGAAGTGAGAAGCATTCTTTACAAGTAATCCAACAGGTTCATAAGATTACGGGAACTGTGGTAGATAAAGCAGGATTGCCAGTTATAGGTGCGAATGTTATAGTAAAAGGTACGACAAATGGTACAGTGACAGATGTTGAAGGTCGATTTTCACTTGAAATTCCGGAAAACGCAGTGTTGTTGGTTTCCTATATAGGTTATGTCGAGCGAGAAATGCAGGTCGGTGATGAATCGGCATTGTCGATTATTTTACAAGAGGATACGCAAGCGTTGGAAGAAGTCGTGGTTGTCGGTTACGGCACGCAGAAAAAAATTAACCTGACGGGTGCAGTAGAAAGCATCTCTTCTGATGTTATAGAAGATAGGCCGATAAAAAGTGTTGCCGATGCTTTGCAAGGAACGGCGTTAGGGGTGACGGTTACTTCTGCTGCTGGTCAACCAGGAGAATTTTCAAAAATTAAAATCAGAGGTGATGCGTCATTGAATTCGGATGGAGCTTTGGTGTTGATAGATGGTATGCCTGGAGATTTGAATCAGGTAAATCCGCAGGATATAGAAAATATTTCAGTGTTAAAAGATGCGGCATCTTCGGCTATTTATGGAGCACGGGCTGCAGAAGGGGTTATCTTGGTCACAACAAAATCAGGGAAATCTACGAAAACAAGAGTCGAATATAGTGGAAATATCTCTTTCAATACCCCGACTCGTATACCGGAAAGTACTACTGCAGCAGAGCATGCTCGTCTTTCCAATCTTGCATTTACGAATGCCGGGTTAGCTCCTAATTTTACAGAAGAGGCGATAAATGCGATTAATAATCATTCTACGGTATCTATTCCGAAGGGGAATGATTGGATCTATACGGCTGATATGGACTGGATTGATTTAATGATGGATCGCAGTTTCCAGCAACAACATAATTTGACGGTTTCACGTTCGCAAGAAAGTCTGAAGTACCTTTTTTCTGCTGGTTGGTTGGATCAGGATGGAATGTTTTCCGAATATGGACCGGATAATTTCGACCGTTTTAATCTGCGTTCTAATGTGAACTTAGATATTGTGAAAGATAAATTGAATTTAGATTCTCGTATTACATTTTCTCGAATGGATCAACGGTATCATCCTAAATTTGGAGAATGGACTATTCCTTATATTACTTTTATTCAGGCAGGTCCAAATATGCCGATTTATGATACGAATGGAAATTATGCTCGCTATAGGATGCAGGCGAATCCAATTCAAGCATTACGTGAAGGAGGGGAAGGTAAAGAGTTTACAAATGTAGTAGACGGTATTTTTACTCTTTCTTATAAACCGATAACGGATTTGACTTTAAAGGCTGTCGGCGGTGCTCGATTTACCTCTAAGGAAATTAGTGAGTGGCGTAGAGCTTATGGAAAGTATGGTCCTAATGGTTTGGTTTCGATGGCTGCTGGACAAAGCGGAGATAATAATCTGACATTGACAAAAGATAATACTCGTTATTTTACAGGGCAACTGTTGGCTGAATATAGTAAGTCTTTAGGTTCTCATGATTTTAAATTATTGGGAGGTTGGTCTGCAGAAATGGAGTATTATAGCATGTTAAGCGGGAAGCGATTGAATATTGTAGGAAATGAATTGCCTGCATTGGATTTAGGGGCAACGGATGGTTGGTCTAATGATGGAGATGAAACACATTGGGCGTTGTTATCAGGGTTTATGCGCTTGAACTATGCTTATGCATCGAAGTATTTGTTCGAAGCGAATTTTCGTGCGGATGGCTCCTCACGTTTTTCATCTCGAAACAAATGGGGAATTTTTCCATCTTTTTCAATAGGATGGCGTATTACGGAAGAGGATTTTATGAAGGAGCAAAATCTTTTTTCCAACTTGAAATTACGTGCCTCTTGGGGACAGTTGGGAAATCAGAATGGTTTGGGATTGTATGACCATATTGCTCAATATGTGGTGGATGGCTATTATCCGTTTAAAAATGAATTGGCACAGTGGGCCAAACTTTCACAGTTACCATCTGAAACGCGTTCTTGGGAAACAGTCGAAATGAAAAATATTGCGTTGGAAATGGGTTTTTTAGATAATAGATTAACTGTTACAGGTGAATATTTCCATAAGAGAAATAAAGACATGTTAGTGAATATAGAAGTTCCAAGTGTAATAGGAATCGATGTTCCGACAGGAAATTACGGAGAATTGGTCGTAAAAGGTTGGGAAGTTTCTATTGGTTGGAGGGATCAGATAAAAGATTTCAACTATTTCGTAAGTTTCAACTTGGCAGATCGAAAAGATAAGCTAGTTGATTATGGAGTAGAATATACCGGTTTCACAGCAGGTGTTGATCAAAAGGTTCAAGGTTATTCGATCGGGTCCATTTTTGGTTTTGAGACGGATGGTTATTTTCAGACGTCGAAAGAAGCACAAGAGGCTCCGGCTTTTAATCGAGCGATTCAGGATGCGGGGGATATCCGTTATATAGATCAAGATGGTGATGGTAAGATTTCAGCTCCGAACGATTTGGTTTATTTAGGAACGACACAACCCAGATATGAATTTAGTTTTCATTTGGGAGGAAGTTGGAAATCGATAGATTTTTCAGCCTTGTTTCAGGGAGTAGGAAAGAGAAATTTTTACTTGGATGGTGAAGTTTTTCAACCGTTCAGAGATTCTTGGAGTAATTATTCGTATACTTATTTTTCAGACTATTGGACTCCGGAAAATCCGAATGCATTGTTGCCTCGTTTGTATGCAGGGACCAAACATAATTATCAGTACTCTTCTCATTGGTTGCAGAATGCCGCGTATATTAGGTTGAAAAATTTGCAGGTTGGGTACACATTGAATCCTGAATGGACCCGAAAAGTAAAAATCGAGAAATTGAGGGTTTATTTCAGTGGTGAAAATATGTTTGAGTTTAGTAAGATGTTTCGGTATTTTGATCCTGAACTCAATAAAGTTGCTGGGTATATGTATCCTATTATGCGGAATTATTCTTTGGGTGTTAATGTCGTATTTTAAAAAAAAAGAATATGAAATCGATAAAAATTATATATAGTATAATATTGATTATTTGTTTAGGATGTAGTGATTTTTTAGAGAAAGAACCTTTGACGGCACTTTCTCCTACTACATTTTGGAATACAGAAGATGATCTGAGGTTAGGCCTGAATATCTTGTATGAAAAAATGAATATAACGTATTCCGTTGATAATAGAAGCGCAGATACTTTTGCCGGTTCTGCCAATGATATAAGCTCTGGAACTTATGTTCCGCCTAATGAAGACGAGACATGGGATAATTGTTATAGCTGGATACGAATAGCAAATGATTTTTTGGAAAATTACGAGCGTGCGGAGGTGACGGATGAAGTCAAGGCACGATATGCTGGTGAAGCTCGTTTTTTTAGAGCCTATTATTATTATCAATTAGTGACACGTTTTGGGGGCGTACCTTTGATAACGAAAACTTTAGATATGGATTCTCCGGAGTTGACGTTAGCAAGGGCGGATAAATCGGAAATATGGAATTTGATTTTTGAAGATTTGGAGTTTGCCGCGACTTATATACCATCTAAAAGTCAATTGAGTGCAGATATAGGGCGGATTACAAAGGGAGCGGCTTATGCATTTTGGGCTCGTGCGGCTTTGTATGCGGGGACCTATTATAAATTTCATGAAGGGGCTAATTATGAATCTTATTTACAAATGGCTGTGAAAGCAGCTAAAGCTGTGATAGATTCAGGTGAGTATGCTTTATATCCGGATTATCGTAATTTGTTTTTATATGCCGGTATTGATTGTGATGAACATATTTTGTCTTATCGGTATTCGGAAGCGGATGGAGTATTTAATCCGATTCCAAGATACATCATATATGATTTTGACTGTGAACCGACTAAATATATGGCGGATAATTTTTTATGTAAGGACGGATTACCAATCGAGAAATCTATATATGATGTAGAATATTTACCTGCAGGCAAAGAATTTGAGAATCGCGATCCTCGTATGGCTTTGACATTATGGAAACCTGGAGATGATTATGACGGAAGTCCTTTTTTACCGAGTCTTTTTAATCAGACCCGTACTGGATATATGTTTAAAAAGTATGGTGTAGAATCAGCTTTTACTTATGAACCGACAGCTGTATATGTAAATAATATTTTGCTCCGTTATGCTGAAGTATTGTTGATATATGCTGAAGCGACTTATGAACTAAACGACAAAATAAGCGATACGGATTTGAATTTGTCGATCAATCTGTTACGTGATCGTTTCAATGGTGATCCTAATCAGTTGCCTCATTTGACAAATGCTTTTGTTTTACAGCATAATTTGAGTATGCGGGAAGAAATTCGTCGTGAACGTCGTTCCGAAATGTCAGGGGAAGCTTTGCGTTATGATGATATAATACGTTGGAAAATTGCAGAGACGGAGCTGCCGCGTACTATTTTAGGTGCTAAGTTTGATGCGACGGCTTATCCGAATGTTGTAGCCGGGAAAGATGTCGTTTTAGATGAAAACGGCTTTATTATCGTGCAATCTGCTGCTTCGAGGACATTTGATGTCGAGAAAGATTATTTATATCCTTTGCCTTTGAGAGAATTATCTTTAAATCCGAATATGGAACAAAATCCAGGTTGGAACTAAAAATAAGAAACTTTTTGGTTAGGTAAAGAAACTATTGAATATAATTTTATCTGACCGAAAAGTTTTTTATATTTAGATAATTTTTTTAGGTGCGCTAAAAAAGTAGTTATTATGGGAAAATGTGTTCCGTTTTGCATTGTAGGCAGTTTGTCTTGTTGTCCTTTTGCAGGATATGCTCAGTTACAGCGTCCTAACATTGTTCTGATCAATATTGATGATTTTGGGTGGGCGGATATGAGCAGCAATGGAAGCGGGTATTATGAGACTCCTAATATAGATCGTCTCCGTGAGAAAGGAATCTGGATCGACGAAGCATATGCCGGTGCGGCCAATAGTGCTCCCAGTCGTGCGTGTCTGCTGACTGGCATGTACACTCCTCGGCATGGGATTTATACGGTCGGTGAACCTAATCGGGGAGATGAACGTAAGCGGAAACTGATTGCGGTTCCGAATAGGCGTTCGTTGGAAGCGGGTATCCGGGTATTACCGGAAATACTGAAAGAAGCTGGTTATCGGACGTGTCATATCGGAAAGTGGCACGTGACGGACGATCCTTCTCGGAATGGCATTGACTTTAATATCGCAGGAAATCATGCCGGACATCCCGAAAGCTATTTTTCTCCTTATCGTAATCAAAATTTGCCGGATGGACCGAAAGGAGAATATTTGATGGATCGGCTGGGTACGGAAGCTGTTGAGTTTCTTCGGAAAGTGGATAAAAGCAGACCTTTTTTCCTTTATTATGCGACCTATGCGGTACATACTCCTTTGCAGGCAAAAGACAGTTTGATTGAAAAGTATGAGAATAAGACTCCGACTTCGGCACATGATAATCCGGTTTATGCCGCTATGGTGGAAAATATGGATTATAATGTAGGGAGAGTGTTGGACGAAATCGAAGCTTTGGGGTTGGGCGAAAACACCTTGATCGTTTTTACTTCTGATAATGGAGGAGTGTACGGCATTTCCCGCCAATGGCCTTTGAGAGCGGGGAAAGGATCTTTTTATGAAGGAGGAATCCGTATCCCGATGATTGTCTATCAAAAAGGAAGGCTTGAGAAACGGTCTATTGATGATATTCCGGTTATGCAGATAGATTTGTTTCCGACTTTCTTGGAGATTGCCGGAATAGAAGATTCGAGCTTGCAGTTGGATGGGATTAGCTTACTGCCGTTACTGCAAGGAAAACAAACGGATTTGTCACAGCGGCCTTTGTTCTGGCATTTTCCTGCTTATCTGGAAGGTTCAGCGAAAGAAACGGTCGAAACCGGTTGTGACGGTTTTCGTACACGGCCGGTTTCGGTTGTTCGCTTAGGGGATTGGAAGCTTGTCGAACATTATGAGACAGGCAAAGTAGAGTTATATAATATTCGAACGGATATTTCCGAGAAAGAGGATGTGGCTTCATTGAATAAGAGTAAGCGAGACGAATTATTCGGAATATTGCAGTCTTGGAAACAAAGAGTGCAAGCGCCTGTCCCGACGGATTTAAATCCGAATTATAAGGAATTTTCGGACGAAAGTATGGTAAAACAATAAAGTTCAAGTATTATGAAGAATATGATAGTCGGAAGTCTGATCCTATCGGTTCAGTTGGTATCGGCCCAGGAACGTCCTAACGTGATAGTTTTTTTAGTAGATGATATGGGGGTGATGGATACTTCGTTACCCTTTTTATGCGATGAGGATGGAACCCCGGTCCGTTATCCTTTGAATGATTGGTATCGGACTCCTAATATGGAACGTATGGCCCGGCAAGGGATACGTTTTTCTACTTTTTATGCACAGAGTGTCAGTTCGCCTTCGCGGGCATCCCTTATGACAGGGCAAAATGCGACCCGCCATCGTACTACCAATTGGATTAATGCGGAGAGTAATAATCGTACGCCTTATGGCCCGAGAAAGTGGAATTGGGATGGTATTTCAAAAGGGACCCCGACCTTACCTCGTGTTTTGCAACAATCCGGTTATAAAACCATCCACGTGGGTAAAGCTCATTTCGGGCGTATAGGAAGTGATGCGGAAAATCCGAGGAATGTTGGTTTCGATGTGAATATTGCCGGCTCAGCTATTGGTCATCCAGGAAGTTATTATGGAGAATATGGATATGGACATATAAAAGGGCAGAAAGAGCGGGCGGTTCCAGGGTTGGATAAATATCATGGAACGAATACTTTTTTGAGCGACGCCCTTACGATAGAAGCAAATGAACAGATCGATAAAGCCGTATCGGAAAAGAAACCGTTCTTTTTGTATATGGCCCATTATGCTGTCCATGCTCCTTTCGAAACGGATAAACGATTCGTCGATCATTATACGGATCCTTCCAAGTCGTTGCAAGCCAGGGTTTTTGCAACCTTGATAGAAGGAATGGATAAGTCGTTGGGCGATATCATGGACCATTTGGAAGAGCTGGGTGTTGCAGAAAATACGCTGATCTTGTTTTTAGGCGATAATGGTTCGGATGCTCCTTTGGGAGACGAAAAGGGACATTGTTCGTCGGCTCCTTTGAGAGGGAAAAAAGGAAGTGAATATGAAGGAGGAATGCGTGTGCCGTTTATTGCCTGTTGGGCAAAACCTGACGGAAGAAATTCTATGCAGAGGAAGTTGCCGATCCAAGCAGGGGGGATTCAGCAGCAGTTAGGGACGGTTATGGATATTTATCCTACGATACTATCAATAACCAGTGTTGCTATGCCGGAAAATTATAAGATCGATGGTTTCGATTTGACTCCCCAGTTGCTCGGACGGAGAAATGAAATACGTCCGGATAAGTTTTTGATGCATTTCCCACATGAGCATCGGGGAAGTTACTTTACGACTTACCGCGAAGGAGATTGGAAATTGATTTATTATTATAATCCCGAATTGCCGAACAGGCCGGCCTACGAGTTGTATAACTTGAAAAAAGATCCCATCGAGATTCATAATCTGGCAACAACGGAGACAGAGCGTCTTATCAGGATGACCGAAGCGATGGCGCGGCAATTGGAGGAAGAAGGAGCGCTTTATCCGGAAGATAAAGATGGAAATATCCTGAAGCCTGTGATTTGAGAAACGGGGCGCTTGGCAGAAGCACCTATTCTTCTGAGTCGGGATTGTCAGAGTGAAATTCAGCTTAGTAACAGATATTTTTAGGCACGGAAAAATACGGATAGTTTTCTTTATCGTATTTTTTCGTGCCTAAAGAGTATGAAGGTATTTGAGCGTATCTTCGTCTTTTGGGGGGATTTTATGTCTGAGTCCGTTAAAATGTTTGCGAGCTGTTGGATATACATTACCTTTGTACAAGTCGGTTTTTGAGGAACGCTTTTATTTATGGCCGATTCCTCAAAGCGAAATTGATAAAAATAATGGGGGGTTGATTCAGAATCCGGATTATAAATAATATAAAGTATGAAGAAGTCGATAATAAATAAAGGTGTTTTGTTGTCATTGGGAAGTTTCGTCGCTTTGAACGGGTTTGCTCGCCAGGGACAAGAACTGCAGATGCCGAATATCGTTTTTATTTTTGCCGATGATATGGGATATGGAGATGTGTCTGCTTTGAATGAAAATTCGAAATTGCAGACCGTGAATATCGATCGCATAATGGACGAAGGAGTCGTATTTACGGATGCACATACGAGTTCTTCGGTCAGTACGCCGTCTCGCTACAGTTTGCTGACCGGACGTTATAACTGGCGTTCGGATATGAAACAGGGAGTTCTGAACGGTTATAGCAAGTCTTTGATTCGACCGGACCGCAGGACGATCGCGCATGTTTTGAGAGATAATGGATATACGACCGCTTGTATCGGCAAGTGGCATTTGGGGTGGAACTGGAATAATATCGAAAACGGAACGGATAAGGTCGATTTTAGCAAGCCTGTGACAGAAGGGCCTACGACTCACGGGTTTGATTATTTCTACGGTATTTCCGGTTCCTTGGATATGGCGCCTTATGTCTATCTTGAAAACGACAAGCCGACGGCATTGCCGAATCGGGTGACTGGGAATAAGGAGAAGTTTTCTTGGTGGCGGGAAGGGCCGACGGCTTCCGACTTTGTGCATGAACAAGTTTTGCCTAATTTTATCGATCGGGCCGTCTGTTACATAAAAGATAAAGCGGACGGGGAACAGCCATTTTTCCTTTATTTGCCCTTACCGGCTCCGCATACGCCGATTTTGCCTGTTAAGGAATATCAGGGAAAATCAGGATTGAATCCGTATGGCGATTTTGTTTTGATGGTAGACGATATGGTCGGAAAGGTAATGAAAGCCTTGGATGAGGCGGGAGTTGCCGGAAATACCATCCTTGTTTTCAGTACCGATAACGGATGTAGCCCGGAAGCAGATTTCAAGGAGTTAGGTGAGAAAGGGCATGATCCGAGTTATATTTATCGCGGTCATAAAGCGGATCTTTTTGACGGTGGGCATCGTGTACCCTGTGCTGTCCGTTGGCCGGAAAAGGCGAAACACCATGTCGTGAATCAAACAATTTGTCTGACCGATTTTTATGCTACTTTTGCTTCGTTGGGGAATTATCGGCTGAAAGATTCGGAAGGAGAAGATAGTTATAATATTTTGCCGTTGATCTTGAATGAGAAAGAAGGAAAAGCGATACGCGAAGCTACGGTCCATCATTCTATTGAAGGTGATTTTACGATTCGTCGTGGTGAGTGGAAGCTATTGCTTTCTCCGAGTTCCGGAGGCTGGAGTTATCCAAAACCCGGTAAAGACGATACCGTGATTGAAACGTTGCCGCCTGTTCAGTTATATAATATGAAGACGGATCCGGAAGAAACGGATAATGTTTGTGCCGAGCATCCCGAAATAGTCAAGGAATTGAAAGGTTTGATGATCCGGTACGTGAAAGAGGGCCGAAGCACTCGAGGTACGCCTCAAGAGAATGACGGTCCTGAGGTCTGGAAACAACTGAAGTGGATGGAAAATTGATCGTGTTTGTATTCTGCTCTAGTCGTATGCCGGCAAAAGTCCTTCATCTTTTGCCGGTATTTGTTTCGGACTAAATATCGTTAGTGCTTGTGGATTAAAAAAAAACTTCTTATCTTTGCACCGCAAAAAATATTTAGTAATAACAATACAAAACAGCGTTTTATGAACAATTACGAAACCGTTTTCATTTTGACTCCCGTTTTGTCTGACGCTCAGATGAAGGAAGCGGTAGAAAAATTCACGAACCTCCTGAAAGAACAGGGTGCTGAAATCGTGAACGAAGAAAATTGGGGTTTGCGCAAATTAGCTTATCCTATCGACAAGAAAACAACAGGCTTCTACCAGTTGGTTGAATTCAAAGCAAATCCGGAAACAATCGCTACACTGGAAATTAACTTCCGTCGTGATGAACGTGTGATTCGCTTCCTGACTTTCCGCCAGGACAAATATGCAGCAGAATATGCAGCAAAGAGAAGAAGTTTGAAATCATCTAAAGAAACAGTAAAGGAGAATTAATCATGGCAGCAACTCAATCAGAAATCAGATATTTGACTCCGCCTTCAGTAGACGTTAAAAAGAAAAAATATTGCCGTTTCAAAAAGAATGGCATCAAGTATATCGATTACAAAGATCCTGAATTCTTGAAGAAATTCCTGAACGAACAGGGTAAGATTCTTCCGCGTCGTATCACTGGTACTTCTTTGAAATTCCAGCGTCGTGTCGCTCAGGCTGTTAAAAGAGCTCGTCATTTGGCGTTGCTTCCTTACGTAACCGATTTAATGAAATAATAAAAAGAGAGGAGACAGAATATGCAAGTTATTTTGAAAGAAGACGTAATCAACTTAGGTTACAAGGACGATATCGTAACGGTTAAAGACGGTTACGGACGTAACTTTCTAATCCCCACGGGTAAAGCAGTTATCGCATCTGAGTCTGCAAAGAAAGTATTGGCTGAAAACTTGAAACAACGTGCTCACAAGTTGGCTAAGATCAAAGAAGATGCTCAGGCTTTGGCTGCTAAGTTGGAAGGCGTTGCCCTGACAATCGGTGCTAAGACAAGCTCTACAGGTACGATCTTCGGTTCTGTAACGAATATCCAAGTGGCTGATGCATTGGCAAAAGCCGGTTTCGAAGTAGACCGTAAGATTATCTATATCAAGGAATCTGTTAAGGAAGTTGGCAATTACAAAGCTACCTTGAAACTTCACAAAGAAGTATCGGTAGAAGTTCCTTTTGAAGTAGTTTCTGAATAATCCTATACCGGATCTATAAAATAGAAAGGGCGATTCCTTGCGAATTGCCCTTTTTTATTTCAGATCAGCCCAGTTTAACTCATCAAAAAACATTACATTTGTCCCGAATTTGCAAGAAATTTTTAAAGTGGTAAAAAGAACTTTTCTATATATCAATTTGGTGATAGCCCTGTTTTTTGTTTTACCTGTGTCGCAGGCAAAGGAAAAGACGTTTACGGTGGTGATCGATGCCGGGCATGGGGGGAAAGACCCTGGTGCGCGTGGTTCGTCCATCAATGAAAAGGCTATTAATCTGGCGGTAGCTCTTAGGCTCGGTAGCCTGATATCGGAAAAGCATGATGATGTGAAAGTCATTTATACGCGCAAAACGGATGTCTTCATCGAATTGGACGAGAGAGCGAATATCGCCAACCGGAATAAGGCGGACCTGTTTATCTCCATTCATACGAATGCGGTGAAGAGAGGCAGTTCCGTATCGGGAACGGAGACTTATACATTAGGTTTGGCCCGTACGGATGAGAATCTGGAAGTCGCTATGCGCGAAAACTCAGCAATCCTTTTGGAAGATAATTATCTACAGAAGTATGAAGGTTTCGATCCGACTTCTTCCGAATCGTATATTATTTTCGAATTTATGCAGAATAAGCATATGGAGCAGAGCATTAGCCTGGCTTCGGAGGTGCAGAAATGTTTTGCTTCGGCCAAGCGTAATAACAGGGGAGTGCGGCAGGCGGGTTTCCTTGTGCTGCGTAAGACGAGCATGCCGAGTATTCTTGTGGAATTAGGGTATATCTCGAATCCTGCGGAAGAACGCTTCATGAGAACGAAGGAAGGGCAAAACAAACTGGCAACCGCCATTTATAATGCTTTTACAAAATATAAGTGGGAGTATGACCGCAAGCGCGGTGCGTTGGCGGGAAATGCAAGTGCTGCTCCTATATTGGAGGTTGCAGATAATATTGATGATAATCAACCGATTTCTGCGCCTCCTGGAAGCGAAGAGTATATTCGCCAAAAGAACAAGATGGAGGAGTCCAACCAGAGTCGCGTGTCCAAGTCGGCAGTCTCCGCGAAGCAAGCGGGTCGGGTTAAAAAGGGGCAAACGATTTATAAAATACAAATACTTACCTCGGATAAAAAACTTTCTTCCGGTTCTAAATTGTTTAAAGGATATAAGAATGTCGATTACTTTATTGAGAAAGGCATTTACAAGTATACATACGGCGAGACGACAAGTTTCGATTCTATCCGCAAGTTGCGCCGGCAGGTAGCGAAAGATTTTAAGGACGCTTTTATAGTCGCCTTTAAAGATGGAAAGAAAGTGAAATATTGATAGTAACAGAATTTATATTTATATATACAGAGAAGAAATGAAAAATGTATTCACCAAAGAAGCAAAGATCGGACTTGTGTCTATAGTCAGTCTGGCATTGCTATATTTAGGAATTAATTATTTGAAAGGGATCAATCTGTTTAAACCGACAAATCATTATGTGGTGGCTTGTACGAATGTAAAGGGAGTGACGGTTTCGAGTCCTGTATTTGTAGAAGGTTTTAAAGTCGGTCTGGTGCGTGAGATAGTTTATGACTATGATGCCGTCGATAAGATTTCGATCGATATCAGCCTGGAGGACCACATGAAAATTAATAAAGGCAGTTATATCACGATTGTAAACAGCTTCCTCGGTGGCGGTGAATTGCATATCCATCTGAACAAGTATGTGGACGACTATCTGAAGCCTGGTGATACGATCGAGGGGAGGATGGAGTCGGATATGATGCAATCCGTGCAGGAAAAGATTCTCCCGCAGGTGGAACTGCTCTTGCCGAAGATCGATTCGATTCTGGGCGGTTTGCAAACGCTGGTAAATCATCCGGCATTGGCCCAGTCTTTGAATAATATAGAGACAACGACTAATAGTCTGGCTGTTTCTTCCCGCCAGCTCAACCAGATGCTAAGCAAGGATGTGCCGGGCATTATGAGCGATCTGAAGGTCATCACCGGAAACTTTGCCGATGTCAGCACGGATTTGAAAAAACTGGATCTGGCAACGACCGTGAATGCGGTGAATGCAACATTGGATAACGTGGAACAGATGACGCGTAAGCTGAACTCAAAGGATAATAGTATGGGACTCCTGTTGAACGACCGTGCTCTTTACGATAACCTGAACAGTACGGCAGACAATGCCTCCAAGCTTTTGCTCGATTTGAGGCAGAACCCCAAAAGATATGTACATTTTTCTGTATTTTAAGATTGCATAAGATTTGTTGTACAAATCTGTTTATTTAGAATTATTCCAATTAAACGAAAAAATATAAAATACAGAAGCTTGACTTCTATAAGGCCTTTAGATTGAGAAGTATAACTGGATCGAAAGGCCTTTTTTGAAGTCGGTTGCCAGAGATGGCAAGGAGCTAAAGAATGCTCTTAAACAAAGGTTTTCTGTGATTCTGATATTTTAAAATAAAGATATTCAGATTGTTGGAATTAACTGCCTGACAATAAACGGGATATTGAACAATCAAAAGTTCCAAACAAAATGATACTTTTTTTTTCGGAATTAATTTCTAAACTTTGTAGTCGTAAAAATAAAAATTGAAGTTGTAAGTAGAGTTGGGAGAGTAAAAAATCATGCAGACTGAATATCAAACTTTGTGGAATAAATGCCTCGCAGTCATTAAGGACATTGTCCCTGAGGCCGCTTTTAACACATGGTTCAAGCCTATCATACCATTATCATACGAGGATAATAAATTTACGATTCAAGTACCCAGCCAGTTCTTTTACGAGTATCTGGAAGAGAAGTATGTGAACGTATTGAAAGTTACTTTATATCGTGTGATAGGACAGGGTACGATATTGAACTATCGTATCAAAGTCGTTGATAAGGTAAAGGAAGATGGCATGATTACTTTACCTACCGGTAATGACGCTCCCCGTACCGGTAAGAAAAGTGCGGATATCCCTTCTCTATTCGAGTCTAAAGCTCGTCAGGATTGGGATTCTCATTTGAACCCTAAATACAACTTCGACAATTATTTTGAAGGGACAAGCAATCGTCTGGTCCGTTCTTCGAGCGAGGCTATCGCACAGGAACCGGGAAAGACCTTTAACCCGATGTTTGTATTCGGGGCGTCCGGTGTGGGAAAGACCCACTTATGCCATGCGATCGGTAACCGCATTCAGGAGATTCATCCGGAAAAGAAGGTGCTGTATATATCAGCTCACCTTTTTACCGTACAATATACGGAAGCCATCCGGAAAAATACGACGAATGATTTCATGTATTTTTATCAAGGCGTGGATGTGCTGATTCTGGACGATATCCAGGAACTGATCGGTAAAGATAAGACACAGAATACATTTTTCCATATATTCAATCACTTGCATCTGCTGGGCAAACAGTTGATCCTTACTTCCGATAAAGCTCCCGTCGATTTGCAGGGAATGGAGGAACGTTTGATTACCCGTTTGAAATGGGGGCTGACGGCAGAGCTGGATCGCCCGGATTTGGATTTGCGCAAGAAAATCCTGAAGAATAAGATCAGCCATGACGGTGTGGTGATTCCGGATGACGTGTTCAATTTTATTGCAAGCAACGTGACGGAGAATGTACGTGATGTGGAAGGTATCGTTGCGTCCTTGCTGGCTTATTCTACGGCGTTCAACCGGATGATCGACCTGCCATTGACCAAACAGGTGGTGAGCCGCGTCGTGAAACTGGAAAAGAAGCAGGTGTCTGTGGAATCGATTCAGGATGTAGTCTGTAAATACTATAATCTGGAACTGGCCGCTATCCAGACCAACTCACGCAAGCGGGAAATCGTGCAGGCTCGTCAGGTTACGATGTACCTGGCGAAGAAGTATACCGACAGTTCTTTTTCTCATATCGGGAAGATCGTCGGGAAGCGTGACCATGCAACCGTCCTGCATGCCTGCAAGACGGTAAGGGACCAGATCGAAACGAATAAATCTTTCCGTTCTTCGGTAGAAGAGATCGAGGCTTTGCTCAAGGCTTGATTTGATGATATATTTATATGAAAGGATGCGCTTCCGGGTTGCGTCCTTTTTCTATTTTGAGAAAATCTTATTGTAGTGTCGGTTCTCTTTTTGGAAAACTTTTTGAACTGAAGGAAAAGGTAAATTGTTGATAAATAACACAGTTAGTCTGTGAAAGAGGAAACTTGTCAACAATGTATATTTTCTTTGTTGAATAATTTGGCTAATCCATAAACAATGCTTAAACTTGCACATCATTAAACTTAAAACAATCGTGAATCGTAAAACTTACACCTTCGATGAAGCGTTTAAAGCTTCACTGGACTACTTTACCGGTGACGAATTGGCCGCAAAAGTATGGGTAAATAAGTATGCCTTGAAGGATGCATTCGGAAATATCTATGAGGAGTCTCCCGTAGACATGCATCACCGCTTGGCAAGTGAAATTGCCCGTGTAGAAAAGAAGTATCCTAACCCTCTGTCGGAAGAGGAACTCTTTGCCCTGTTTGATCATTTCCGTTACATCGTGCCGCAAGGAAGCCCGATGACGGGAATTGGCAATGATTTTCAAATTGCCTCACTCTCTAACTGTTTTGTAATCGGATTGGATGGAGATGCCGATTCATATGGTGCGATTATTCGAATTGATGAGGAACAAGTGCAGTTGATGAAACGTCGTGGCGGTGTTGGTCACGATTTATCACATATTCGTCCGAAAGGATCTCCTGTTAAGAACTCGGCGTTGACATCGACCGGATTGGTTCCTTTTATGGAACGTTACTCAAATTCAACCCGCGAAGTGGCCCAGGACGGCCGTCGTGGTGCCTTGATGCTTAGTGTTTCCATCAAACATCCGGATTCGGAATCGTTTATCGATGCCAAGATGACGGAAGGGAAGGTGACGGGGGCTAACGTTTCTGTGAAGATCGATGATGAATTTATGCAGGCCGTAATCAACGGAACTCCTTATAAACAACAATATCCGATCGACTCGTCGGAACCTACCAATGTGAAGGAAATCAATGCGGCCGAACTTTGGAAGAAAATCATTCATAATGCATGGAAGTCGGCTGAACCCGGTGTGCTTTTCTGGGATACGATCTTGAGAGAGTCTGTTCCCGATTCGTATGCGGATCTCGGATTCCGTACGGTTTCGACCAACCCTTGCGGTGAGATCCCCTTGTGCCCGTATGATAGCTGCCGTCTGTTGGCAATCAACTTATATTCGTATGTTGTCAATCCTTTCACAAAAGAGGCTTATTTCGATTTTGACCTGTTCCGGAAGCATGTTATCCTGGCGCAACGTATCATGGATGATATCATCGACTTGGAATCAGAAAAGATTGAAAAGATTCTGGAGAAGATCGATGCCGATCCCGAATCATTGGAAGTAAAACAGAGCGAACGCCACCTGTGGGAGAAGATACAGAAGAAAACATTGCAGGGACGTCGTACAGGTGTGGGCATCACAGCCGAAGGCGATATGATTGCCGCCTTGGGATTGCGCTACGGCACGGAAGAAGCGACAGAGTTTGCCGAGAAGGTACAGAAGATGTTGGCTTTGGCAGCCTATCGTTCTTCTGTGGAAATGGCCAAAGAACGTGGTGCATTCGATATCTATGATGCAAAGCGCGAAGAAAAGAATCCGTTTATCAACCGTCTGCGTGAAGCCGATCCGGAGCTGTATGACGACATGGTGAAATACGGTCGCCGTAATATCGCCTGTCTGACGATAGCACCGACGGGAACGACCAGCTTGATGACGCAGACTACTTCGGGTATCGAACCGGTGTTCCTGCCCGTTTATCGCCGTCGCCGCAAGGTGAACCCGAACGATGCGGAAGCCCGTGTTGACTTTGTCGACGAAACAGGTGACGCATTCGAAGAATATATCGTATTCCATCATAAATTCGTAACCTGGATGTTGGCCAACGGCTTCTCTGCTTCCAAAAAATATACACAAGAAGAAGTGGAAGAACTGGTTGCTAAGTCTCCTTACTATAAAGCGACGTCGAACGATGTCGACTGGTTGCAGAAAGTCCGTATGCAGGGACGTATTCAGAAATGGGTGGACCACTCCATCAGCGTAACAATCAACCTGCCGGCCGATGTGACGGAAGACCTTGTGAACTCCCTGTATGTGGAAGCCTGGAAGTGCGGTTGTAAGGGCTGTACGGTTTACCGTGACGGTTCCCGCTCAGGTGTATTGTTGTCTACGGATAACAAGAAGAAGAAAAAAGAAGATTGCAATTGCATGGAGCCGCCGGTTATCGTGGCTACCCGTCCGCGCGAACTGGAAGCCGACGTGGTGAAATTCCAGAACAACCGTGAGAAGTGGATTGCATTTGTCGGTCTGCTGAATGGTCGCCCGTACGAAATCTTTACCGGTCTTGCCGATGACGATGAAGGTATCATGTTGCCGAAGAACGTTTCGAAGGGTAGCATTATCAAGAGCTATGACGAGGACGGCCAGAAGCATTACGACTTCCAGTTCAAGAATAAGCGGGGTTACAAGATGACGATCGAAGGTCTGGACGGCAAGTTCAATCCGGAATTCTGGAACTATGCCAAGCTGATCTCCGGTGTCTTGCGCTACGGTATGCCGATCGACCAGGTGATCAAGCTGGTTCAAGGTATGGAACTGAATAACGAATCTATCAACACTTGGAAGAACGGTGTGGAACGCGCTTTGAAGAAATACCTGCCGAACGGTACGGAGGCAAAAGGCCAGAAATGCCCGAATTGCGGACATGAGACACTTGTCTACCAGGAAGGTTGTCTGATCTGTACCAATTGCGGTGCTTCGAGATGCGGATGAAAAGATTTATGGTTTATGATTTATGATTTATCATTGACGCTAAATGATAAGTCATAAATCGTGAATAATATCCCATGAATCATAAATCATAAATATAAAAGTACCATGAAAGTCACCTTTAATATCAACTTCCATACCGTTTGGGGGCAGAAGTTATGTGTTGTAGGGTCGATTCCTGAGCTGGGTTCCTGGGAACCTGCTTTGGCAAAAGAAATGAGTTATAAGGGAGATGGAAACTGGCAGCTTGAACTGGAAGTGACCTCTCCTGTCAAGGATATAGAATACAGATATTTCCTGAGTGTAAACGACAAGCAGGTATTCGAGGAATGGGAAAAGAACCATCAGGTATTCTTTATCGGCCAGGCAGACCAATATACACTATATGATTATTGGCAGGTTCGTCCTGCTAATCTGGCCTTTTATTCCTCAGCATTTACTAAAAGTTTGTTTGCACATCCGTGTAATACGCATGAGCGGGTGGTGAAGAGCGGTAAGAGACTTACGATCAAGATCTCTGTCCCGCGTGTCGAAAAGAACCAGCGCGTGGCTATCACTGGAAATCAGGACTGTTTGGGCAATTGGCATCCTGATAAAGCGTTAATATTGAGTTGCGACACCTTTCCCGTCTGGCATATAGACTTGGATGCGGGGGAGATTTCCTATCCGTTGGAATATAAGTTTCTGATCTGCGATGATCAGCAGCAGCCTTTATATTGGGAAGAAGATGAGAACCGTGTCTTGAATCTGCCTTCGCAACAGGTGGGAGAGACGGTGATCGTTTCGGGCCTTTATTTTCGTGATAACCTGCCTTTATGGCGGTGTGCCGGTTCGGTGATCCCGGTCTTTTCCTTACGTTCGGAGAAGAGCTTCGGAGTCGGTGACCTGGGGGATTTGCGTATGTTGGTGGATTGGGCCAGGAAAACGTGTCAACGTATCATCCAGGTGCTTCCTATGAACGATACGACGACGACGCATACCCGTACCGATTCGTATCCTTATAGCGCCATTTCGATTTACGCCCTTCATCCGATGTATATCAGCCTGCCCGATCTGGGAGAGCTGGCAGATCCGGAAAAGGCGGCCTTTTTTGCCCGGAAACAGGCAGAGTTGAACGGACTGGATGCCGTCGATTACGAACAGACGGTTCGATATAAGCTGGAATATTGCCGGGAATACTTCAGGCAGGAGGGCGAGGCGATCTTGTCCACCTCTGAATATCGGGAGTTTTTCGCGCAAAACGAGTCCTGGCTGATGCCTTATGCCGCCTATTGCTACTTGCGTGACATGTACCGGACTTCCGACTTCACGCAATGGAAAGAGAACTCCGTATTCGATAAGAACACTATTCGTGAACTTTGTTCCGTGGGAGGCAAGGCATATCCGGAAATATCTTTCTTGTATTTCCTGCAATATGTCCTGCATACCCAGTTTAAGGGCGTTTCCGATTATGCCCGCAAGAACGGGATCGTGCTGAAAGGCGATTTGCCTATAGGAGTGAACCGTACGAGTGTCGAGGCATGGATGGAACCGAAATACTTTAATATGAACGGTCAGGCCGGTGCTCCGCCCGACGATTTCTCCGTAAATGGTCAGAACTGGGGGTTCCCGACCTATAATTGGGATATGATGGAGAAAGATAATTTCTCCTGGTGGAAGAAACGTTTCCGTAAATTGGAAGATTATTTCGATAGTTTCCGTATCGATCATATCTTAGGCTTTTTCCGTATCTGGGAAGTACCGTCGGAGTATGTTCAGGGACTTTGCGGGCATTTCAACCCTGCTTTGCCGCTTACCCCGAACGAAATCGAACAGTATGGCTTGGATTTCAATGAAGCGCGCCTGACTACCCCTCATATCAACCGCGAGTTCCTGCCCGAATTGTTTGGCGATCAGACGGAAGAAGTGATCGGTGCGTTCCTGGCCCAGTCATCATCGCGGCATTTCGTGTTGAAACCTTTCTGCGATACGCAACGCAAGGTGGAAGCTCTGTTTGCCGGAAAGACGGATGAGGCATCCCTTCGGATTAAGAAAGGACTGTTTGCCATAGCCAATGAAGTGCTGTTCCTGCGCGATCCGCGTGAGCCGGATAAATTCCACCCGCGCATTTCGGCTAGCCAGTCCTACTTGTATCGCGAGTTGAGCGCTTCTGACCAATATGCTTTTGACCAGTTATATTGGAACTTTTTCTATCACCGCCATAACGAGTTCTGGAAAGCGCAAGCCTTTAACCGCCTGACTCCGCTGGTAGGCAGTACGAACATGTTGGTTTGTGGCGAAGACTTAGGAATGATCCCGGAATCCGTCCCCGATGTGATGAACAAATTGCAGATATTCAGTCTGGAAATAGAACGTATGCCCAAGACTCCGCAACGTGAATTTTCGGACTTGTACAACCTGCCTTATCATTCGGTTTGTACGACATCCACCCACGATATGACACCGCTCCGTAGCTGGTGGAAAGAGGACCGTGCTAAGATACAGCGTTATTATAATAATGTTCTGGGATATGCCGGGGATGCGCCAGAGGAATGTACGGCAGATTTGGCGATGCAGATCGTTTCCAACCACCTGGCGACGGCTTCGATGCTGGCCATAATCCCCATACAGGACTGGTTTGCAATGGATGACTCCATCAAGCGGAAAGATTACGAAGCGGAACGCATCAACGTCCCGTCCGATTCAAACCATTATTGGCGATACAGGATGCACATCACGTTGGAGAAACTGATCGAGGCAGACTGCCTGAATAACAAGATTACGGAACTGATTAGGAATTCGGGAAGAAAATAAACAGCCAGTCGGTTCTACAGTCGCGGAGGAGCACGCTATTTTTTTCAGAAAATAAGTAAATAGAGTGTTCCTCCGTTATTTTTTTATATATTTGCCTCATTGTAAGTTATAACAGTAGGTTTAAACGAAAAAGTGTCCGTGGCTCCCTTCATATGAAGGGGATAGCCGGCTTTTTTGTGGCGCCGGCTATCCATTCCTTATTATAAAATATACAATGGGTACGAACTGAAGATTACTAATTTAAACTTTATAATATATGGTGAACAAACTTTACTTTTATTGTCTTGCCCTATTTGTGGCACCGACTTTTTCAGCCTTCGGGCAAACTCAACCCTCGCAGGACGAGAATGGGTATTATTTAATAGAGAGTGCGGAACATCTGAAATGGTTCCGGGATCAGGTGAATGCTTCCGAGCACGAACAAGTGGACACCAACGGTGACGGTCAAATCAACATGGACGACGATACGGTTGTCCGGCTTAATGCCAAACTGACGGCCGACATCGATCTCGGTGGCGAATCTTGGACGCCGATCGGTGAGTATAACAACGGCGAGGAGCCTGATGAAGTCCGTTTCGGAGGCTACTTCGACGGGCAGGGACATGTCATCAAGGGACTGAACGTCCAGCCGATCGACGGGCGGCAGTCGTACGGGCTGTTCGGCTATGTCGCTTGGGGTGTGGTGAAGAACCTCGGCATAGTCGGCGGTACGGTCACTTCCAAAGCCGATGATGGGCAGGAATACACCGGTGCCATCAGCGGGATGCTCAGCTACGGACGTATTGAGAACTGCTTCAGCACTGCCACTGTCAGCGGGACGGCAGAGGGAAGCATTGGCGGATTGACCGGCGGTATGCGCAAGATCAGCAGCGTTTCGAACAGCTACAATGCCGGGACGGTCATCAATCCGGCAGGTATGGCAGGTGGCATTACCGGATACATAGGCAGCGATGCGAGCGTCTATAACTGTTACAATATGGGCAAGGTGACCGGTGGCGCGATTTCGGGTGATGACTACAGCGAAAGCACCCTCCGCTCAGGTGAGGAAGAACTGCCCTCCATCATTGACTGCTATTATCTGGAAGGTGCTGGCTCCGGCACGCTTGCCAAGGCACTTTCGGCTTCCGATTTCGTGACCACCATCAATGAAAAGCTCTTCACCGATCCGAATAACGGTGAGGATTTCCCTTGGGACGGCAAGGCGAACCTTACAGGCGATAGGTTGTCTGTTCCGACATTCGACAGCAGTTCTGTCGTGGAAGTTCCTCTCGATGATGATCCGACGGCTACGGAAACCATCGCGAAGGGAGAAAGCCACATACAGGCGATCGATGGACGTATCTGTATCACGACATCCGAACCGATGAAAGTGCGAGTAGTCAATATTGCCGGGCAGACGGTTCGCACCGTTTCTCTATCGGATGGCTATAGCGAAATGACCGGTTTGGCTGAAGGCGTCTATATTGTCGTCTTGGAAGACGGGACATGCGTGAAAGTCTTGTTACGGTAAGGACGACTGTCAGATATAAAACAAGAAGTCACAGAATTGAAGGAGAAAACGCTCCTCCGGTTCTGTGACTTTATTATGAAAAAGGATTTTGTCGTTATTTTTCCCCTGACATCTTGCAAACCCCGTTGAAGCGGGCGTTCGGTTCGATCTCCAGCGTTTGGGCGAATATATCGCCTTTGATGACGGCGGTCGCTTTCAGGACAAGTTTGGCACTGACGTGTATGGAACCTTCCACTTCCCCTAATATTTCGGCATTTGTGGAAACGATGTTTCCCGTGACGTTCCCTTTCGGGCCGATCACGATCTTGCCGCTACAACTTACATCTCCTTCGATTTTTCCATCCAGGCGGAAGTCTGTTTCCGTCACGATGTCGCCTTTAACGGTCGTACCGGCGGCAAGGGTATTATGCAGGCCGCCATTCGTGTTTTCTTCTTTTTGCTTTATTCCCATCATATATGTAGTTAGTTGCTTATCGCAAATATAAGACTATTTTTTGGCAGAAAGGTTTACTTTATTTACATTTACAGATAAAATAACGAATTATGACAACAAAGATAGAACTGGAGAAAATGAGATTCTATGCCTACCACGGCGTAATGCCGCAGGAGACGAAGGTGGGGAACGATTTCGTTGTGGATCTGATTCTTACGGCTCCATTGGAGCAGGCTGTGAAGAGTGACGAATTGGACGATACGATCAACTATGCGGCCGTCTATGCGGTTGTAAAAGAGCAGATGGATATCCCTTCCAAGCTGATAGAACATGTGGCAGGGCGGATTTTGTATGCTCTGAAGGAGCGTTTCCCCCAGCTGGCAGCAGTCGAGTTGAAACTTTCTAAGCTGAATCCGCCCTTCGGAGGTGATGTCCATAGCGCATCGATCATCCTTGGTGAAACTTTCTCCTGAAATCAATCTTTTGCCGGGCTTAGTCCTTCGGCAAAAGATTTTTATAATTTAGCTGGTCCGTTATTTGGCGGGAGGGGCGTATGCTCCGTATCTTTGTAGCCTAAAGCACAAATAATATATTCACCATGGCATTTACCAACAACGTAATGATTGTCCGCCACGGATTGCTGGCGAAGTTAGTGAAACTTTGGAAGGAAAACCGTCTGCTCGAAGAGATAGACCGTCTGCCTATCGAGTTGAGTCCCCGTAAGTCGAAAGTCATCGGCCGTTGCTGTGTGCACAAGGAACGGGCTGTGTGGAAGTACAAGACATTGCCGCTGCTCGGATTCGATATGCAGGACGAGGTCGACGAGCTGACCCCTTTGTCTGAATACGCCAAACAAGCGTTGCTGCGTTCGGAAAACAAGAAAGAGAACCTGATGTGCGTGGTGGATGAAGCCTGTTCGTCCTGTGTACAGGTGAACTATGAGATTACGAACCTTTGCCGTGGCTGCGTGGCGCGCAGCTGTTATATGAACTGTCCGAAAGACGCGATCCGCTTCAAGAAGAACGGGCAGGCGGAGATCGACCATGATACCTGTATCAGTTGCGGCAAATGCCACCAGAACTGCCCCTATCATGCTATCGTGTATATCCCGATCCCTTGCGAGGAAGTTTGCCCGGTGAAGGCGATCAGCAAGGACGAGTACGGGGTGGAACATATCGACGAATCCAAATGTATCTATTGCGGCAAATGCGTGAACGCCTGTCCTTTTGGGGCGATATTCGAGATATCCCAGGTGTTTGACATCCTGCAACGCCTGCGCAACAAGGAACCGATGGTAGCCATTGTCGCCCCGTCCATCCTGGCCCAGTTTGCGGCTCCGGTGGAGAAGGTCTACGGGGCCATCAAGTCACTGGGCTTCCTTGAAGTTGTGGAAGTGGCGCAGGGAGCGATGGAGACGACCCGCCACGAAGCCGAAGAACTGAAAGAAAAGTTGGCGGAAGGCCAACCGTTTATGACGACCAGTTGTTGTCCGTCTTATATCCAGCTTGCTGAGAAACATATCCCGGACTTGAAAAAATATATTTCGACTACCGGTTCGCCGATGTACTACACCGCCCGGATCGTGAAGGAGAAATATCCGGATGCCAAGATCGTGTTCGTCGGCCCGTGCGTGGCGAAGCGGAAAGAAGTGAAGATGGACCCCTGTGTGGATTTTACGCTCACGTTCGAAGAGGTCGGTTCCGTGTTGGCCGGTATGGATATCAAGATCGAAGAGGCACAACCGTTCACCGTCTTGCGTAACTCCGTACGTGAGGCACATGGATTTGCACAAGCAGGCGGTGTGATCAATGCGGTGAAGGTCTACTTGAAAGAAGACCAGGATGCTAGCTTGAATACGATCCAGGTGGCCAACCTTACGAAGAAGAACGTCGCATTGTTGCGTGCATACGCTAAGACAGGCAAGGCTCCGGGACAATTTATCGAGGTGATGGCCTGTGAAGGCGGTTGTGTGACCGGTCCGTGTGTGCATGGCGACCGGTCTGCCGGGCAGAAACAGTTGCTTAAAGAGCTTACTAAATACTAAACGCAAATGATGAAGAAGATTGTTTTACTCTTTTCGCTGGCGGGAGCGTTATTGCTGACGGCATGCGGACCGCGGGAGATTCCTGCGAAAGGAGACTTTACCGTACGTGTGTTTGACGATACGCCCGTACGGTTTGCACCGGATATCTATCCGGAAGCCTATAATGCGCCGGGGGCGGACAGCATTTACCATCTGGTGAACGGGCGTATCATCCTGAAGAAAATAACGTTGCCCGAATACGAACGCAATGTGTCTGTCAAATTGAAGGTGACGATTGCCTCCAACGGCGACCGCTGGGATAAGTCCGGTTCCTGTTTCGTCCTGCCGAAGGCTTCGGGCATCAACCTGCTGAACATCGCTAAGGGAGAAAAGCAGTTCCCGGAAGTGGATAGTACGAAGCTGGAACACATGGTCGGGATCGTTGCGGGCGAAGATTATAAACCGACGGTCGAACTGATGCGTTTCATGACACCTTTCGGGGTAGGACATTTCAGTGCCCCCGACGACAGTCTGACGCATAACCGTAAGCCGGTCTATATCGACCATTGGGAAGATAGCGTCAGCTGGGAACAGGATATAACCGACCTGTATCCGCTTTTGGAAGGAGGAGCCTATGTTGGCATCTTTATCGACACCTGGACGACGGAAGGCTATATCGCCAGTATGACGGTCGATGTGGATGAATCCGGCCTGGCTTATGATCCGCTGACCCGCCGCCATGTGGAGCCGTTGATGAATACGGTCTACTACGAGGGGCAGACCTATCCGGATATCTTTGCCCGTCGGGACGTGTCGACGGATTTCGAGATTCCCGCCGGTGTGCGTAATGTCCGGCTGAAATATATCGTGACCGGTCATGGCGGCCATTCCGGTGGTGATGAATTTGTCGAGAAACGCAATATCGTTTCGATCGATGGGAAAGAAGTGTTGAACTTCATCCCCTGGCGTTCGGATTGTGCCTCTTTCCGCCGTTTCAACCCGGCAACGGGCGTGTGGTTGAAAGAGCGCCTGGCTTCTTATATTGCCAAAGACGGTTATTCGGAAAAGAAAGTGGAAGAACCGTTAGGATCATCCGACCTGTCACGTTCCAACTGGTGTCCGGGTTCGGATGTGATGCCTGAAGAGATTCTTTTGACAGATATCGCGCCGGGCAAGCATACCTTCACGGTCAGCATTCCCGAAGCAGCAGAGATAGACGGGAACAAGCTGAACCATTGGCTCGTGTCTGCTTATTTAGTATGGGAAAAATAATGTGCCGATATTTTATTGGCACATTATTCTATTGACACATTATAAAAATAGTATTATTATGGATTCATTGTTACCTTTTTTTCTGTTATGTTTTACCTCGTTTTTTACGCTGACAAATCCGTTAGGGACGATGCCTGTCTTTCTGACCATGACGAATGGCATGAGTGAGGAACAGCGTCGTGCCATTGTCCGCCGCGCTACAATCGTATCGTTCCTGACGCTGATGGTTTTCACTTTCTCCGGGCAGTTCCTGTTCAAGTTTTTCGGTATTTCGACAAACGGGTTCCGTATTGCGGGTGGCATTATCATCTTCACGATCGGTTTCGACATGTTGCAGGCACGCTATGCGAAAGCCAAGCTGAAAGAGGAGGAGGTGAAGACATATGTGAACGACATTTCCATTACGCCCCTTGCCATCCCGATGCTCTGCGGGCCGGGTGCGATCGCCAATGCCTTGATGCTGATGGACGATGCCGTGACATTGGCAAAGAAGTGCATCTTGATCGGGACGATCGGATTGATCTATTTTATCACCTACCTGATCCTCCGCGCTTCCACACGTCTGAACCGTTACATGGGCGAGACGGGCAATAACGTCATGATGCGCCTGATGGGATTGATTCTGATGGTGATCGCCGTAGAGTGTTTCGTGAGTGGTTTCAAGCCGATCATGATCGACATTTTGCAGCACTCGAACCTGTAAAAAAGACAAGGGAAGGCATTGCTTTCCCTTGCAACTCCGGTACAGTCCGGTAAAGAGTGTTGTTTTTTGTATCTGCCTGTTTAATATGATGTTATGTTTTAAAGGAAGAGAAAGCGGACAAATGCGGACAGAACGGACACCCGATATATTTATTTTCCGAGCGGGGGATTGATCCCCCACAAAATGGCAGAATAAATCCTTTTCCCTTTTCCTTTTTCTTTTGCCAAGGGATTAATCCTCCGGCAAAAGAGCAGAATAAATTCTTTTCCCTTTTCCTTTTTTCCTTGCCAGGGGATTAATCCCCTGGCAAAATAGATGATGATACCCTATAGGATATATTTTTTACTCAATAGGGCAGAGCCCTCTGCCCTATTGGGAAGCAGATGGGGTTATGTATGGTAAATATACACTTATTTATGAAAGCCGGTCTTGAGAGAGCCTGGAAATTATGGACATCCGATTTGCAACAGACGTGCATCCCAAAAGTGGTTTTGGAAATGGATTTTAGAGGTTGTTTGTTGATTATTAGCGTTTTAGTAAAATGTCGGGATTTTTATATATCGGGTGTCCGTTCTGTCCGTACTTGTCCGTTTGCCTGCAAAATTCTCTCTGTTCATAGTTCCGTGAATCTCTTTTTCCCCTGTAAATAGAACGCTAAGATCAGGCTTCCTTTTCGCAGCTCTGGAATGCCGGAAAGTTTTGTTTTGGCGAGATTCTCACGGCGGACCGGTTCGTAAGACGGTTTTAGCTCGTGGAACGCCTTCCGGGCCTCATACACGGCACGGGCGTTCGGGTAATGGCCGGTCAGCAGAAACTTGGCAGCGGCGATATAGTCCAGCCAGAAACGTGCATGCATCACGTGCTTCAAATCCTTTTCCGGCAAGTTCTTATATAGCATCAGCAGGTTGTTTCGGAAGTTGAGGAACGTCTTGCGCGGACTCTCGACATTCAGCGTGGCGCCTCCCACGTGGTACACGACCGACGATGGCGTACAGACCAGCCGGTAGCCGCGCGAACGCAGCCGCCAGCACAGATCGATTTCTTCCTGGTGGGCAAAGAACCCGGCATCGAGGCCGCCCACCTCTTTGTAAGTGGCCGTACGGACGAACAGGCAGGCTCCCGTGGCCCAAAGCAGGTCGGCAGGCGTGTCATATTGTCCGGCATCTTTCTCGACGACATGCAGGACGCGTCCGCGGCAATACGGATAGCCGTACCGGTCCATATATCCCCCTGCCGCTCCGGCATACTCGAAATATTCTTTATTCCGTTGGGCGCGTATCTTGGGCTGGACGCCGGCAATCGTTTTGTCGGCGTCCAGCGCGGCGATAGGTGCATCCAGCCATCCCGGAGTGACTTCGACATCGCTGTTGAGCAAGACTGTGTATTCGTGTCCGATATGCTTCAATGCCTGGTTATATCCTTCGGCAAAGCCGTAATTCTTGTCCAGCCGGATGATGCCGACCGTCGGAAACTTTGTTTTCAGCATCTCGATGGAATCGTCCGTAGAGCCGTTGTCGGCAACGATTACATCTGCCCATTCGCCGGGTGTGCAAGCGACAACGGAGGGCAGGAATTCTTCCATCAGCGCGCGGCCGTTCCAGTTTAGGATGACGACGGCAAGACGTTTGTCCGGTTGAAAGTTGAAAGTTGAAAGTTGAAAGTTTTCGTTTGTTTTCATATTGTGTGTGCTTTTTTGTAATTTAACTTTCAACTTTCAACTCTCCACTTTCAACTCTCTTATGTTTCCATCTCTTATGCGTCCAAAGCCACCCCGACGGATTGCGCAAGATACATTTTTCCATCAAGCGGGCATATTGTTCGGTAATCCAGTTCTCAGGAGTCTCTTTGGGAGTCTCGGTCACCAGTTTCATATCTATGGTATAGTAGCCGCGTTTCACCTGCTTCGTGTCGAGGAATATGACCGGCAAATCCAGTTTGCGGGCAAGGCGTTCGGGGCCGGTCAGGATGGAGGAATCTTGGTTCAGGAAGTTCGTCCAGTAGTGCAGGTTGTTCCGGCTCGGTGTCTGGTCGGCGATAAAGATCACGACACAGCGGGTTTTGTCTTTCTTCAGGGTGATGACATCGCGCACGGTGTCCTGTTTTTTGATCCCGAAGGAACCGAATTTCGTACGCAGGTTAAAAAACAGGCGATCGAATGCCTGGTTGTTGAGGGGTCGGTATATCTGGTAGATGCGGGAATCCTTGAAACGGGAAGTCGAGCCGGAAAACCATTCCCAGTTGCCGTAATGTCCCATCAGGAGGATAAAACAGGTGTGCCCTTTCTCCATCAACGTGTCTACCAGTTCGGGATTTTTCAGGAAAGCTCGGCGTTGTAACTCTTCGAGGGAGATGTGGGCGAGCTTGATCGTCTCGACCACGTAGTCGGCGAAGTGATGGTAGAACTCGCGTTCCAGCCGGCGCAGTTCGGTGTCCGATTTATCGGGAAAAGAGGCTTTCATATTTTGCCTGACGACTTTCACCCTGTATCTGACGACCTTATAGATCAGAACATAGAGGATATCCGATAATATATAAAGCGCCCACATCGGCAATAAGGCATGAACCTTTACCCAACTGTAGATAAGCGCATATTGTATTTTATTCCACATGATGGTTTTATTAGTTTTTATTTGTGTAAATGCTGATTTATCTGTAGCTTTTCTCTTGAAAGAAAAGTAACCAAAAGTTCAAGGCTAAAACTGCTTCGCTACTCCGTTCCTTTCGTTCGCTGTCGCGTCTGAAACTCGCTTCGCTCAGACAGCAGACGCTCCGGGTGCTCACTACGGTTTCTGCGCTTAACGCTCACCGGCTTAGGCCGGAAATAGAGCCTGACGGCTCTTCGGGGATTGCCGATGCTACCTGCTCCTTTGCGATCCCACATTTGATGTGGGAACAGGCTTGTCCCCCGTGCTTGACACGGGGTTGCAGAAGAACTGTCGGTTAAGCCTTGATCTTTTGGTTACTTTTGGATCAAGCCAAAAGTAACGGATAAATCATTTATTCTATAATCTTTACTACTAACGCCGTTTTGTCCTCGTTCCAACCTTCCAGTATGACCTGCCGGGTTTCGTTGACCAACGAGTGGTCGTACGGGATCTCCACCTTGATATAATTCTCCGTGAAGCCGTGCATCATGCCTCCTTTGCGTGTTTGTTCAAACAAGACATTCGCCTTCTGGCCGATATGCGCTTCGTAGAAAGCATGGAGCTTACGGTCGGATATGTCCAGCAATTGCTGGCTGCGGGCATGCTTGGTTTTCGGGTCGACGACGTGGTCGATCTTGAGTGCCTGCGTACCCGGCCGTTCCGAATAGCTGAACACGTGCAGCTGGCTGATGTCCAAGCTTTCGATAAAGGTGCGGGCCTCCTCGAAACAGGTATCCGTTTCACCCCGCGTACCGACGATCACATCGACGCCGATAAAGGCGTGCGGCATGACCTCTTTGATCTTTTCGATCTTATGCCGGAACAGGGTCGTGTCGTAACGGCGGCGCATCAGTTTCAGCACCTCGTCGCTTCCGCTCTGTAACGGAATATGAAAATGAGGAGCGAAACGTCTGCTGCATGCCACGAAATCGATCGCCTCGTCCGTGATCAGGTTCGGTTCGATGGAGGAGATACGGTAGCGTACGATCCCTTCCACCTTGTCGAGGGCGCGGATCAGGTCGATAAACGTTTCCCCGGTGCTCTTCCCGAAGTCGCCGATGTTGACGCCTGTCAGCACGATCTCTTTTCCCCCGTTTGAGGCGACCTCTTCGGCCTGCTTCACCATGCTGGCGATCGTCCCGTTGCGACTGCGTCCGCGGGCAAAGGGGATCGTACAGTAGGAACAGAAATAATCGCATCCGTCCTGCACTTTCAGGAAATGGCGCGTACGGTCGTCTGCCGAGCAGGAAGGGGAGAAGGTACGGATATCTTTCGTCCGGGAAGCGATTATGGCGCCTCCCTCTTCTCTCTTTTTCAGATCGTCCAGATACATTAACAAATCCAGCTTCTGCTCGGCTCCCAAGACAAGGTCGACTCCTTCGATATGGGAAACCTCTTCCGGCTTTAACTGGGCGTAGCAACCGGTCACGACGATGAACGCCCCTGGGTGCTGTTTGCCGATCCGGCGGATCGCCTGACGGCATTTCTTGTCGGCAAGTTCTGTCACGGAGCAGGTGTTGACAACGCAAATATCGGCCTTTTCACCCGGACGTGCTTTGCGTACGCCCTGTTCGGCAAGGACTTTCCCTATGGTCGAAGTTTCGGCGAAATTCAGCTTGCATCCTAAGGTATAGTATGCGGCTATCTTGTTCTCAAAAACAGTCTTATCAATCATTGTCTTTTAATTATCGCGCAAATTTACGGAAAATGTTTGGAGATAGTATATTCTTATCGTTTATTGTGGAACCGGTAACCTATCCCTAACATCAGGTTGTTGGGGTCTTTGAATTTGCTCAACTGGTATCCCACGTGCAGGAACAGGTTGCGTGTGACAGATGTTTTCAGTGCCAGGATTTGGTACATCCCTTGCGTATCGGTGCATTTGTGGTAAACATTGTAGCCTATGCCTACATTGATCGTGAAGATCGGCATGACCAGTTCGCCCCGTACGGATAGCCCGACTGCCAATTGTTCCTTGAATGGCGGACGGTAAAACCTGTGCTCGGCCTGGTCGTTGTAGTCGGCTTCGTATTCCTTGATGTTGGCACTTTCGTCGTATTGTACGTCGAGCGATGCTCCGGCACGGAAATATTGGTGGAAGTTATACATAGGATTGAAATTGAATCCTAATACGCCGAACGAGCCGGGGGCGAGGTAGGCTTCATCGGGCTTGATAACCCCTTTTCGTTTCGAGGCGCCATATAAGACGATGTCGTAGCTGATGTGAGGTTTGATGCGTTGTGTGGTCCGCCTGCCTGACATCACCGTCCCGGCATTTGCTCCGAAGGTGTGCACCAGGCCTATCCTGCCTCCGACGGTATTGACGCCTGCGTTGGGGTACTGGGTGTTTCCGTTGGAGAAGTGGCTCAGGTCGATGCCTGCCGTCAGTTGCCATCCTGCCGCCAGTTGCCAGTTCAGCAAGAATCCCAAATTGATATAGGCATTGATCTTTGACCCCACAACATAATTATAGGCGTTGGTTCCCGGATGGTACTTTTTCCATCCGAAAGAGGCCCCGAAGTTCCATTCGTAATCCAGTGACAGGCGGGAGGAGAGCCGGGCTATGCGTGCTCCCTGGAATGCATATACTGCAACCGGAGTCCCGATCTCGGCCTTGTCAAAGAAAGAGTGGTATGAGACACCGATTCCCTGGTACGTGTGCGGGTATAATTTCCCGTAGCGCGAATCGGGATGAAACCGGAAAGAGTATTTCAGGTGTGCCGACACGGACTTACGCAAGGGTTGCCATGCAGCGTTCTCGCCGGCAAAGAACTCATTGGTGGGGATGAGGTAGACGGGACGGAAGTCGATACCGACCCCGTGTGTGAGCGGATGGCGGGAGACGGTGTCGTTCGCCCCTGTCTCTTGTGCACATATACGAGTGCATCCTAACACACATATTGTTATAAGTACTTTCCAGTTCTTCATGTCTCATCCGTTTATTCGGTTGCCAAAGATAGGTAAAAATTTAGTTTGTCAAACCTTTGGGTATTGTTGTACTGTTGGTTAAACTCTGGCTATCTGTTGTGTATTTGTCGGATAGTCTGTATTTTTGCGCAAATTATAATACAGTGTGCAGTATGATACAAGAGAATTTTATCAAGATATACGAGAAAAGTTTCAAGAAGAACTGGGAACTGCCCGCCTTGACGGATTACAGCAAAGGGACGACCTTTTCTTTCGCCGATGTGGCCAAAGAGATTGCCCGTATCCATATCCTATTTGAAGAATGTCAGATACGGCGGGGAGATAAGATTGCTCTGATCGGAAAAGACAGTGCCCGCTGGTGTATTGTTTATATGGCCGCTGTGACCTACGGAGCGATTATAGTACCTATCTTGCAGGACTTCAGTCCGAACGATGTGCATCATATTATCAATCACTCCGAGTCGGTTTTCCTTTTTGTCAGTGACCGTATCTGGGATACACTGGAAGAGGAAATGATCGAGGACGTGCGTGGTGTCTTTTCGCTGTCCGATTTCCGTTGCCTGCATCAGCGCGATGGTGAAAGCATTCAGAAGCTTTTGAAAGGCATGGATGAGAAGATGGCGGAAAAGTATCCGGACGGTTTCGGCAAGGATGATATCGAATATGCGGAACTGGACAATGACAAAGTGGTCCTGTTGAACTATACTTCCGGCACGACCGGTTTCAGTAAAGGGGTTATGCTTACCGGAAACAACCTGGCGGGGAATGTGATGTACGGCATCGAGCTTGGCGTATTGTACAGGGGGGAACGCGAACTCTGTTTTCTGCCGTTGGCACATGCTTATAGTTGTGCGTTCAATTTCCTGGTTCCGATGGCTGTCGGGGCGCATGTCTACCTGTTGGGGAAGGTTCCTTCTCCCAAAATCCTGTTGAAAGCCTTCGAGGAGGTGAAACCGAACCTGATCCTGACGGTCCCGTTGATCCTGGAGAAGATTTACAAGAAAATGATCCTGCCGCAGCTTAGCAAGACGACTATGAAGGTGGCGTTGAATATTCCATTGCTGGATTCCCGTATCTATGCACAGATACGGAAGAAACTGGTTGATGCCTTCGGCGGACGTTTTCGTGAAGTGATTGTGGGAGGAGCGGCCATGAATGAGGAGGTGACGAATTTTCTTTATAAGATCAAATTCCCGTTCACGATCGGTTATGGTATGACGGAATGTGGACCGCTGATCAGCTATGACCATAATGACGAGTATGTCCCCGGTTCATGCGGCCAGATATTGAAGGGTATCATGAAGGTGCGTATCGACTCGGAAGATCCTTATAATAAGGTAGGAGAAATTCAGGTGAGCGGCGAAAATGTGATGAAAGGTTATTATAAGAACGAGGAAGCGACTTCCAAGGTTTTTACGGAGGACGGCTGGTTGCGTACGGGTGACTTGGGGACGATCGACGCCGATAACCGTATTTATATCCGTGGTCGTAGCAAGACGATGATCTTGGGGGCGAGCGGACAGAACATTTATCCGGAAGAGATCGAATCGAAGCTGAACAACTTGCCGTTCGTAATGGAAAGCATCATAATAGAGAAGAACGGTAAGCTGGTAGGGCTTGTTTATCCGGATTACGATACGGTGGACAGCACGGGAATTTCGCATGAAGATCTTCCGATCATCATGGAGCAGAACCGGATCGAACTTAACAAACTTTTAGCACCTTACGAAGCTGTTTCCGCCCTGCAATTGTATCCGACAGAATTCGAAAAGACGCCTAAGAAAAGTATTAAGCGTTACTTGTATAGCAACTATTGATTAGTTTATATGGTCTGTAAATCAAATTGTTGAGGCTTGTGTATAAAATATTTTGAAAAAAAGCGCAATATGTTGTACAACATATTTGATTAATACATACATTTGCATCGTTTTAAGACAAGAAGATATTATAGACCGTTTAAATTAAAAAACAAAATGAAAAAGTTAGTTGCATTTGCTGCTGTTATCGCAGCTGTATCATTCGCCTCTTGTGGCAACAAATCAGCAGAAAACACTGAAGTTGCAGAAACTGAAACAGAAGCTACAGTAGAAGAAGTTGTCGCTCCTGCTGAACAAGCTACAACAGAAGAAACTGCGGTTGCTGAAGGTGATTCAACTGCTGTTGAAGCTCCGGCTGCTGAAACTGAAGCTGCTCCTGCTGAATAATCATTCGGCAATTAGTGACGAGGACAGTCTGTATGCATGTAACATACAGACTTTTTTTGTTTTTAAACTTATGTAATTTATATATATATGAAACGAACACTATTACTCCTTCCGGCTATTGCTTGCCTGAGCCTGTCTGTTTTCGCACAGGTTCCTGTAGATAAAACTGTCTCGTTGCAGAGTGTTGAAATCCAGGGAAAACGCTTTGGAGGCTTGACCGGTGGGGAAGTGAAACGCCTGCAGGTGGACAGCAACCTGAGTGGCCTGACGGGGACGACAGCCGACGTATTCCGCCTGCTGCCTTCCGTTGTGACCGATATCGAGGGAGGAATCACGTTCCGTGGTTCCAATAATCCCGGCTTGCTGATAAATGGAGTGCCCTACGGCTTGCTGGAAGAGTATAGCGGGGATATGCTGATCCAGCTTCCGGCACTGTTCTTCGACCGGGTGTCGATGACGTCGACTCCTTCCATCGGGCTTGTGCCGGATGGAGATGCAGGGATTCTGAACCTGTCGTCTGCTGTTTATACGGCCGCTGATTCGCCTCTGGTCCTGACGTTGGGAGCCGGATTCCAGGAACGTTATAATGCCGGTGCGATCCTGAATTTGCATCCGGGCAAGTTTCATATTGTCGGAAAATATAATTATCGCCGGGAGTTCCGTAAGCGTACGTTCAGCAAGTCGACGACGAACAAAGGGGGGACAACCGTCATGAACAATAATGCGTCCGCCCGCCCCGATGTGCATCTCGCCGATCTGAGTGTCGGATATGACCTGACGGCAAACGACCTGATCACGGTTTACGGCCTGTATAACCTGATGGATTACAGCCGCTACGGGAAGATCCATAACAATAAGCTGGTGGACGGGAATCTGCAACCGGTGATGTTCCGCCACCGTTATAACGACCAACGGCAGGAAGCCTATGCCGCAGAGGTGCGTTGGAACCATACCTTCGACAATCCGAAGGATCGTCTGGACGTCGTGTTCAATTACAATAATTTCGGGTATGACGAAGATAACGAATACAAGAACGAGAAGCCGGAAACAGGCAAGATCATTGCCGAGGATAATTACTATGTCAATCAGGACAAGAATAATTATTACCTGTCTGTCCTCTACGGAAAACTCTTTGCCGATGACTGGCATTTGCGGGTAGGATACATCGGGCGTTTCAAGGATGAGAGCTATCACGCTTACGGGAACAAACTGGCTGCCGGAGAGTGGCAGTCCGACCCGCAGAAAGAAAATGAATATAACTTTAATCGCCGTACGAATTTGTTGCTGGCTGCTTTGGAAAAGAAATGGGGTGGTTTCTGTGCCGAAGCGGGCGTACAAGGTGAACTGAACTGGCAAAAGATAGATACGCGTTATCAGACCGACGATGTGCTTGAAAAGATACCGATGGTTAAGAGCACTTCTCGTTTCCATCTCTTCCCCCGTTTGAAGTTGGGCTACCGGACGGATAAGGCCGGGGAGTTGGCTTTGAGCTATGTGCAACGCGTAATCCGGCCTTACGGCAGTTACCTGAATGTGTTCACCGACCGTAGCGACGCTACGCATGTCTGGAAGGGGAATCCTGATTTAAAAGACGAGATGATCCATTCGGTCGAGTTGTCTTATTCGTATGCTACTTCTGCTTTCCGGTTCTCACCGAGCCTGTATTACCGATACAAGAAGAACCGCATCATGGACAAAGTCCTGGATGAAGGGGAAAACGGAACGATCTGGACAAAAGAGAATATCGGCCATAGCCAGACATTCGGTTTTGAACTGTCCGCAACCTGGCAACCGATCCGTATGCTGTCTCTCGGTTTGTCAGGCGATATCTATCGGGATGAGATCGACGGGCGCACGATCGGTTATGACCGGAAGAAGTCGATGGTCTGCGGCGATATCAAAGGCTCTGTCAACATCAGCATCACGCCGACAACGGAGTTGCAGCTCGATGGCTTTTACATCTCCGACCAGTTGACCCCGCAGGGAAAGATCAAGCACCGTTCCAGTGTCAATGCCGGTATCTCCCAATATTTCATGCACCGCAAGCTGCGTGCCAACCTGAGCATCAACAACATCTTCAACGGCCTCGAAGAAACAACGATCGTCGATACGAAAGACTTGCAAATGACCCAGGTCCGCAACCGTGACGCACAGGTGACGTGGGTGACGCTGACGTATAACCTGTGATATTTGCCAGGGGATTCTTTAGCCGGGGGGATTAATCCCCCGGCAAGAGTGAAGTCAATATCTTCTTCAGCACCGTTTGTGCTGAAATCTCGCGGTTGGCGGCTTCGGGGATCACGATGCTTTGGGGGCTTTCGATCACGTCGTCTGTCACGATCATATTGCGACGGACAGGCAGGCAGTGCATGAAGTAGGCATTGTTGGTCAACGCCATCTTTTCCGTGTCGACGGTCCAATTGCGGTCCGTGTTGAGAACCTTGCCGTAGTTGGGATCGGCATAGGCTGCCCAGTTCTTGGCGTAGATGAAGTCCGCGCCTTCGAACGCTTTCTTCTGGTCATATTCTACGCGAGCGTTGCCGACGAAGCGCGGGTCCAGTTCGTAGCCTTCCGGGTGGGTGATGACAAACTCGTAGTCCGTCGCATTCATCCATTCGGCGAAACTGTTAGGCACGGCTTGCGGCAGGGCTTTCGGATGTGGTGCCCAAGTCATGACGACTTTCGGACGGGCAGTCTTCTTATACTCCTCGATCGTGATCAGGTCGGCAAAACTCTGCAACGGATGGCGGGTAGCCGCTTCCATGCTGAATACCGGACGG
>ERZ779892.433-NODE-433-length-46826-cov-31.798615_pt1 | contig 46826 bp, 44 predicted proteins | sample MGYA00511552_ERZ779892 | MGnify/ENA primary metagenome ERZ779892 (study PRJEB29588, sample SAMEA2154561) | human gut metagenome | biome: human gut; feature: human-associated habitat; material: faeces | place: Denmark | collected 2008/2010 ... | reverse complement strand
GCAACCGAAAATCTGTCGTCTCACAGCGCGCGCAGCAGCTGCAGCCAGAGATGTGCCGTCGAGATGCGCGCAGCACCGTCCGGAACGACCAGCGGCAGGATCCGCGTGTCGCCGCTGCTGTCGGTGACGGTCACGGTGCCGACCTGCGCGCCCGGCTCTAAGGGGGCGCACAGCTCCTCATCAAGCGCGATGTCCGTCTGCGGTGCGGCCGTGCCCTTGCGCACGACGATGGCGTCTGCGCCGGAGAGCACCGGCTGCATACTGTCCGTTTCGGCAAAGCGCACGCGCACGGGCGGAATGACCGTGTTGGCCGCGATGGAATAGAGCGAATAGTTGGCAAAGGCAAAGTTGAGCAGCGTCGCCGCGTCGGCAAAGCGCGCCTTGGAGCTCTCGGCGTGCAATACCACGGCGATGTATTCCACGCCGTCACGCTCGGCGCTGGCCGACAGGCAGTGCATGGCCTGCTGGGTGTAGCCGGTTTTCAGGCCGGTCGCGCCGGGGTAGGCGTGGATGAGCTTGTTGGTGTTGGCGAGACCAAAGCGGCCGTCGCGCACGGTGTCCATCCAGATGGTGGTGTACTCGCGGATGCGCGGATGGGCCAGCAGCGCGCGGGACATGCACGCAATGTCGCGCGCCGTCGTATAGTGGCCGGGGTCGTCGGTCAGGCCCGTGCAGTTGAGAAACTGCGTGTTTTCCGTGCCCAGCTCTTTTGCGCGATCGTTCATGCGCTTGGTGAACGCCTCCTCGGAGCCGGAGATGTGTTCGGCCATAGCGACGGCGCAGTCGTTGGCAGAGTTGACGGCGATGCACTTGAGCATCTCGTCCACGCTCATCTGCTCGCCCTCTTTGAGCCAGATCTGGCTGCCGCCCATGGAGCTGGCGTGGGCGCTGGCGGTCACGATGTCGCTCGTGGCGAGCTGGCCGCTGTCGAGCTGCTCCATAATGAGCAGCAGCGTCATAATCTTCGTCACGCTGGCGGGGGACAGGTGCTCGTCGGCGTTTTTCTCGTATAACACCGTACCGGTCGAGCGCTCCATCAGGATCGCCGACGGCGCGGATATCTTCAGCTCTTCGTCCGTTGGCTGCTCGAGCGCCATTACGGGTGTGAGCAGCAGCAGCGCTGCCAGCAGCAGACAGATCCATCGTTTCATATGCTCAGCCCTTTCCGTTGATTTCTCCTTATCACCTTATGCCGGGGATGCGTGGAAAAGCAGTCCGGGTTCCCACAATTTGCACAGGCTTTTGCACACCGAACCGCTCAGAGCGTGTCAAGATGCGGCGCACCGTGTCGGAAATGTGCGAAAAGCCCGGTATTACCGGCTTGACGGTGCGGGCACATGATAGTAAAATAAACCCGACTGATTACAGACACTGGTGGGCGCCGTCGGGCGCGATGGGGGGAGACGGTTTATGAAGCGATTTGACCCAAAAAACAAATACCTCGGCTGGGGCATCACGGCGTTCGGCGTGATCGCGTGCTCGATCCTGTTTTTCATGCTGCTGCAGCACGGCAAATCGATCGGCGATGCGATCAGCTCGCTGCTCGGCATCCTCAGCCCGATCATCTGGGGTCTGGTGATCGCCTATCTGCTCTGGCCGCTGACGAAGGTATTCCAGCGCAAGCTCTTTGAGCCGCTGCTCAAAAAGATCCGCCCGAAAAAACCGGTGCGCACCTCGCTTGCACGCGGCCTGTCCGTTATGCTCTCAATTCTGGTCGCGCTGCTTATCATCGCCGCCCTCATCTGGCTCATCATCCCGCAGATCTACACGAGCGTGGAGAGCATCGTGCTCAATTCGCAGGATTACTATGACACGATCACCGGCTGGATCAACAAGTTCTTTGAGAACAATCCCGAGGTGGAGGAAGTGCTCCTCTCCGCAACCGGAAACGTGTCGGACGGCCTGCTCGACTGGGCGAAGACTGCGTTGCTGCCGTCCATGGGCAAGGTGGTCACGAGCGTGACGACCGGCATCTACGCCGTCCTGCGCGCGATCCTCAATGTGCTCATCGGCTTTGTTGTCGCCTGCTATGTGCTGTCGAATATGGAGCTGCTTCTTGCCAAGTCGAAGAAAGTACTCTACAGCATTTTCTCCGTCAAGGCCTCCAAGCGCATCCTCAAGGCCATCCGGTTCACGGACACGGCGTTCATGGGCTTTATCAGCGGCAAGGTCATTGATTCTGCCATCATCGGCGTCATCTGCTACATCTGCTGTGCGATCATGCGCATGCCGTATGTCGTGCTCGTGAGCGTGATCGTCGCCGTGACGAACATCATCCCCGTGTTCGGCCCGTTTATCGGCGCGGTGCCGACGGCGCTGATCATTCTGCTTGTCTCGCCGATGAAGTGCCTGATCTACGTCATCTTCATCATTGTCCTGCAGCAAATCGACGGCAATATCATCGGGCCGAAGATCCTCGGCAACTCCACCGGCATCAACGGTTTTTGGATCATGTTCGCCATCCTGCTCGGCGGCGGCCTGTTCGGCTTTATCGGCATGCTGCTGGGTGTGCCGGTGTTCGTTGTGATCTATGCCGGCCTGGAGAAGCTGGTCAATGACGGGCTGAAAAAACGCGGCCTCCAGACGGAGACCGCAGAATATATGGATCTGGATTACATCGACGATGCCACGATGCGGCCGGTGCGCCTCCCGAAGGAAGCGCCGCCCGAATCGCTTAAGGATACGCAGGATGGTTCAGTGAAGTGACGGGAAGAGGGATTGCTTTGCATCCCGCAGCGCATCACACAGCGCGTCGATGTCTTCCCGCGTGGTGTAGCGCGAAAAGCTGATGCGCAGCGCGCCGTCGATCACGTTCGCCGGCAGCCCGATCGCCTCAAGTACATGGCTCCGCCCGCCCTTTTTGCAGGCGGAGCTTTTTGATGTGTAAATGCCGCGGGCTTCGAGGAAGTTCATCAAGACCTCGCTCCGGTAGCCGGGCAGGGAAATGCTGAGGATATGCGGTGAGCCGCCGCCGATGACGACAAGACCGTCCACCTCGGCCGTCAGCCGGTCAATGGCGTGGGCACGCAGCTCGGCCATGGTTTTTGTGGCCTCGGCCATTTTTGCGCTGCCGATCTCGGCCGCCGTACCAAAGGCGGCAATCTGCGGCGTGGCCTCCGTGCCGGCGCGTATGCCGCGCTCCTGCCCGCCGCCGAGGATATAGGGCGGCAGCTTCAGCCCGCTGCGGATGTAGAGCGCGCCGATGCCTTTCGGCGCATGGATCTTGTGGCCGCTGATGGTGATCATGTCCGCGCCGAGCGTTTTCGCCGAGAACGGCACCTTCAGAAAGCCCTGCACCGCGTCCGTGTGCAGCAGGGCAATGCTGTTTTCCGCCTTGAGCATCCGGGCGACGGCGGCAATGTCGTTGACCGCGCCGGTCTCATTGTTGACCATCATGAGCGAGACGAGGATCGTGTCCGGCCGCAGCGCCGCGCGCACCGCCTCGAGCGGGATGGCGCCGGTGCTGTCCGGCTGCAGGCGCGTGATCTCGTAGCCCTCTTTTTCCAGAAAGTCCAGCGACTTGCGCACCGCGTCGTGCTCCACGGCGGAGCTGATGATGTGTTTTCCGCGGCGGCGCATGTACCGCGCGCCGGAGATGAGCGCCCAGTTGTCGCCCTCGGAGCCGCAGGACGTGAAGTATACCTCGTCCGGCTGACAGCCGAGCGCCTTCGCGATCTGACCGCGTGCCTTGTCCACAGCGGCCTTGGCCTCGCGGCCGAGCTTATAGGTCGTGCTCGGGTTGCCGAAGCACTCCGTCATCATATGTACTGCCGTCTCCGCCGCCTCCGGGCAGACACGGGTCGTTGCGGCATTGTCCAGATAAACCATGATTTCTTACCTCGATTTGGAGATGTTTTTATGCACTACATTATAACCGCCCTCGGCTGCAAGGTCAACCAGTATGAAGCGCAGGCGATCGAAACGCTCCTGCATGCGCATGGCTTCACGCCCGCGGCGGACGGCGAGCCGGTCGACCTGATCGTCGTCAATACCTGTGCCGTCACGGCAGAGGGCGGACGCAAGTCACGCCAGATGATCCGCAAGCTGCGCGAGGAGCACCCGCAGGCGCTGTGCGCTGTGTGCGGCTGCTGGTCGCAGCTCAGCCCCGAGGACGCGGCGTCCATCGGCGCCAATGTGGTGCACGGCAGCGGCAGCAAGCAGGCGTTTGTGGATGACATTCTGCGCGCATTCCGCGAGCACACGCCCGTCACGTGCGTGGATAATCCGTTCCAGCGCTTTGACTTTGAATCGCTGCCCGCTGGCGCCGCCTATGGCCGCACGCGCGCGATGCTGAAGATCCAGGATGGGTGCAATAATTTCTGCACTTACTGCGTCATCCCGTATACGCGCGGCCGCATCCGCAGCCTGCCGCTGGATGAAATGGCGCATCAGGCGGCGCATCTGGCCGCCGAGGGCTACCGGGAGCTGGTGCTGACCGGCATCGAGATCGCGTCCTACGGCCGGGATCTGCCGGGCGAGCTGACACTGGCCGACGCCGTAGAGACGGTCGCGGCTGCTGCGCCGCAGATGCGCCTGCGCCTCGGCTCTCTGGAGCCGACAGTCATCACGGAGGACTTCTGCCGCCGCGCTGCCGTGACCGGGCAGGTCTGCCCGCACTTCCATCTCTCGCTGCAAAGCGGGTGCGACCGCACGCTCGCGCGCATGAACCGCAAGTATAACACCACGGAGTTTCTCGCCTGTGTCGAGCGGCTGCGGCGGTATTTCCCGGGCTGTGCGCTCACGGCGGACATGATCACGGGTTTCCCCGGCGAGACGGAGGCGGATCAGGCGGCAGCGGTGGCATTCTTGGAGCAGGTCGGCTTCGCGGCTGTGCACGTGTTTCCGTATTCCCGCCGCCCCGGCACAAAGGCGGACGCCATGCCGGAGCAGCTCAGCCATGCGGTCAAGTCGGCGCGTGCGCACGAGGCGCAGCGCGTGGCCGATGGCTGCAAGCAGCGCTATCTGGCGCAGCAGGTCGGCCGGATTTTGCCCGTTTTGTTCGAGACGGAGCACGATGGAAACTGGGTCGGGCACTCGGATAATTATTGTCTGGTGCGTGCCGCTGGGGATGATCTGCGCGGACTTGTGAAAAATGTCAAAATCTCTGCCGTTTCCGGGCAAATGCTTGTGGGGGATTTGGTTTGACGCGCTTCGCGGAACGTGTTAGACTTTTCTCAATCCATGCAGAATGTGCTGCATGTGACGAATTTTGATCCCTGGAGGCGATTTCTGTGACCCGAAGTGAAACGTTCAATTTTTCTGCCGGACCGTCGGTCCTGCCGGAGGAAGTGCTCCAGCAGGCGCAGGCGGAACTGCTCAATTATCATGGCACGGGCATGTCTGTGATGGAGATGAGTCACCGAAGTCAGGCCTTTTCGGATATTTTCCAGGATGTGAAGGCGCGATTTCGTGCCGCACTGTCCGTGCCGGACACACATGAGATCCTGTTTTTGCAGGGCGGCGGCACGGCACAGTTTTCCATGATCCCGCTCAATCTGATGGGCGAGCAGGGGGCGGCGGACTATGCCGTGACGGGGCATTTTTCCGGCAATGCGGCCAAAGAAGCCGAAAAGTACGGCAAGGTGCACATCGCGGCGGACACCTCCACCTGCGGCTATACCCGGATCCCGCAGCAGAGCGAACTGCAGCTCGATGCGCACGCGTCCTATTTTTATTACTGTGCCAACAATACGATCTACGGTACCGAGTGGCAGTACGTGCCGGAGACCGGCCGCGTGCCGCTCGCGTGCGACATGTCGTCGGATATTCTCTCGCGCCCGGTCGACGTGTCAAAATACGGTGTGATCTTTGCCGGTGCGCAGAAGAACATGGCGCCTGCGGGACTGACGGTCGCGATCGTTGACCGCAGCCTTGCCGGTCATGAACTGCCCATCACGCCGATCATGTACAGCTATCAGCGCATGATCGACAAGGACTCCATGTACAATACTCCGCCGTGCTGGTGCATCTACATCCTCGGTCTCGTGCTCTCGTGGCTTGAGCGGCAGGGCGGCGTGGAAGGCATGCAGCAGCTCAAGCATGCGCGCGCCGCAAAGGTGTATGATTTTCTGGATAACAGCGCGCTGTTTCATGCCTGCGCTCAGCCGGGCTCCCGCTCGGACATGAACGTCACGTTCCGCACCGGGGACGATGCGCTCGATAAGGAATTTATCAGCGGCGCGGCGGCGCGCGGCCTGCTGAATCTCAAGGGCCACCGCATAGCCGGCGGCATGCGCGCCTCGCTCTACAACGCCATGCCGATGGCGGGCGTGAATGCGCTCGTGGATTATCTGAAACAGTTTGAGGTAGAACATCATGTATAAAATCAAGACCATGAACCACATATCCCCCTGCGGCCTGCAGAAGCTCGAGGAGCGCGGCTGCGTTGTCGGGGAGGACATTCCGGATCCGGACGGCCTGATCCTGCGCTCGGCCGACCTGCACAGCTACGATTTTGAGCCGAGCCTGGTCGCCATCGCGCGCTCCGGCGCCGGCACGAACAACATCCCGCTCGAGGACTGCTGCCACCGCGGCATCGTCGTATTCAACTCGCCCGGCGCAAACGCCGAGGCGGTCAAAGAGCAGATCCTCTGCTCGCTCGTGCTCTCGTCGCGCGATGTGCTCGGCAGCATCGACTGGGTCAAGAGCCTCAACGGCAGGGGTAAGGACATTCCTGCCCTCGTCGAAAAGAGCAAGGCACAGTTTGCCGGCCCGGAGCTCATGGGTAAGACGCTGGGTGTCATCGGCCTCGGCGCCATCGGCGCGCTCATCGCGAACGCTGCCGTGAACCTCGGCATGAACGTCTGCGGTTACGATCCGTACCTATCCGTAGATGCCGCATGGCGCCTCTCGCGCGATGTCAAGCATGAGGTGAACATCGACGGTATCTATGCCAAGGCGGACTATATCAGCATCAACGTGCCGTATACGGATCAGACGTTCCACATGCTCGATGCCAAGGCGTTTTCCAAGATGAAAGACGGTGTGCGCATCATCAACGAGTCGCGCGCCGAGATCGTGGACGACGATGCCATGCTCGCCGCTCTTGCCTCCGGCCGCGTCGGCAAATATGTCACGGACTTTCCCAATGAGAAGGTCGTCGGCGTGGAGAATATCATCGCGCTGCCGCATCTGGGTGCCTGCACGCCCGAGAGCGAGGAGAAGTCCGCCGTCATGGCCGCGCGCGAGCTCTATGATTATCTCGCCAACGGCAACATCAAAAACTCCGTCAACTTCCCGGACGCGACACTCGAGCGCATGGGTGTCAGCCGTGTGTGCATTCTGCACCAGAACGTCCCGACGATGCTCAACCAGTTCCTTGAGATCGCCTGCAGCACGGGCCTGAATGTCGAGAACATGATCAACAAGGCCTACGGCGCATATGCCTACGCCATGATCGACCTCAACGGCCGTCTGGATGCCGATCAGGTGGCAAAGATCGACTGCATCCCGGAGGTCATCCGCGTGCGTGTGGTGTAATAAAGAGAAAAACAGCCGCTCCCGGTCGGGAGCGGCTGTTTTGCATATGGAGTAGATTTATTTCTGCTTTTTCGCCAGCGCAGCCTCGGAGAAATCGCGGATTTGGGGCACTTTGTTCAGCGCAAAGTACAGTGCCAGACCGCCCACGATGCCGACGGCAGCCTGTCCGGCGTTGCCTGCGATCTCAGCGGCGGCAGCCAGACCGTAGCCGAGGACAAAGTCCTCAAACACGAAGTAGCCCAGCACCATCACGATCTCACCGCAGATGGCGCTCAGCAGCGCGAAGCCGAAGCTCTTTTTGCGGCAGGCGCGGAAGATCAGCGCTGCGACCACGGCCGCACAGCCTTTGACGACGAGTGTGCCGGGGGCGTAGCTCATGTAGCCGGAGATCACATCTGCCAGGCCCGAGCCAAAACCGGCTGCCACGCCGCCGTAGAGCGGGCCAGCCAGCAGGGCGGCGAGCACGACCACAATGTCGCCGGCGTTGAGATAGCCGCCGGTCACGGTCGGGATCTTGATGACGAGCGTCGCCACGCAGCACAGCGCCATGAGCATGGCGGTGTAGACGAGGTTTCTGAGTTTCTGGTTCATATATATCACCTTTTTTCTGTAGTGGCTCAAGGATACGATATTCGACACAAATAAGCAAGGGTTGAGAGCGACGAAAAATCCTGTTATACTAGTATGAGAAATGGGGGATTTGACCATGACCAGGAAATTATATGACCTCGACAGTCACAGGCGCGATTTTTCTGCGACTGTGCTGCGCTGTGACCCGGCCGGGGAGCGCTACGCCGTCGAGCTTGACCAGACGGTGTTTTTTCCGGAGGGCGGCGGCCAGCCGGCCGATACCGGCGTACTCGGCGGTGCGCATGTGCTGGATGTGCAGCTCCTTCCGGATGCGATCGTGCACTATACGGATGCGCCGCTCACGCCCGGCGCGCAGGTGCGCGGAGAAATTGACTGGCCGCAGCGCTTCCGGCGCATGCAGGGCCATTCGGGTGAGCACATCATTTCGGGGCTGATCCACAGTGAATTCGGATTTGACAACGTCGGCTTCCACCTCGGGGAAGACGCGATCACAATGGATTATAGCGGCGAGCTCACGTGGCCCCAGCTCATGCACATCGAGCGGCTTGCGAACGAGGCCGTGTATCGCAACGTGCCGATCCGGACAGAGTATCCGGCGCCGGAGCAGCTGGCGCATATGGAATACCGCAGCAAGCTCGACCTGAAGGAGGATGTGCGCATCGTGACCGTTGAGGGTTACGATGTCTGCGCCTGCTGCGCGCCGCATGTGTCGCACACGGGCGAGATCGGCGCCATCAAGTTCACATCGGTCATGCGCCACCGCGGCGGCGTGCGCGTGACAATCCTGTGCGGGTCGGACGCGGAGTCGGACTATCGGGAAAAGAGCGCGCAGGTCGCGGCGCTTTCAGCGCAGCTGTCCGTGCGGCAGGCGGATGTTGTTCCGGCTGTGCAGCGTCTGCTCGACGAGATCGCACAGCAAAAGGCAGCGGCCGCGGAGCTGGAGCGCCGTCTCAATGAGCAGCGGCTGCAGCTGCTGCAGGAGACGCCCGGCAGCATCTGCGTCATCGACCGCTTTGACGATCCCGTCGCCATGCGCGAATTTGTCAATGCCGGCATGCTGCTTGCCAGCGGCGTCTGCGCCGCTTTCACCGGCAGCGACGCGGAGGGCTATCGCTATATCATCGGCAGCCGCACGGTCGATCTGCGCGCGGAGGCGAAGGCCATAAACGCCGCCATCTCCGGCCGCGGCGGCGGCAAGCCGACCATGATCCAGGGCTCATGCACAGCCCCGGCCGCCGTGATCGAGGCGTTTTTCGCCGCTTATCCCGGAAAATGATGCAAACAGGAAACAGGGCCGCGGAATTCCGCGGCCCTGCTTTTTTGGGTTTTGCTCAGATTACTGCATGCCGTTTTCGTAGGCGGCGATCATCTTCTTGACCATCTGGCCGCCAATGCTGCCGGCCTGACGGGACGTCAGATCGCCGTTGTAACCCTGCTTGAGGTTCACGCCCATTTCCGCAGCGGCTTCCATCTTGAAGCGGTTCATCGCCTCGCGCGCATTGGGGTTGACAAGGTTGTTGCTGTTGGAAGTAGCCATTTCGTTTTCCATCTCCTTTTCGTGTTTTGGGTTTCTTGACCCGCTACTATTTTCTGCGGACAGGATGGAAGTATGCAGAGCAGAAAAATGCAATTTTTGCAAGCTGTTTTGTCGCTGTTTACCTTTCTTCCGGCAGCTTCCAGTGCACGGGGATGTGCGCCGTATGGTTGCGGTAATTGCATTTTTCAGATATAATCAATTTTACAGAAACGTATAAAAGACCTTTTTCGCAGTAGGAGCGGCGCATGAAAGAACAACAACAGAAAGAGAAAAACCCTGTATATCAAGTAATCAGGCCATATATCTACGAGGGCACCGTTGCTTGCGTGCTCGATTATATTCTGTTTCAGTTTCCCAGTTTGCTGATGCTTATCTTTTATGGTAATGAACCCAAGTTTATGCAGATATGTGTGCTTGTGTGTTTGGGGATTAGCACGGTCATAGCAGCCGTTTTTGATGCGCCGCTTTTGATTAAGAGTCTGCGTGATAAAAAGAATCAAACAATATGTGTGGCGACTGGTGTATTCATTTGTGTAAAGGAGGACAAATCTCAGTCCAATCAGTTTACCCGTTATGGGACGCGCAGCATCTACGCGACATCGTATTATCCAAAGGAATGGAATATGGAGCGATATCGCTTTTTGCTTCGGACGCAGGAAGACGAGGTCTTGAAGCTGCGAAGTATTTATTCGTGGAGTCATGATCAGGCGCTGTTTTTGCAAAACGTGCTTCACATTCAGGAGAAAGCAACGAGGCCGTTTTTATTAAGGGTTCGTTATTGCCGCTATTCGAAAGCACTGCTGGATATACAGGTCGTTGATTACCCACCAGAACTTAAACGGCGAACATTGGAATATGTTATGAACGGCTTTCGGAATATTACACGATGGACTGTGAAAAAACCATGAAGACTGGATTTCTATGGGTGGTGCGTTAACACCGCCCATATTTGATTTGTCTATGTATGTGTATGTGTTCTGACAGAATGCTTTGATAATTTGTAATATGTAAATCGTACATCAACCGAGGACGCGGTTTCCATCTTGAAAAGCGTATCGCCATTGGAAGCAACGATTTCGCTTTTCGTTTTCCCTTGACCGGATGGCCTGAGGCAGCGGGGACCACGGTCTATGCAGTGTTCACAAACCGTAACTTGACACGGGCGGGATAACGGTATAAAATTTAGCATGCTATTTTGGTGTTTTGTACGTATTTGTACGGCGCCGGCATAAAATTGCGATAACGACGACTTTACAAAATAATAAGGAGAACCGACTATGTGTGGAATCGTTGGATATGTCGGCGCGCAGCAGGCTGCGCCGATCCTTCTCGAAGGGCTCCAGAAGCTCGAATACCGCGGTTATGACTCGGCCGGCATCGCCGTGCTCGACGGCAGCACGATCGAACTGGCCAAGGCTTGCGGCGTGATCAAGAACCTTTTTGCCAAAACGCATGACGGTGAGGACCTTCACGGCTACATCGGCCTCGGCCATACGCGCTGGGCAACGCACGGCGCACCGACGGAGGCAAACGCCCACCCGCATGTGAGCAACGACGGCAAGTTCGCCATTGTGCAAAACGGCATCATCGAAAACTTCATGGAGCTGCGCGAGATGCTCAAGGCCAAGGGCTTCGTGTTCCATAGTGAGACGGATACCGAGGTCATTGTGCACCTGCTGGATATGTATTATACCGGCGACGGCAATCTCAAGGACACTGTGCTCAAAACGCTCGGCCGCCTGGAGGGCAGCTACGCACTCGGCATCCTGTGCGCCGATTGCCCGGATCAGCTTTTCATCGCGCGCAACGGCTGCCCGCTCATCATCGGCGTCGGCGCGGGCGAGAACTTCTTTGCCTCCGATGTCACGGCGCTCGTGTCGCACACGAAGAACGTGATCTATCTTGAAGACGGCGAGCTCGCCGAGGTGCGTGCCAACAGCTACACGGTCTTTGACTGCACCGGCAAGCCGATCGACAAGCCCGTTTCCCGCGTCGCGTGGGACATTGAGGCGGCCGAAAAGGGCGGCTATGAGCACTTCATGCTCAAGGAGATCATGGAGCAGCCGCGCGCCATCAAGTCCACGCTTGACCCGCGTGTGAAGGATCACCGCGTCGTGTTTGACGAGCTGAAGATGACCGATGCACAGCTCATGGGCTTCAACAAAATTATGATCACGGCCTGCGGTTCGGCGTTCTATGCCGGTCAAGCGGGCAAATATGCGCTCGAAAAGCTCACGCACATCCCGGTCGACGCCGACCTCGCGAGCGAGTTCCGTTACCGCGACCCGATCGTCGACAAGCACACGCTCATGATTATCATCTCGCAGTCTGGCGAGACGGCGGACACCATCGCCGCCATCCGTGAAGCGCAGTCCAAGGGCGCCTATGTGCTCTCGATCGTCAATGTTGTCGGCAGCACGATCGCCCGCATCTCGGACGATGTCATTTACACCTGGGCCGGCCCGGAGATCGCCGTCGCGACCACGAAGGGCTACACCACGCAGGTGTCGGTGCTGTATCTGCTCGCGCTCTATCTGGGTGAGAAGCGCGGCTGCCTGAGCAGGGAAGAGGCCGCGAAACTCACGGACGATCTCATGATCCTGCCGCAGATGGTGCAGCGCGCCATTGACCTCAACCCGCAGATTGCGCAGCTGGCTGAGCGGTATAAAAACAATCCGTCCCTGTTCTTCATCGGCCGCAATGTGGACTACGCTGTCTGCATGGAGGGCTCGCTGAAGCTCAAGGAGATCTCCTACCTGCACTCGGAGGCCTATGCCGCGGGCGAGCTCAAGCACGGCACCATCGCGCTCATTGAGGAAAACCGCCTCGTCATCGCTGTCGCGTGTTACGAGCCGCTGTTTGACAAGACTATGAGCAATGTCAAGGAGGTCAAGGCGCGCGGTGCGCGCGTGCTCGGCGTGGCGCTCGAGGGCAACCGGGCCATTTATTCCGAGGCGGATGATGTCATCCTCGTGCCGCGGATGGATAATCTGTTCGTTGTCCCGGCGGAGATCGTGCCGCTGCAGCTCTTCGCTTACTATGTCGCGAAAGCGAATGGTTGTGCAATCGATAAGCCGAAAAACCTTGCCAAATCCGTTACTGTCGAATAAGGAGAGCGTCATCCATGCCGAATCAGTCTGTCATCGTCCTCGATTTTGGAGGACAGTATAATCAGCTCATTGCGCGCCGTGTGCGCGAGTGCAATGTGTATTGCGAAGTCAAGCCGCACACCATGTCCATCGACGAGATCCGTGCCTTTGACCCCATCGGTATCATCTTCACCGGCGGCCCGCAGAGCGTGTACGCTGAAGGTTCGCCGCAGGTAGATCCTGAGATCTTCCGGCTCGGAATCCCAATCCTCGGCATCTGCTACGGCTGCCAGCTCATGGCGCAGTATCTCGGCGGGGAAGTGACCGCTGCCGGAAAGGACACCGCACGCGAGTACGGCAAGACGCAGACCTGGTTCGATACCGACTGCCGTCTCTTCCGCGGTCTGCCGGAGCAAAGCATCACGTGGATGAGCCACGGCGACTACATGGCCAAGGTGCCGGAGTCGTTCCGGCTCGTGGCGCACTCGGATGCCTGCCCAACGGTCGGCATCTGCGACGAAGCGCGCGGGTTTTATGGCGTGCAGTTCCACCCGGAGGTCAATCATACCGAGTATGGTCGGGCCATGCTGCGCAACTTCCTCTATGAGGTCTGCGGCGCGACCGGCGAATGGACGATGGGTGACTTCATGCGCAAGTCCATTGCGGACATCCGCGCCAAGGTCGGCGGCGGCAAGGTGCTGCTGGCCCTTTCCGGCGGCGTGGATTCCTCGGTCGCGGCCGCTCTGCTGGCGGAGGCGGTCGGCAATCAGCTAACGTGCATCTTTGTCGATCACGGTCTGCTGCGCAAGAACGAGGGCGATGAGGTCGAGGCTGCGTTCCAGAACTGGGACATCAATTTTGTGCGCGTCAACGCGGAAGAGCGCTTTCTCACGCGCCTGAAGGACGTCTCTGACCCGGAGACGAAGCGCAAGATCATCGGTGAGGAGTTCATCCGCGTCTTTGAGGAAGAGGGCAAGAAGATCGGCTCGGTCGACTATCTGGCTCAGGGTACGATCTATCCCGACGTGATCGAATCCGGCACGAATGTCGCCGCCGTCATCAAGAGCCACCACAACGTCGGCGGCCTGCCGGACTTTGTGGATTTCAAGGAGATCATTGAGCCGCTGCGTCTGCTGTTTAAGGACGAGGTGCGCGCGCTCGGCCGCGAGCTCGGCCTGCCGGAGTATCTGGTCATGCGCCAGCCGTTCCCGGGCCCGGGTCTGGCCATCCGCTGCCTCGGCGCGGTGTCCAAGGATAAGCTCGACATCCTGCGCGACGCGGACTTCATCTTCCGCGATGAGATCGCCAAGGCGCACCTGGAGCAGACGATGAATCAGTACTTCGCGGTGCTGACGAATATGCGCTCTGTTGGCGTCATGGGCGACGGCCGCACGTATGACTACACGCTCGCGCTGCGCAGTGTCACAACGACGGACTTCATGACCGCCAACTGGACGCGCATTCCGTACGATGTGCTCGACCGCGTCTCCGTGCGCATCGTCAACGAGGTCAAGGGTATTAACCGCATCGTCTACGATATCACCTCCAAACCGCCCGCCACGATCGAGTGGGAATAAAAACGAAATTGCCCGGAAGTCTTGTCCTGCAAGGCTTTCCGGGCTTTTCTGTATGCGGAGCGTACCAGATTCGTACCAATCCCTATTTCTGCACATATTCTGCAAGCATTTCCGCAACTTCGGTCTGCTTGTTTGGGTACAGGTGCGAGTATGTATTGAGCGTTGTTTTGATGTCTTCATGTCCAAGCCGCTCGCTGATAGTAAGCGGCGATACGCCTAATTCTATTAGATGACTGGCATGGCTGTGACGTAACTCATGCACCCTGATTTTCCGTACACCGGACTTTTTGCAATATGTCTGCATCGCTCTAAAAAGCGAGTGCTTGCTGGTCTGAAAAAGTCTGTTGGTCGGCTTATTTTTATAAAGAGCATTCGCGTATTCCTGCACCATATCCATGATAGGCTGCGGCAAGGCAATCACCCGATTGCTTTTTGGTGTCTTTGTGGCTTTGACCACCGCTTCACCTTTAATCACCGCAAGACTCTTGCTGATAGAAACCGTTCCTTTTTCAAAGTCAAAGTCATTAAGCGTAAGCGCAAGCAATTCTCCCTCGCGCATCCCGCTATAGAAGAACAAGCTAAAAATGGTTCGTACTGGCATATTATCTTCTGTTGTTCGGATAAACTGTTGGAACTCGTCATACGTCCAAAAGTCAAACTTCTCTGCATTCTGCTTTCCCATACTCCCGCATAGCTGTGCTGGATTTCTGAGCAGCCCATAATACTTCACAGCAAAATTGAATATCGTTGACAGTTGATTGTGGATTTGCCGTAGATAGGTCTGTGCGTATGGATTGCCCGTTTTGGGGTTACGATAATTCATCAATTCTGTCTGCCATTTCATTACTGCTGCCGTGTCAATTTCGCTTAGCGGCAGGTTTTCAAAATACGGCAGAATCTTTGTCCGAATCATATGCTCTTTTGTTGCAAGCGTTGTCTTTTCGATACGCGCGGAGCGATTTTCAAAGTAGACTTTTACAAGATTGCCAAATGTAATATCTATGTCTGTACGCTTGCTATTTACAAACGTAGTCTCAGCTTCTTTCGCTTCTCGCTGTGTCTTAAAGCCCTCTTGCTTTTTTCGTTTCCTCGTTCCTGTCCAGTCAGTGTACCAAACCGAAAAGCGCCATAACGTTTTCCCATTTTTGGCTGTATATTTTTGAACAGCCACTACAAATCCCCCCTTGATATACCGCCAGTCTATCAGCTCCAAAACGATTCGCACACTTCAAAAAAGACCGCCGTGCTTCAATCGTACAAGGCGGTCTTTCCCGTTAAATGGACTAACAATAAAGGCGCTCCATAAAATACTTCACTGGCACTTTTCCGCTTATTGTTATGTATCCTTTGCTTTTTAGCTCATCATTCAGTTTTTTCATTTCTCTGTATGCAGTTGCTTTTGACACGCCTAAAATAGCTTTCACGTCAACAACCGTATAAAAGTACTTTTCGCTTTCATGGCTATCTCCCTCTATAATTCATCCCCCATTTCTTCATTTAGTTTGAACTATTGATTATAAGTGCTTAACCGCCAGAGTTTTTCTGGAAAAAACACACATTTTTACCCCCCCGCAATCCCTTGTGCCACAATGAGCAGAGCATCCAAAAAGAAAATGTTGACACGATTGTCCACTTTATTATTTTCAACGTATTTGTCCATCAACTGCATTTTGAACGGATAATTTCAAAACGGCATATCATCATCGTCTACCATGCGATAGCCTTGCCCCTCAGGTGGAATATAGTAGAGTGCATTGACACGTTCTACATCTGGTTCACCGGCTTCATCATACACCAGTTTATCATAGCTATATCTATCCAATGGGGAATGATTATGCCGCTTCTCTACCGACGTATCCTTGATTGCAGGCATACTATTTTCTGTTTTATTATTTGTATTATTAAGTGTGTTATCTGTTGTAATATTTCTATCCTGATTGACAGGGGTATCCTCTACGGCTGCACGGCGATACCCCTCTACCTGTGTATCGGGACACCTATTCGGTTCTGTAACTGTCCCTATCGGTTTAGACATACCTATATCGCTCGATGGAGGTATATCGGTCTGCATAGATATTGCTGTAGACACCGGCTCTGCTTCATCGGAAGTCCAGCCATCAGGATATAGATTTTCATAACATGGTGGCAGCTCATAAAATGTGTAATAAGGACTGCCATCATGTTTTGGTACTAAAAAGCCTGCATCAATCAGCCTATGAAAAGCTGTACGGCATCTTTCCTTGCTAATATTCAGCTCTCGATGCAACGCTGCTGGACTAAACGAAAAGGTATGCGCGTCCTGATGCAGCGCAAAATGAACATACAGCAAAAAAGCTGCTGTTCCATCGTCCAAGAGACGAACAGCAACACGCTCTGCCTGTCTTAAAATTGTACCGTAGGTTTTCCCGTCTTTTGACTTTTTTGCCCCTACAACGGTAACTATTCTTTGGTTTGGATTCGTTAGCACGTTTTACTACTCCTTTCCTGTGCCACACTGTGTCAACGTTCGATAGAGATTGTCCATACACGCCCCGCATACTCTGACTTTCGCCTTTTCGCCATCATGGACGCTGCCATAGCCAGCTTGTAGCGTCACGAAAGACGCATAACAAGGCGATTCTTGCTTGCAGACAGGGCATATAAAATCCGCATTTGGACGGGTGTATTCTTCGATATGCCGCTGTCCGGTCTGAATACGTTTCAGTAATTCTGACATTTACTCACCTCCTGCCATTTCACTTTTTACAGTAGCAGTATCGGCTCCTCGGAGCGCTGCACCCTTGGGTGGACACTTTCTACTAACACTAATCGCAAAGGGTGTACCCTACATTGCCAACCGCAACAGGTACACCCTTATTCCAAACATCAAAAAAGACACGCCGTGTGTCCTAACCGCCTCGGCAAAGCCTTGTCCTACAAAGGTTTCGTACCCCTGCCCTTATAAAGAGAATTGGGGGATACCCTCAAGCTGTTTGAAAAGCGTTCAAAGCAAGTTACAGGCGCTGCATTGATAGCGACGGTATAGCCAGCCGAGCGCCCTTTGTGTGTCCTAAAATATAAAAGCCGTGCTTATCGGGCAGTTATTTTCTGCTCAATAAGGCACGGCTTCTTTTTGCAATTCCCACGGCTACATCGACCGACTACATATGTTTTTCTTCTGGACAGGCGGCAGTAATACCAGAACCGCCCCCCGCCTGTTCCCGCCCCATGCGTTCAAAAATCGCACGTTTGATATACGTATTCACCTTTTCGCCCGCTGCGCTTGCTGCGGCTTGCAGCTTATCATAATCGTCCTTTTGCATATCCAAGGGAACACGTTTAATGTTCTTCTTGGCATAGTCAACGTCATACTTTGCCTTTTCTCTTTTTTTATCTGTGTCTTTCACTCTGCATCACCTCAGTAATAGTATATCACACCGTGCAAACTACGTACATAGTCATATTGAACAAAAACTACGTACGCATTTCTTGCACTTTGCCCATTTACAAATAACTACGTACGTAGTATCATGTAGCCATCACAGAGAACACAGGCAATTCACAGCGAACAAAATCGCCGCCTGTCCAAATCCCGAAAAGAATGAAAGGAAGATGTAAAATGTCAAGTATCGAAATCATTTCCAAAATTGAAACACTGAAAGAGTATGAAGCCATCGCCGCCGAAGCCGCCGCCATGATTGAATCCATCAAAGATGAAATCAAGCGGCACATGGACACGCAGGGTGTTGACGAGCTGACCGTTGGGACGCATATCATCAGATACACGACCGTTCTTTCCAACCGCTTTGACAGCACCGCGTTCAAAAAGGTTATGCCTGACGTTTATAAGGCATACACCAAACAGACCACATCCCGCCGTTTCTCCATTGCCTAAAAAGAAGTCTGCTACCCCAACCAACCAAAGTTAGATAGCAGACCTCTATACCACGCAGCCAGTCAAGGGGGCGGGTACAAGTGAATTATATCTGTATCCGCTCCCCATTTCAACATCAACTTTTTTGAATGAAAGGGAGCGTTCACATGAAAGAATTAACCAAATACAGCCGCCTTGCCGGATACCTTGAAAAGCTATACGACAAACTCAATGCAGACTTTTTTGATGGTGTGCTTGACCGTCCTGTTATCACCATTCAGAGCAGCAGCCGCAGTTATGGGCACTATACTTTGTACGATGCTTGGAGCGTCAAGGGGGAGGGGCATAAAGAAATCAATATTGCCGCCGGTACGCTAAACCGACCTATTGAGTACACGGTGTGTACCTTGCTCCACGAAATGTGCCACCAGTACAACAACGAAATCGTCAATACACAGGATTGCAGCAGAGGTGGAACATACCACAATAAGTATTTCAAGCAGACGGCAGAAACCCACGGTTTAATCGTAACCCGCACTGAAAAATATGGCTGGAGTACCACAACGCCATCTGACGAACTGCTTGAATGGATATTGAATAATGACATTCAAGAAATCAAGCTGAATCGAAACGACCTTTATGGCGTCCGCATCACAGGCGGCAGCACAGCCGCCAACGGTGGAATACCTACGCCTCCGACGCGTCCAAATCACAACTACCGCTATATCTGCCCGTGCTGCCACAATATCGCCCGCTCTGGTAAACCCATGCGCTTGATATGCGGAGCGTGTATGACCGTCATGCAAGGCAACTGAAATTCTCAATCCATCAATTTACATATGAAAGGAAATCGTATCATGGGAAAAGCTATCATCTGTATTCTTATTGCCGTTCTTGCGTGCGCTTGCCCGCTGCTTGCGTTGCTGCTTCTGCTTGCACTTGGATTGTTCAATCTGTAAATACGAATTGTGGCGGGGAGAAATCCCCGCCATTTTCGCCCCCTTATACCGCAACGGGAGAACCCTTTGAATTTATCCGTTCAATTTATAGAACGTGCTGCGCTTTACACCCGTCTGTCGCATTGCTTCAACGGCTGTAATCTCCCCGTTTCTCCATCGCGTTATCACATTATCCCAATTTTGGGGTATCTGTGTGCTTGGTCTGCCTAAATGCTTACCCTTTTCTTTTGCCGTTGCAATTCCCTCTGCTTGCCGCTGATGGATTGTTTCACGCTCCTGCTGCGCGATGGAGGACAAGACTTCCACAAGAATGTTGTTAACCATATCCAACACCCATTCCTGTCCTGCGGGGTACTCAATCATTGTAGTCGGCAAATCCAACACCTTTAGACGAATACCATTCTCTTTGAAATACTGCAATTCATTCTTTATGTCACGCTTGCTTCTGCTCAGTCTGTCTAAGGATTTTATAACCAGTGTATCGCCACGGCGTAGCAGCGCCGTTTTAAGTGCTGTATAGCCGCTTCTGTCCAAATCCTTACCAGATTCTTTGTCAGTGATAATCTCCCGTTTCTGCGCCCCTAAAGCGGCAAAGGCAGCAATCTGGCGGTCAAGATTCTGTTCCTTGCTGGATACTCGCGCGTAGTAATATGTGCGGCTTTCCATAAGAAAACGCCCCTTTCCTGTTTCTGTACTCAGCATAACAGGTGGGGCGCTTTCTGCACACTTCAACTTTCCAGAAAGGTTGTTCAATTTTTGGATATGTCCGAAAATAGCGCATCAGGCATTGTCGGATGCTTGATGCAGCCATTATTGCGGTGTCCGAAAAGGTAGACTTTTTCAGAAGTAATGCTTGCAACGGGTGCACTCGTATTGTTTTCCAATCTTTGCCGATGCAGCACCCCATGCTGTTACGGATACAGCGCGATTCGCAGAAGATAGCCGTTTTACGTGCTCCTTAGAACCGCAGATAGGACATGGCGGCAGCTTTGATAGCCGTTCTTCTTCACGCCGCTGATTCTCAGAAACCGTTTCTATATACTTTTGCTGCTGTTCTTCCCGCAATTTCTGATATGCGGCTGGGTCGGTCTGTGAAAGATTGTATTCTTCAATACTCTTAATCTGTGAAATTACAATTCCGATAGACACGATTGCGCTAAACCCGCAAAGTATCCCAAAGAGCAGCCATCCGGAATATGGATACATCCATCGGGTCAATAAAAACAAGCCTATTGTAATCGCCCCGGCAATCGTTAATGGAATAAGAAAACTATTCCCCGGCTTGGCTGGTTGCTGGTACTGTGGTTCGCCTTGAAGAACAAAATGACAATGCGGACATATCTTCCCTCTATCGCTGATTTCCTCTCCGCATTGCGGACATTTGATAAGCGCCATCTTTTTTCTCCTCTCAGAATTATATATTTGAATTATCGCTTTCAATTTCCACGTGAATTATCCGTTTCTTCTTCCGTTCCGCATAGGCAAGCGTCTTTGCTGCCCCGCCGATGGGCGTATTTACATAGGCAACGATGGTATCAGCGCGGCCTACCATATACTCATTTGCGCGGACAATGCGGTACTGATAGGGCGTACCTTCCAAGGCTGGAACGATAACATCATCGAACCGTGCGCGGTACTCCTTTTCATAGCTGTCCAGTTGCGGCTGATAGTAAGGCACAACAAGGTTGACCACGATAGACGGATAATCCCGCCTTAGTGTCAAGCACACCGACGCTGCTAACCTGTCAAACTGTCCATAGTTTCCAACAAGAAAATAATCGTAGCCATCTTGAATCAAGCCCGACACAATCTGCTGCGTTGCTGCCTTTATATCCTCATACGGAGAATATATTTTGCTGTGACCGCAAAAGGTACAAACTCGCACAGCGCAGCACCCCTAACGTTCAAAAGTCTCATGCTTACCGCCATTTTACTACACTTCTTTTCTTAAATCAATATATCATTGATTGCAGTCTATGATTTATATACCGTTTTTGCGGTAAACTATCCGCAAGGCGGTGATGCTATGTATTACTCTGAATTTGGAGAAAATCTTAAAAAGCTCCGAACTGCCCGTGACCTCACACAACAGGAACTTGGCGCAAAGGTCGGTCTTTCCAAAGCGGTTGTCAGCAAATACGAAAATGGTCTTGGCTATCCAACATTCGACGTTCTGATTCGGATTGCCGCATACTTCGGTGTTACAACGGACTATCTGCTCGGCGTGACCGGAGGAAAGACGATTGATGTTTCCGAACTGTCCGATAGTCAGATTGATACGCTGCATCGCATCATAACGGAGTTTAAGAAAGTCGGAAAAGAATAACCACCGTAGGCTGGGCGATTCACCCGCTGCGGTGGTTTCATTTTTGTATTCATTTTCCGTAATCGGATAGAGTACCAAGCGGCGCTGGACGGGTTTCTGCCCGTCCTTTTTTGTTGCAATTTGCAGCATAACGCGACACCAAGAGTAACGCCGTTTGCGGTAGAATTTAGGAGGATTGTACTTGTATGACCTGTTTTGCCGCTCGGCTGAAACAATTACGGAATCAAAGGGGATTGACACAAACGGAGGTTGCTGCCGCTATCGGCGTGACCCGCTCGGTTGTCTCGCTCTATGAGAATGAAATGCGCCAGCCAAGTCCGGAAATCATTATTGCACTGGCTCGGCTCTACGGCGTTACAACGGACTACCTGTTATGCGGAAATCGCCGCTTCTTTGTGGACGTTTCGGGGTTAAATGAACAGGAAATTGCGGCGATTGTAAACATGGTCGGCTTGCTGCGCTCCAAAAAATAAAGAAAGGTCGCTGCACCCATGAAAAGAAGAAACCGCTTGCTCTCCGCGCTGCTTTCCTGTTTACTGCTCTTTTCCCTGTTCTCAACAACCGCGCTTGCAACAGAAGATGAAGAATCTCCCGACGATTCCCAATCTGAAACGCCCGTAGTCGTTTCATCTTTGGAGGAATTGCAAGCCGCGATTGCTGCCGCCAAGGATGGAGATACCATCGCTCTCAGTGGCGGAATAAACATCATCGAAAACTGCATAGTTGGCGATACTGAAAAGCAAATCACAGTCGTACCGTTGGACGAAACTATAAATACATATTTCAGCATTTATGGAGATAACGTCAACAGCATTGTATTTCAAAACATTATTCTGGACGGCATGAATTATCCGTGTAGTGCCGCCATTGATGTAAATAAGTATAATACAGGTGAAATAAAAACGAACCTCTCGCTGCTGAATGTCACCGTTAAAAACGTTTCGTCAAACTGGGTTCCCATATCACTATTTGCAACTGCCGCCAAAATTGAAAATTGTCATTTTGAAAATAACCAAGGAAAACGTGCGGGCGCAATATGGATAAGTGGAGCATCGTCTATCGATGTGCGCAAATCAGCATTTTGTTATAACAAATCGACCGGCTGTGGTGGTGCAATAACCTGTCAAGGTGAACTTGAAATTAGTGATTGTACTATCAAGGGAAATGAAGCTGCGTATGAAGAAACGATGTCATATACTGGCGGTGGGATTCAAATAACGGGAACTGCAAACATAACCGGCTGCACCATTACAGCGAACGTTGCAACTTTAGGTGGTGGCGTTGCCGTTGATGGAGACACAAATATTATTGATACCGCCATCTACGGGAATATTGGCAAAAATGGCGCTGACGATATACAAATTACAACGAATACAGCCTTTAGCATGAGTTACACCGAAAGTATGGATAGCGTCTATACTGAAAATCAACCCGTCGGATTCTATAAAGACTATATGGGAAGCCGCTTTGACGCAAGCACAAACGCCGTTTTCATCGGTGAAGTCATTGAATGTGAAATCGACAGCCCTGATTTTGGTGCAAAGTTTGTCTTTGCATCTGACCTCCCCCCAAAAACCAAACAACCGGAGATTCCCGAAGAAACACCGCCAGTGCCCACGCGCCCCTCTCATTCTGGACACCATCATTCTACGCCGAATATGACCCCGAAAAAGGATGAAACGTTAAAACTATGCGCTGGTAGCGCAGAACTTGACCCCGACAAGCCTTTTGTGCTTGCGGGCTATGGCGATGGACAGTTACACGAAAATGACCCTATCACGAGGGCGCAGTTTGCCGTGCTGCTCTATCGTTCCCTGACCGATGACAGCAAGGCTGCTTTGGCGAGCAGTACAAGCGTTTTTACGGACATTGCTAAGGATTCATGGTATCACGATGCTGTTTCTGCATTCGCGTCTGTGGGCGTTCTAAACGGCTGTAACGGCTTTTTCCGTCCAAATGATAACTTGACCTACGGACAGCTTATCGCCATCCTGACCCGCTTTGTGGACGCTAAAACTGCATCCATGCCCGATGTTTCCTATACCAAACACTGGGCGTACAAGAACATTATGACCGCTGCTGCCTATGGCTGGATTCAAGACGCTGCATCCGTCCAGTCTGACCGCGTCGTAACGCGCGGTGAAGTTGTTGAACTGGTTAATTCAATCTTCGAACGCTGCGCTGATAACGCCTGATTCAGCGTACCAAATTCGTACCACTATTCCTTGTACACAGTATTTCACATCAAAAAATACTGAATATATGAGAATAAAAAGAGGAAATAGACGGTGTGAAACGGCTGATTCGTTTCTCGGTCTTGAGTGGGAATGATCCAATAAATATAAACGCATAAACAATATAAACGCAAAAGTACAGCCGGATTTCCGCTGGAAATCCGGCTGCACTTTTTATTCTTGCCCCTCACAGCGCGTTGCGCTGCTCGGCCGGCATGCGGTATTCCGGCTTGACGTGGTAGGCGATCTCGGCGTACTGCCGCGCGCGTGCGCGCAGCGAGAAGTTTCCTTTCTGGCTGGACCAGACGTACAGCTCGTGGCAGATCAGATCTGTTGCGATGCGTGACAGCAGATCCGGCGGCTCTTCCGTGTCGATAATGCCCGCCTTGGCACAGTTGTTGGCCAGCGTGGCAAACAGATCGTCCAGTGCGTGCACAGCTGCGCGGATGCCCTCCGGGGATTCAAACTGCATGATGAACAGCGTGCTGGTCAGTTCCGGGCCGAAGTCATAAGCAATTGCAATGAACCGGTCGAACAGCTGCCAGATGCGTTCAAAATCGTTATCCGCGTGCGCAAATTTCATAAAGCTCGCATCGTCATTGTGCTGCGGCTTTTGTACCATGTATTCCAGAATGCTGCGCTTGCCGTTGAACGAGGAGTAGAACACGGAGCGGGAGATGCCGCACGCTTTGCAGATCTCATTGACCGTAACATTATTGTATCCGTCGCGCTTAAAGAGGGAAATGGCCGTTTCTGCGACTTCCTCTTTGAACTTCCAGGATGAATCTTGCATTTCAAACACTCCTGACGAAAAATGTTCGCTCTTTTCAGACATTATACGACTTTTGTTTCTGTGATTCAACACACACAAGATTTTATTCGCAATTCTTTTACAACTTTTTTGTGACTTGTTTCAAAAATGCCCCGTAGCCCTTGACATTGCTGGGTTAATTAATTAACATGGCGGCGTCGGAAGCCGCTCAAGTGTCGCAACGGCTAGTCGTTATTTGGATGCAAACTATCAGAGAAGGAAGCGAGAACATGACAAAAGACGAGAAAATTGCAAAGCTCGGAAAAGAAATCACGGATCGCGCAACAGTCTTGCTCGGCAAGGACAAGATCACGCCGGATGCTCCGGAGTATCTGGGCATCAACTCTGCCCTCAAGTTCACGGCGGTGAAGTACGATGAGAAGATGGCGGACGATATCCTCGATATCGCCCTGACGATGAAAAAGCGCGTGCCGCTCACGATCGAGCAGCTCGCGAAGAAGAACCCGCAGTTCGACAGAGACTATCTGGAGAAGGCGCTGCAGGTGCTCAGCGAGAGCGGCCTGGTCGAGTTCCACTGGGAGAACCTCGACGGAAAGAACCCGAACCACGCCAAGCGCTGGGTGCTGGATATGTTCGTTCCCGGCAGCGCCGAGATCATGATGATCAACCCCGAGCAATCAGATATGTTCCCGGAGACGGTGGACTTCTTCGAGCGCATGGCGTATCTGCCGCTGGCGGGCATCACCGAGATGGTGCCTCCCGGAGGCGCCGGCATCGGTATGCACGTCATTCCGGTCGAAAAGGCCATCCCGGCCGAGAGCAAGTCTCTGCCGATCGAGCACCTGTCCCATTGGCTGAAGAAGTACGAGGGCCACATCGGCGTGTCCGTGTGCTCCTGCCGCAAGCAGCAGCGCATCCGCGGCGAGGGCTCCGGCGACGTGGAAGGCGAGTGGTGCATCGGCGTCGGTGACTTCGCCGACTACTGCCGTGAGACGAACCACGGCCGCGACATCACCTATGAAGAGACCATGGAGATTCTCCAGAAGGCCGAGGACCGCGGCTATGTCCACCAGATCACGAACATCGACGGTGAGAACAAGATCTTCGGCATCTGCAATTGTGCCGTCGGCGTCTGCAACGCGCTGCGCACCAGCCAGCTGTTCAACACGCCGAACCTGTCCGCCTCCGCTTACGTGGCCGAGAGCGACCCCGAGAAGTGCGTGGCCTGCGGCAAGTGCGTCGAGACCTGCCCGGCCGGCGCTGTCCGCCTCGGTCAGAAGCTCTGCACCAAGGAAGGTCCCATCCAGTATCCGCACCACGAGCTGCCGGACGACACCAAGTGGGGCGAGGATCACTGGAACAAGAATTACCGCAACGAGAACGGCTGCATCCAGACCTGGCCGACCGGCACGGCGCCCTGCAAGGCCGCCTGCCCGGCGCACATCGCCATCCAGGGCTACATCAAGATGGCGGGCGACGGCCGCTATGCCGACGCGCTCAAGCTCATCAAGAAGGATAATCCGTTCCCGGCCGTCTGCGGCAGCATCTGCAGAAAGTACTGCGAGGATGCCTGCACCCGCGGCACCGTCGACGAGCCGCTGGCCATCGACGAGATCAAAAAGTTCATCGCCGAGCAGGATATGAAGGCCGAGCACCGCTACGTGCCGCCCATGAACTCCTGCACGCACGAGAAGTTTGACCAGAAGATCGCCATCATCGGCGGCGGCCCGGCCGGCATGTCCTGCGCCTACTTCCTGGCTATCGAGGGCTACAGCCCGGTCGTGTTCGAGAAGGAAGCCGTGCCCGGCGGCATGCTCGTCAACGGCATCCCGAGCTTCCGCATCGGCAAGGACGTTGTCAAGTCCGAGATCGACGTGCTGCGTGAGATGGGCGTGGAGTTCAAATGCGGCGTCGAAGTCGGCAAGGACATCACCATCCAGCAGCTGCGCGAAGAGGGCTACCAGGCGTTCTACGTTGCAGTCGGCCTGCAGCAGGCGTCGAAGCTCAACATTGCCGGCGAGGATCTCACCGGCGTCAAGAGCGGCCTCGACTTCCTGCGCGAGGTCAACGCCGGCAAGCTCAAGAAGCTCACGGGCGACGTGGTCGTCATCGGCGGCGGCAACGCGGCCATCGACGTGGCGCGCGCGGCCCTGCGTCTGACCAAGGGCAGCGTGAACATGTACTGCCTCGAGAAGGATGAAGAGATGCCCACCGTTCCGGACGAGAAGAACGCCGGTATTGCCGACGGCGTCGTCATCAACAACTCCTGGGCGCCGAAGGCCATCCTCGGCGAGGGCGGCAAGGTCACCGGCATCGAGCTGATGCGCTGCGTGTCCGTCCGCGACGCGAGCGGCAAGTTCGCCCCGGTCTATGACGAGAATGAGACCATCACTGTCCCGTGCTCCAATGTGCTGGTCGCCATCGGCCAGCGCTCGGTCTACGGCGATGTTCTGGCCGGCACCGCGGCAGAGACGGCCGACGGCCGCCTGATCGCACACGACGCCGTGACGTTCCAGTCCAACGAACCCGACATCTTTGTCGGCGGCGACTGCGCTACCGGCCCGAAGTACACGATCGACGCGATCGCGACCGGCCGCGAGGGTGCGGTGTCCATCCACCGCTTCGTCAACAAGGGCCAGACCCTGACGATCCACCGCAACACCCGCGAGTTCAAGGAACTCAATAAGGACGATATCGTTCTTCCGACCGAGAAGATCAAAAAGCCCGCACGTGCCGCCGTTGCCATCGACAGCAAGAAGGTGCGCACCATGCAGGATGACCGCGTGACGTTCACCGAAGAGCAGATCCGCTCCGAGGCGTCCCGCTGCCTGAGCTGCGGCCGCAGCGTCGTCGATCCGAACAAGTGCATCGGCTGCGGCATCTGCACGACCAAGTGCGAGTTTGATGCCATCCACCTCAAGCGCGTGCGTCCGCAAAACAGCAAAATGATCCCGGCTGAGGACAAGTTCAAGGCCATCGGCCCCTACGCCGCCAAGCGCCAGGTGAAGATCATTAAGAAATCTCTCGCGGAAAAGAAAAAGTAATCCATCATCATGCGGCGGGCACAGACCCCTTCCCGCTGTGCCCGCCCGTTTGAAAGGAGCCCCCATGCACGAGCTGAGTATCGTTACTTATGTCGTCAAGCAGGTGCAGGAGATCGCCGAGGAAAACAACCTCACCGAGATTGAGTCGGTCACGCTCGAATTCGGTGAGGTCTCCGGCATTGTACCGGAATATCTCGAGGACTGCTGGAACTGGTACACCAAGAAAGAGCCGATCATTCAGGGCACGAAGTTCCTGTATGAGATCATTCCGGCCGTCACCTGGTGCGATGACTGCAAGAGTACTTACCCGACCGTACAATACGGCAAGACCTGCCCCCACTGCGGCAGCGGCAACACGTGGCTGCAGCAGGGTAACGAGATCAATATCAAGCAAATTGAGGCGCGCTGATCCCAGCACGCCTCCCTGCCTATGGGCAGCAAAAGAGACAGAAGCGGTCGCGCAGCCGCTTTTGATAGAAAAAACAAACGAAGAGGGAGTGAACCATGAAAGACCTGAAACATCTTTTGTACTTCGAAAACCTTTTGCAGGAAGCGCACAATGACCTGATCGCACAGGCGCAGAACGAGGGGAAGATCTGCGTTGCCTATGCCTGCGAAAACACGCCGGAGCCGCTGCTGAACCTGCCCGGCGCTTTCTCGACGCGCCTGCGCGCACCGCGCACCGGTTCCATGGAAATGGCCACGTATTATATGACCAGCTTCCTGTGCGAATACAGCCGCGCACTGCTCGAGCGCGCCATTGAGGGCGGCTACAACTTTGCCGACTGCATGATCACGCCGGACGGCTGTTCGATGATGAACCGTGCTGTCGAGAACATGGAGCTGCTCAAGACTATGGGCAAGGACAAGCCGAAGTTCTTCTTCGAGTACATGGAGATCCCAATGAAGGCGGACGATAACGGTCTGAATCTGTATGTGCTCCAGTGCCGCAACCACATCCTCACGCCGCTGCACGATGTCTACGGCATCGACGTCTCGGACGAGGCCATCCGCAAGGCCGTTGCCGAGCACAACCGCGTGTGTGAGCTCATCCGCGCCATCGGCGAGTACCGCAAGGGCCCCAATCCGCGCATCACGGGTTACGAATTCCACGTTATCACGCTCGCGACCTATGTCGCGCCGAAGTATCTGCTTATCGACAAGCTCGAGGAGACGCTCAAGGAGCTCAAGACCCGCCGTCCGGACAAGAAGAATCCGTACCGCGCGCGTGTGGTCGTCGTCGGCTCCGAGGTCGATGACATCGACTTCATCAAGCTCGTCGAGGAGACCGGCGCCTATGTCTGCGCCGACCGTTTCTGCTATGGCTCGTTCCCGGGCCGCGACCCGATCACGCTGACGGACGACGAGGACGCGCTGACCCAGATCTGCCGCCAGTACATGAACCGCGCCCAGTGCCCGCGCTACATGAACATGCCCAAGATGATCGGCCGCCGCGAATATGTCAATCAGCTGGCCAAGGAGTACGAGGCCGACGGCATCATTTATGAGCAGATCAAGTTCTGCGACCCGTGGGCGTACGAGCGCATGCTCGGCTCGCACATCCTCAACGATGACTACGGCTATCCCGTTTTGTCCGTTGACCGCCCGTATAACATCGCTTCCTCCGGCCAGATGCGCACCCGTGTGCAGGCATTCGTGGAAAGCATGGAGATCAAGAAGATTCAAGGGGGGAAACAGTGATGTCCAACAAGAGAATCGGCTGTGAAAACTTCGGTAAGTTCTACACCGAGGGCAAGGTCCGCAACCGCCGCGAGTGGCGCGGCGTGACCGACACGCTCTATGATTATTCCCGCTGGCTGCACAACTGGATCACCATGGCGAAGATGGTCTCCAAGCCGCGCAACATCAAGGCCATGTTCCGCTACCGCTGGATGGCCAACTACCTGGCCGTGCCCATGATGGTCGACCGCCACACCCAGGGCCTGCGCGATGAATACCTGCGTATCTGTCACCTGGAACAGGATCTCATCATCGAGGACGTGGCAAAGCTGCTCGACGGTCTCTTCCGCGGCGACCGCCGCATCGGCAACGATAAGAAATTCTCCGATAAGGTCGTGCTCGTGGACGAAAACGAGATGACCGCCGTCATGATGGGCTTCCCGACGCTCAAGGGCCTGAGCCGTGAGACGCCGTCGACCTATGTCTCCGTGCTGCTCAACCAGCACGCGGCAGAGCACTATATCGACATTGCGCAGGAATACGGCCTCGCGGGCGACGTCTGCCCGATGCCGGAGGCGGAGGCCGGCGTGTCCATCGACGACGACGCTCCGGTGCTCGGCGCCTGCGCCGTGCAGTGCAACACGACGTGCGACGGCTCCCTGCTCGGCAACGGCGTTATCTCCAAGCGCCTCGAGCTCGAGGACGGCGTCCCGGTGTTCCAGCTCGCCGCGCCCCTGCGCCACCGCGAGGACGACGTGCAGGATTACGCTGCTCAGGAGATCAAAAACGCCATTGCCTTCATCGAAGAGCACACCGGCGAGCAGTGGGACTGGAAAGCGTACTTCGAGTGCGCCGAGCGCGTGAACTACGCCACCAAGTGCCGCCTCGAGTGGCTGGAGATGAACAAGACCGACTACCCGCAGGTCTTTGGCTCCAACCTCGCACTGTATACCGAAACGAACTACATGGCCATCTGCGGCAAGGTCCCCGCGTTCCGCGAAGTCGATCGCAAGATCACGCAGCTCGCCGAGCGCGCCTACCGCAAGCAGAAGAAGGCCGCCAACGAGTACCGCCACCGCGCCATCGTCTGGGGTGTGCAGTCGCACTTTTACATGGACTTCCTCGTCTGGCTGCTCAACTGCTGGGGCATTGTGCCGCTGACGGATATGCTCTCCATGGTCTCGACGCGCGAACTCGTCACGAAGGACACGCCCGAAAACCGCGAGCAGGCATATTACGACATGGCCTGGCTGACCGAGAACATGATCATGCGCAACCGCACCCACGGCGGCTACAAGGTCCTGCTCGACGAGCTCTGGGAGTTCTGCGAGCAGTTCAACGCCGACATGGTCATCCTCTGGGAGCACATGAGCTGCAAAGCGCTCGACGGCATGCACGGCCTGTTTGAGGAACGCGCCCGCGAGCACGGTATCCACCTCATCTGGGTCACGCACGATCTGTTTGACCCGCGCGTGGTCTCGCGTCAGGGTGTGCGCCAGCAGGTCAATGACTACATGCGCACCGTCATGCAGGAAGAGCCCGTGGATCCGAGCCTGGAGATCCTGAAGGACGACAAGTCCTGGTAATCAGAGAGGAGATCGAACATGAACAATCTGAAAAGCAAGCTGCTCAAGGCCCTTATGGGTGTGTCGCTCGGCGCACTCGGCGCGTTCGTGGTCACGTTTGTCATCTATTTCTGGAACCTGGACATGAAGCTGACCTCCGTTATGGAGGATATCCTGCTCAAGCACTACGACAAGATCGACCGCGACCAGCACCTGTGATTCCAACATTTTTCAGCGCCCGTCTGCCATGGCAGACGGGCGCTTTTTGCGGCCGTTTTCGCGTGTAAACAATTTATGAAGTCTCTTGACGTTTTGCGTGAATGTCCTTATAATGCGTAGCGTGCTACACATTTGGAGGTGTATCATGGAGCAATTCCAAATCGGATGTCTATTAAAAATGATCACGGATAAGATCAAAATGCGGGCAGATGCCGATCTCGCGCAGCAGGGGCTGACGCTGACGCAAAGCCGCGTGCTGGGCTATCTGGCTCGCAATGGCGGGCAGGCGACGCAAAAGGAGATCGAAGGGTTTCTGCAGGTGTCGCACCCGACGGTGGCTGGCATCATCAGCCGCATGGAGCAAAACGGCTTTGTGCGCTGCTGGCTCGATCCGGCAGATAAACGCAGCAAGATCGTCTGCCAGACGGAGCGTGCTGCCGGGATCGCGCAGGATATGCACGCCACGATCCAGGCGACGGAGCAGCAGATGCTGCGCTCGCTGACGCCGGAACAGATCGCGGCGCTGGAATCGGCCCTGCGCACGATCTATGCCGACCTCGGCTGACCGGCCCGTGATTCAGGAAGGAGGAAATCCATGCTTCATACATTGTCCCGCAGCCTGCGGGAAAACAAAGGTCCCGCGCTCGTGACGGTGCTGCTCTCGGCGCTGGAGGTCGTGTTCGAGATCGTGATCCCGCTGTATATGTCCAACCTCATCGATTATGGTATTGAGGGCGGCAGCATGGCGGCGGTCTGGAAGTTTGGCGCATTTTTGCTGCTGCTGGCGGCGTTCCAGCTCGCGACCGGCGTGCTCGCGGCGCGCATCGCGGCGCACGCTTCGGTCGGTTTCGGCGCAAACCTGCGTGAGGACATGTACAACAATGTGCAGACCTTTGCATTTTCCAACATCGATAAGTTTTCCACCGCGTCCATCGTCACGCGCCTGACGACGGACGTCACGAACGTGCAGAATGCCTTTCAGATGCTCATGCGCATGGCGATCCGCTCGCCGGTCATGCTGATTTTTTCCATGATCGTGTCGTTCCGCATCAGCCATGATATTTCCATGACATTTCTCATCATCCTGCCGATCCTCGCGGTGGCGCTGTTTTTCATTATCCGCAGCGTGTTTCCGATCTTTACGCGTGTGTTCCGCACGTATGACGAGCTCAACAACGTCGTGCAGGAAAATGTCCGCGGTATCCGCGTCGTCAAATCCTTTAATCAGGAGCAGCACGAGATCCGCAAGTTCGGCGCCATTTCCGAGCGCATCTATCAGGACTTTTCCAAGGGCGAGCGGCTCATCACGCTCAACGCGCCGCTGATGCAGTCGTGCATCTATGCGTGCATGATCATCATCTCCTGGCTCGGCGCCAAGGCCATCATCGCCAGCGGCAACGATCCGGCGCTTGGCCTGACGACCGGCAACCTCACCGCGCTCATCACCTACGCCATGCAGATCCTCTCGAGCCTGATGATGCTGTCCATGGTCTTTGCCATGCTGACGATCTCGCTTTCGTCCGCGCGCCGCATTGCCGAGGTGATCGAGGAAAAGACGGACATTCAAAATCCGGAGCACCCGGTCATGGCTGTGCGCGACGGCGCCATTGATTTTGACCATGTGAGCTTTGTCTATGCATCCAAGGCGGACAAAAAGGTGCTCGATGACATTGACCTGCACATCCGCTCCGGCGAGACGATCGGCGTCATCGGCGGCACGGGCGCGTCCAAATCTTCGCTCGTGCAGCTCATCCCGCGCCTGTACGATGTCACCGGCGGCAAGCTGACGCTCGGCGGCGTGGACGTGCGCGATTATGATCTGGAGACGCTGCGCAACGCCGTTGCCATGGTGCTGCAGAAAAACGAGCTGTTTTCCGGCACGATCAAGGAGAACCTCCGCTGGGGCAATGAGAATGCCACGGACGAGGAACTCCGGCACGCCTGCGTGCTCGCGTGTGCGGATGAGTTCATCTCCGCCATGCCAGACGGCTATGACACCTATATCGAGCAGGGCGGCACAAATGTCTCCGGCGGCCAGAAGCAGCGCCTGTGCATCGCCCGCGCGCTGCTGAAGCAGCCGAAAGTGCTCATCCTCGACGACTCGACGAGCGCCGTCGATACGCGCACGGACGCGCAGATCCAGCAGGCTTTTTCCGCCTATATCCCGGAGACGACGAAGATCATCATCGCGCAGCGCATCAGTTCCGTGCAGAACGCGGACCGCATCGTCGTGCTCGACGACGGGCACATTGACGCCATCGGCAGCCATGATGAGCTGCTGCGCACGTGCGAAATTTACCGCGAGGTCTATGAGTCCCAGCAGAAGGGAGGCGAGGACGATGCCTGAACGCCCGAAGTTTGATTCCCAGACGCTCAAGCGCCTGCTGTCGTATATGCGCGCTTACAAGGGCACGCTCGTGCTCGTGACCATCTGCATTCTGCTCAGCGCGGTTGCCGGTGCGGCCTCGTCCATGTTCCTGCAGAAGCTGATCGACGGCTATATTGTCCCCATGCTCGGTACGGCGTCGCCGGACTTTTCCGGCCTGATCCGCGCGCTGATGACGATCGGCTGCGTGTATCTCGTTGGCACACTGGCCACGTGGCTGTATAACCGCCGCATGGTCACGATCGCGCAGGGCACGCTCAAGCGTATCCGCGACGAGATGTTTGAGAAGATGCAGCGTCTGCCCATCCGCTATTTTGACACGCATACGCACGGCGACATCATGAGCCTGTATACGAACGATACCGACACGCTGCGCCAGATGATCGCGCAGTCCATGGCGCAGCTCGTGTCGTCGGTGTTTACGCTGACGGTCGTGTTTTTCTGTATGCTGTATATCAGCGTCTGGCTGACGCTGATCGTCTGCGCGGTCATGGCGCTCATCCTTGTGTTCGTGCGCAAACTCACCGGCCGCATCGGCGGCTACTTCATGGCACAGCAGACCGCGCTGGCGAGTCTCAACGGCTATGTCGAGGAGATGGTCAACGGCCAGAAGGTCGTCAAGGTGTTCTGCCACGAGGAGCAGAGCAAGGCGGAGCTGCACCGCCGCAACCGCGTCTGGGCGGAAAACGCCGCGCGCGCCAGCGGCATGGCCAACAGCATGATGCCGATGATGAACGCCGTCGGCTACCTGCAGTATGTCATCATTGCCGTCATCGGCGGCACGATGGCCATTGCCGGTACGCCGAACCTCGGCCTGACCGGCATGAACACGCTCACACTCGGCATGATCGCGTCGTTCCTGACGCTCTCGCGCGGATTCACCAACCCCATTTCGCAGATCTCCAACCAGTTCAACTCCATCGTCACGGCGCTGGCCGGCGCCTCGCGTATCTTTGCATTCATGGATGCCGAGCCGGAAACGGACGACGGCTATGTTACGCTCGTCAACGCCAGAAAAGAAAACGGCGCGCTCGTTGAGGCCGACCACCACACCGGCCTCTGGGCGTGGAAGCACCCGCACGGCGACGGTACGGTCACGTACACGAAGCTCGAGGGCCGCGTCGTGTTTGACCATGTGGACTTCGGCTACACGCCGGACAAGGAAGTCCTGCACGACATCACGCTCTATGCCGAACCGGGCCAGAAGGTGGCCTTTGTCGGTGCGACCGGCGCCGGAAAGACGACGATCACGAACCTCATCAACCGCTTCTACGACATTGCCGACGGCAAGATCCGCTATGACGGCATCAATATCAATAAGATCTGCAAGGCCGATCTGCGCCGCAGCCTCGGCATCGTGCTCCAGGACGTGAACCTCTTCACCGGCACCGTCATGGAGAACATCCGCTACGGCAATCCGGACGCGACGGATGATGACTGCATCACGGCGGCGAAGCTCGCCAACGCCGATCACTTCATCCGCATGCTGCCGGACGGCTACAACACCGTGCTCAAGGGTGACGGCAGCGGCCTGAGCCAGGGCCAGCGCCAGCTGCTGAGCATCGCGCGCGCGGCCGTGTCCGACCCGCCGGTTATGATCCTCGATGAGGCGACCAGCTCCATCGACACCCGCACGGAGGCACTCGTGCAAAGCGGCATGGATAAGCTCATGGAGGGCCGCACGGTGTTCGTCATCGCGCACCGGCTCTCGACGGTCAAAAATGCCGACGTCATTATGGTGCTCGACCACGGCCGCATCATCGAGCGCGGCAGCCACGAAAAGCTCATCGCTGAAAAGGGTGTGTACTACCAGCTCTATACCGGCGCGTTCGAGCTTGAATAATTTCCGCCGCGCCCCTTGCATGCCGGCAGGGGGCGCGGTATAATCCAGATAATAAAGCCAAAGGAGGAGACCCATGGAGTATCGAAGATTCGGAAACACCATCGTCGCCCGCATCGACCGCGGCGAGGAGGTGCTTGAGCAGGTCAAGGCGATCGCGCAGGCCGAGCAGATCAAGCTTGCGAGCGTGCAGGCGCTCGGCGCGGTCGGTGAATTTACGGTCGGCGTGTTCCACACGGCCGAAAAGCAGTACCACGCCAATTCGTTCGCGGGCGATTTTGAGATCGTCTCGCTGACCGGCACCATCAACACGATGGACGGCGCGTTTTACACGCACCTGCACATGAGCGCTGGAAACGAGAAGGGCGAGGTGTTCGGCGGGCATCTGAACCGCGCCGTCATCAGCGCCACCTGCGAGATGGTCATCACGGTCATCGACGGGCGGGTGGATCGCTTCCACAGCGAGGAGATCGGCCTGAACCTGTTCCAATTCTAAAGATCTGTGTCAAAAGTGCGCACGGTTTTGCGGCCGTGCGCATTTTTTTGCTGCCGACGTTTCTTATTCCTGTTGACATCGTGGGAATATAGGCATATAATTCATGCCATAGAGGTAGGGATTACGTGTCAACCCCTCCAGAGCCTCTCGAATTTGTGTATATTATGCAGCCGTGCCGCCCGGCGCGGTCTGCCATTGGGAACGGAGGACGCATATATGAACAGCAACCTGCTTGAAGTCAGCGGCCTGCACGTGAGCGCAGGCGAGAAGGAGATCCTGCACGGTGTGGATCTGACCGTCGGCAAAGACGAGACACACGTGCTCATGGGGCCGAACGGCACCGGTAAGTCCACGCTCGGCTACGCGATCACCGGCAATCCGGAGTATACGGTCACAGCCGGCAAGATCGTCTTTGACGGCGAGAACATCACGGACCTGCCGGTCAACGAGCGCGCGAAAAAGGGCATTTTCCTGTCCTTCCAGAATCCGCTCGAGGTGCCCGGCGTAACGCTCAGCGCCTTCATTCGCAGCGCGCTCGAGCAGAAGACCGGAAAGCGCATCCGCCTCTGGGACTTCAAGAAGAAGCTCGCCGAAACGATGGAGCTGCTGGCGATGGACGCCTCCTACGCCGAGCGTGACCTGAACGTGGGCTTTTCCGGCGGCGAGAAAAAGAAGGCGGAGATCCTGCAGATGCTCATGCTCGAGCCGAAGCTTGCCATCCTCGACGAGACCGACTCCGGCCTGGACGTCGACGCGGTGCGTACGGTCTCCAAGGGCGTGCAGCTCTACCGCGAGCGCGTGCACGGCTCGCTGCTTATCATCACGCACAGCACCCGCATTCTCGAGGCACTGACGGTGGACGCCGCGCACATCATGGAGCAGGGCGTCATCGTGAAAAACGGCGATGCATCGCTCGTCGATACCATCAACGAAAACGGCTTTGGCGGCATCCAGGCAGACTGAAAGCGAGGCGATCCGAATGAAGGAAAAAAGTCAGGTCGCGGACATTGACCGCAGCGTCTATGACATCCGCGACAAAGAGGACGATGCCTATCGCATGCAGGAGGGCCTGACGCCGGAGATCATCGACAAGCTCTCCAAGGAAAAGGACGATCCGGTCTGGATGCAGCAGTTCCGGCTGGAGTCACTGCAGATCTATAATGAGATGCCGATCCCGGATTGGGGCCCGTCCATCGAGGGCCTGGACATGGATCATATCGCGACCTACGTCCGCCCCAAGACCGACATGAAAAACGACTGGAAGGACGTCCCGCAGGATATTAAGGATACCTTCGAACGGCTCGGCATCCCGCAGGCGGAGCGCAAATCGCTTGCCGGCGTCGGCGCGCAGTACGATTCCGAGCTTGTGTACCACAATGTCAAGGACGAAGTGGCTGCGCAGGGCGTCGTATATACCGATATGGAGAGCGCACTCAAGGGCGAGTACGCCGACATGGTGCACAAGTATTTCATGAAGCTCGTCACGCCGCGCGACCATAAGTTCGCGGCGCTGCACGGCGCGGTCTGGTCCGGCGGCTCGTTCGTGTACGTGCCGAAGGGTGTGCAGGTGTCCATCCCGCTGCAGTCGTATTTCCGCCTGAACGCCAAGGGCGCGGGCCAGTTTGAGCACACGCTCATCATCGTCGACGAGGGTGCGAGCCTGCACTTCATCGAGGGCTGCTCGGCGCCAAAGTATAATGTCGCGAACCTCCACGCCGGCTGCGTGGAGCTGTACGTGAAGAAAAACGCCAAGCTGCGCTACTCGACCATCGAAAACTGGTCGAAGAACATGTATAACCTCAACACCAAGCGCGCGCTCGTGGAAGAGGGTGGCGTGATCGAGTGGGTGTCCGGCTCGTTCGGGTCCCATGTCGGCTGCTTGTACCCGATGAGCGTGCTCAAGGGCGACAACTCCAAGATGGAGTTCACCGGCGTCACGTTTGCCGGCGCGGGGCAGAACCTCGACACCGGTGCGAAGGTCGTGCACATCGGCAAGAATACGAGCTCATACATGAACACGCGCTCCATCAGCAAGAGCGGCGGCATCAGCACGTTCCGCAGCAGCGTCGTGGTGCAAAAGGGCGCCAAACACGCGAAATCCTCCGTGTCCTGCCAATCGTTGATGCTCGATTCCGAGTCCCGCTCCGATACCGTTCCGGCTATGGACATCCGCACGAAGGACGCCGCCGTCGGCCATGAGGCCAAGATCGGCAGCATCAGCAACGAAGCGGTGTTTTATCTCATGAGCCGCGGCATGAGCGAGGAGGACGCCCGCGCGCTGATCGTCAGCGGCTTTGCGGACAACGTTTCCAAGGAGCTGCCGCTGGAGTACGCGGTGGAAATGAACAATCTCATTCGTCTGGAGATGAAGGGCAGCATCGGCTGACCGCACATTCCGAAAGGAGGGAATATCGTGAATACGACGCAACAGCTGGCCGTCAACAAACTGCCGACCAGAACGTGGAACCATCTCAATGTCAACGAAGCGGTCATCCCGTGGAATACGGCTGAAACGGCTGATCTCGGGACGGATGCATATGAAATTACAGCAGAAAATCAGGCGCAGCCGCTGCACATCCGCCTGACCGGCGCTGAGGGCTGCAGCCGCAAGCACATCGCGGTCGAAGTGGCTGCCGGCGTGCAGGCAACGGTGTATCTGGCGCTTGACACACAGGGCAGTTTCGCTGTGGAAACGGCGCTGACGCTGCATGACCATGCGTCTCTGCGCCTTGTGCAGGTGCTCGGTGCGCAGGACGGTGCGCTGCTCTATGCCAAAACGGACGCGGACTGCGCGCCCGACGCCGGCGTGGACATGACGCAGATCCTCATGGGCAGGGGTGACCTGTATTCGGGCAACGACACGGAGCTCATCGGCGACGGCAGTCGTTTTTCGGCGCAGATCGGCTATCTCGGCCGCGGCAGTCAGACGATCGACGTCAACGTCGTCGTCAACCATTATGGCAAGAACACGGAGTGCGAGATCGACACGTCCGGCGCGCTCAAGGACGCGGCGAAAAAGGTTTTCCGCGGCACGATCGACTTTAAGACCGGTTCGGCCAACTCCGTCGGCAATGAGAAAGAGACCGTGCTCATGCTCGGCGACGATGTCGTCAACAGGACGGTGCCTCTCATCCTCTGCGCAGAGGAAAACGTCGTCGGCAACCACGGCGCGACCATTGGCGAGCTCGATGACGAGACGCTGTTTTACTTTGAGAGCCGCGGCATCTCGCGCGAACAGGCCGAAAACATCCTGGCCCGCGCATCGATCGAGCGCTTTGCGCGCACGGTGGACGACGAAGCGCTGCGCGCGCAGATTCTTCAGACGCTGGAGGAGGAACTCAACGATGGCGTATAACTACAAAAATGACTTCCCGATCTTTCAGCATACGGACGTCGCCTATATCGACAACGCGGCCACGGCCCAGCGCCCGCAGTGCGTGCTTGATGCAGTGGCAGATTTCTACCGCTGTCACAACGCAAACCCCCTGCGCGGCCTGTATCCGCTGAGCGTCGAGGCGACCGATATTTATGAGCAGGCGCGCGAGACGGTGCGCAGCTTCATCGGCGCAAAGTCGGCGCGCGAGGTCATCTTTACCCGCAACACGACCGAGAGCCTGAATCTCGTCGCCTATAGCTACGGCCTGACGCACGTCAAGGCGGGCGATGAGGTGCTCGTGTCCATCATGGAGCACCACAGCAATCTGCTGCCGTGGCAGATGGTCTGCCGCCAGACGGGCGCGGAGCTGAAGTTTATCGAGTGCGCGCCTGATGGCAGCGTGGATCTTCAGCAGATCGAATCGCTCATCAGCGGGCGCACAAAGATCGTCGCGATGACGCAGGTGTCGAACGTCCTCGGCCGGAAGTACCCGGTGCAGGAGGTCGCCGCCATGGCGCACAAAAAGGGCGCGGTCATGGTCGTGGACGGCGCGCAGAGCACGCCGCACATGCCGGTGAACGTGCAGGAGCTGGGCGCGGATTTCTTCGCCTTCTCCGGCCACAAGGTCTTTGGTCCCATGGGCATCGGCGGGCTGTACGGCAGGGAAGACCTGCTCGAGGAAATGCCGCCGTTTCTCTCCGGCGGCGAGATGATCGAATCCGTCACGCGCACGGGCGCCGTCTATGCCGAACTGCCGCATAAATTTGAGGCCGGCACGGTCAACGCTGCCGGTGCAGCCGGTCTGGCTGCTGCCATCCGGTATGTGCAGAGCGTCGGCTTCGACACCATCCAGCAGCGCGAACATGACCTGACGGTCAACGCCCTCGCGCGTGTGCTGTCCGTCCCGCATGTGCACGTGCTCGGCACGGACAAGCCGGAGGATCACAACGGCATCATCACATTTACGGTCGACGGCGTGCATCCGCACGACATCAGCGAGATCATGGCGTCCGACGGCGTGAACATCCGCGCCGGCCACCACTGCGCGCAGCCGCTGCTCGCGCACCTCGGCCTGAACGCGACGGCTCGCGCCAGCTTTGCTTTCTACAACACCGATGAGGATGTCGACCGGTTCATCGAGAGCCTCTCGACCCTGAGGGAGCGTATGGGATATGGAAAATAGAAGCTTCTATAATGAGATCCTGACCGAGCACAACATCCATCCGGAGTTCAAGCACGACATTCCGGACGCAGACATTGCGCTCGCGGGCGTGAATCCGAGCTGCGGCGATAACATCGTCCTCAAACTCAAGACCGACGGCGATGTCATCACCGACGGCGGCTTTGTCGGCGACGGCTGCGCCATCTCGCAGGCGTCGGCGGACATCATGCTTGGCATGATCGTGGGGCAGAAGAAGGAAAAGGCGCTGGAAATGGGCCGCACCTTCCTGCGCATGATCCACGGCGAGGCGACCGAGGAAGAGATTGAAAGCCTTGAAGAAGCCTCGGCTCTCAAGGACATCGCGCACATGCCCGCTCGAGTGAAATGTGCCATGCTCGGCTGGCGCACGCTTTCGGAGGCGCTGACCGGCAAGGTCGAAGAATAAGCCGTTCCCGCCGCCGGTGGATGCTGATGAGGCGTCTGCCGGCGGCTTTCTGCGCGCTGGAAATCCCCGGTTTGACAGCGCGCGCCTGTGGGATTATGATAAGACATTCTCTTGACGGCAGGTGCTGTGTATGACTGATTTTGAACCCGCTCTTCTGCGGCGCATCCGTGCGCTCGCGGCCGCGCAGCCGCGCGTGCTTGTCGCCATCGACGGCCGCTGCGCCGCCGGAAAGACCACGCTGGCCGCGTCCCTGCAGGCACAGTTGGCGTGCAATGTGTTTCATATGGACGACTTTTTCCTCCGCCCGGAGCAGCGCACGCCCGAGCGCCTGCGTCAGCCGGGCGGCAATGTGGACTTCGAGCGTTTCCTGACTGAGGTGCTCCGTCCGCTGCGCGATGGCCATGCGGTGACGTACCGCCCTTATGACTGCCACGCGCAGCGGCTGCATGCACCGGTGCGCGCAGAGGTAAGGGCAGTCAGTATCATTGAGGGCTCCTATTCCTGCCATCCGGCGCTTTGGGATCTTTATGACCTGCACGTGTTTCTCTCGGTTGGACTGGAGGAGCAGCGCCGCCGCATTGCCGCGCGCAGCGGCGAAAAGATGCTGCCGATGTTCACAAACGTCTGGATTCCGATGGAGGAGACGTACTTTGCGCAGTTTCAAGTCGCGGAGCGCGCCGACCTTTGCTGGGAACATTGAATCGAACTGCGATGACCGCGCGGGGCTTGTGTCCCGCGCGGTTTTGTGCTACATTAAAAGAACATATACGAAGTGAATTTTCACAGAAAGGCGGGAGCCCCATGGATGTTCTGCGTTTCAAACAGGCCAACTGCAAAAACTGCTACAAATGCGTCCGGTTCTGCCCGGTCAAGTCTATCCGCGTCTATCAGGGTCACGCACAGATCATTTCCAGCGACTGCATTCTCTGCGGCAACTGCGTGTCCGTCTGTCCGCAGCACGCCAAGGAGGACATCAGCGACGTCGCGCAGATCCAGGAACTGATCGCGTCCGGCCAGCAGGTCGTTGTGAGCGTCGATTCCTCCTACATTGCCTATTTTGATACTCCTGGTTTTGCGGGCATCGCCGAGCCGCTCAAAAAGCTCGGCTTCGCGGCAGCGCACGAGACGGCAGAGGGCGCCTATCTGGTCAAGCGGGAGCTTGAGAAGCTCGCCGCCCAGCCGGGCGATGCGCCGATCATCACCTCCGGCTGTTCGACGATCGTGCTCTATGTGGAAAAGCATCTGCCGGAGGCACTGCCGTATCTGGCCCCGGTGCTCTCGCCGATGCAGGCACATGCCGTGCTGCTGCGCAAGCGCTATCCCGGCGCGACCATTGTCTATGTCAGCCCCTGCATTTCCAAGAAAGAGGAGACGACGCGCTTTGAGAGCGTCGGCGCCGACTACGACATCACGTTCACGGAACTCGAGGACTGGATGCACGAGGCCGGCGTTGCCGTCAACCCCAATGTGCCGGCGGATGAGCCGCTGCTCTCGCGCGGCTACACGATCACGAACGGCGTTCTGCATTCCATGTCGCTCGATTCCGGGCGCGATTATCTGTTCCTCGACGGTCTGGATGACAGCATTCAGACGCTCAAGAGCGTCGTCAATGGCGAGCTGCGCAACTGTTTCATTGAAATCGCCGCCTGCCACGGCAACTGTGTCGGCGGCCTTGCTTTCCGGCAGAAGCACACGAACCTGCTCGAGTCGCGCCGCCGCGTGATCAAGAGCGCCGGCGGCGGAAAAAACTTTGACATTCAGGAGCCGGTGGATATGCGCCGTGTGCTCGTGGACAAGAAGCACCCGACCGACCTGCCGCCCGAGTCCGTCATCAACGGCATCCTGCGCAAGATGGGCAAATTCAGCCCAGCGGATGAACTCAACTGCGGTCTGTGCGGCTATCGCACCTGCCGCGACAAGGCCATCGCCGTCTATGAGGGCCGCGCCGAGATCAGCATGTGCATGCCGTACATGAAAGAGCGCGCCGAGACCTATTCCGAGAAGATCATCAACGTCTCGCCGGAAGGCATCGTCACCGTCGGCAAGAAGCTGAAGGTCAAGCAGATCAACAAGGCTGCCTGCAAGATTTTCGGCATCAAGGATCCGGCAGATATCATCGGCTACCCGGTCTCGCGCATCATGGATGAGTACGACTTCGTGAAGATGATCAGCCAGGACGAGACACAGGTCACGGACGAGGTCTTTCTCGCTGACTATAACGTCTATCTCGAGCGCATCTTTATCTGCGACCCGGAGCGGACGCTCTTTACCTGCATCATGCGCGACGTGACGAAAGCGCGCCAGCGCCGCAACAAGATCCAGAAGACGAAGATCCATGCGGCCGATCTGGCGGACGATATCATTGCCAACCAGCTGCGCATCGTCCACGAGATCGCGAGTCTGCTCGGCGAGACGGCGGCGGAGACCAAGGTGGCTGTGCACGATCTGAAGGAAGCCATCATGCTTGATGAGGACGGCGATGATGATGCGTAAACGAACGAATCGCTGCAGGAACACGGTCTGGGACATCAGCGTCATCAGCCGCAACAAAAACGGGGAGACGCTCTGCGGCGATCAGTGTGCGCTCGAATGGGACGACAATGACGCGACAGTCATCCTCTCCGACGGTCTCGGCAGCGGCGTCAAGGCCAACATCCTCTCCACGCTGACAACGACCATGCTCACGACCATGCTCAAGGGCAACGTGCCGATCGAGGAGTGCGTCACGACCGTGGCGGAAACGCTCCCCATGTGCAAGGAGCGTAAGCTCGCCTATGCGACCTTTACGATCCTGCAGACGGCCGGCACCCGCGCGCGCCTGATCCAGTATGACAACCCGAACGCCGTGTTCGTGCACAACGGCGTGATCGGGAAATACAACTACTCCGTCAATTTCATTCAGGAAAAGGAGCTGCACGAGAGCTACCTGCATTTTGACGTGGGCGATATGCTTGTGCTCTTCAGCGACGGCGTGTCGGAGGCCGGACGCGGCGTGACGACGGACGCCGGTTGGGCACGTCAGGACATTGAGGATTTTATCCTGCGCAATTATTCACCCACCGTCTCCTCACAGCGCATGGCGGCCAGTATCCTCTCGACCGTCAAGACGCTGGACATGGACGCCATGCATGATGATACGACTGTTGTTGTCGCGCGCCTGCGTGAGCGTTGTCCGGTCAACGTCATGATCGGCCCGCCCGAGAGCAAGGATGATGATCTGAGCACCATGCGCCTGTTTTTCGGCAAGGATGGCAAGCATGTTGTCTGCGGCGGCACCACGGCCAACGCTGTCGCGTCATATCTGGGCGTAAAGGTGCATACGCTGCCCGGCAGCGGCACGGAGGAGGTGCCGCCGATGAGCGAGATCCACGGTGTGGATCTGACGACCGAGGGCGTCGTTACGGTCAATGTGACGATGGAACGCATCAAGGACTACCTCGCGGATGGCATGTACACGCTCGAGCTCGCCCGCATGAAGGACGGCGCGTCCAAGCTCGCGCTCGTACTGCTCGAGGAGGCGACGGAGGTCAATGTCCTCTTCGGCAACGCGAGCAACCTCGCCCAGCAGGATACGGAGTTCAGCTTTGAGCGCAAGCTGCAATTGGTGCAGGAGCTGCGCGACATGCTGACCATGGCCGGAAAAACAGTTAAAATGAGCATCTGCTGACAGGTGCCAGACCATCACGGAGTGACCCAAACGAATGAAGATCCGAACTTTTTTTGCAGTATTGCTATGTAAACTCGCGCGCGGCCTGCTGCGGCTGCTGCGCCGCGGCGGCACGGCGTTTCCCGGCCGCGTGGCGCTCAAGGTGTACCCACAGGTACTCGGCGTGCTCTCGCGGGGGGTGCGCGTCATCCTCGTCACCGGTACGAACGGCAAAACGACCAGCTCCCGCATGATCGAGCAGGCATTTGCCGATGCGGGCCTCAACTACTTTGCCAACCGCTCGGGCGCGAACCTCATCTCCGGCATCACGGCGGAGTTCGCCATGCACAGCACCCTGACCGGCCGGCCCAAGTGCCAGTTTGCCGTCATCGAGTGCGACGAGGCGGCGTCCAAAACGGTGCTCAAGTATCTCAAGCCGGAGGTCATCGTGGCCACGAATGTTTTTCGCGACCAGCTCGACCGCTACGGCGAGATCACGCACACGCTCAACAACATCCTCGAGGGCATCCGCCACACGCCGGAGAGCACACTGTGCATCAATGCCGACTGTTCGCTCATCGCGTCCATCCCGGCACAAGTGCCGAACCCGGTCGTGCGCTTTGGCGTGAACGTGCCGCTCGGCGGTGACGACCTGACGGAGATCTCCGACGCGCCGCACTGCATCCACTGCAAGACGGAGTATGTCTATGACTACCGCACATACGGCCATCTCGGCGCGTTCCGCTGCCCGAAGTGCGGCTACCACCGCGAGGATCCGCAGGTCGCCGTCACGGCGGTGCAGGACCTCGGCGTGGACACGAGCGACGTCACCATGTCCATCGGCGGGCGGGAGTACGCCGTGCACATCAACCTGCCGGCGGCGTACAACGTTTACAATGCCGTCGGGTCGGCGGCGGCGCTGTACGCATTTGGCTTCACGCCGGAGGCAATCGTGCACGCGCTCGGTGCGTTCGGCTGCGGCTTCGGCCGCATGGAGAAGTTCGACCTGCGCGGCACGCCCGGGCGCATGATGCTCGTGAAAAACCCTGCCGGCTGCAACCAGACCATGCGCTATCTTGCCGGGCTGAACGAGGATGCGACGTTTGTCGTCTGCCTCAACGACCGGGACGCCGACGGCACGGACATCTCGTGGATCTGGGACGCGGACTTTGAGCGGCTCGCCGCCATGGGCGAGCACCTGCGGCAGGTGTTCGTGTCCGGCACGCGCGCCGATGAGCTGCGCCTGCGCCTGAAATATGCGGGCGTGGATGAGGCAAAAATTCAGGTGTTTTATGACTATGACCCGCTGATCGACGCCATGTGCGCGTCGGAATATCCGGTGTTCATCATGCCGACGTATACGTCCATGCTGGACCTGCGCGGCCGGCTGCAAAAGCAACTCGGCGGAAAGGAGTTCTGGGAATGAGCGAAAAGACCCTGCGCATCTGCCACCTGTACCCGGACCTTCTGAACCTCTATGGCGACCGGGGCAACATTCTCTGCATGCGCCGCCGCCTGGAGTGGCGCGGCATCGGCGCCGAGGTGACGGAGGTCACGGTCGGCCAGCAGGCGGATTTCACACAGTTTGACCTGTTTTTCATCGGCGGCGGTCAGGACTTTGAGCAGGAGGTGCTCCTGTCCGACCTGAAAGCCGGAAAGGGTGGCGAGATCAAGGCCGCCATCGCCGACGGCAAGACGTTCCTGACCATCTGCGGCGGCTACCAGATGCTCGGCAGCTACTACCGCACGTGGGACGGAAAGCAGTGCGATTTCATCGGCGCGATCGATTATTACACCGTTGGTTCGAAGGAGCGCATGATCGGCAACTTCCTTTTCGAGTGCCTGCCGGAGTCCGGCGGCAGCACGGTCGTCGGCTTTGAAAACCACAGCGGCAAGACCTACCTTGGCAGCGGCGTGTCGCCGCTCGGCAAGGTGCTCGTCGGTGGCGGCAACAACGGGGAGGACGGCTTTGAGGGCGTGCGCTATCGCAACGTGTTCGGCACGTACAGCCACGGCCCGGTCCTGCCGAAAAACCCCACGTTTTGCGATCATCTGCTCACAACGGCGCTGCAGCAGCGCTATCCGGAGCTGGAACTCCAGCCGCTGGACGATGCGGCCGAGCTCGCCGCGCACAACACCATGCGCGACCGGCTGCTGAAAAAATAATTGCATGGAAAATGGGCGCATCCGTCTGGATGCGCCCACCGTGCGTTTTCGGTTAAAAATCCTCGGGTATCGGAATGTCAGCGCGTGGCACCTTGTCCCAGGAAAAGTCCGCCGCCAGCTCCGCCGCCGTCACCGGCGCGTCCGTCGGCCGCAGTCCGGCGAGCTTTGCGAGCTTGCCGGTCAGCTGCTCCGGCGTATATTTTTGCCGCAGGGCCTCCATGTTCAGGTCGCCCTCGCGCTTGGAGAGTTTGCGCCCGTCCGACGCGACGAGCAGCGGCGCGTGTGCGTACTCCGGCGCGCGGCCGCCGAGTGTTTCGATCAGCCAGATCTGCCGCGGCGTGGAGTCGAGCAGATCGCGCGCGCGCACGACGCGCGGGATGCCCA